>JGI24131J36419_10001031_pt1 | contig 10295 bp, 2 predicted proteins | sample BarGraNGADG00211_2_FD_36419 | JGI IMG/M metagenome (IMG submission 36419) | reverse complement strand
GTGCTGCACCTCACCAACCTTTAAACCATCCGTTACTTGCCCTACGCTATCCGTTACTATTAACTTAATAGTTTTTTCCCCCGGCCCCGACCATTGGGTAGTAAAGGTGGGGGCCATGCCTGCACTGACCGTCGCATCGTTGGCGGCACAGGTCCAAACATAACGGTAAGGGGGCACGCCGCCCGCAGGTTTCGCCGTAAAGGCAGCATCAACCCCTTGATCCCAGGTCATAGGACCACTAATAGAAGCAGTTAGGCTCCCCGCTTGCGAAAAAATTAGCATACTTGCCTGAGCCGTTTGGGGCTTGGGCGAACTATCCGTTACCGTTAAGTTAAGCTTGGTATTACCATCAAAGGCTGCCCATTTGGTAACAAAGGAAACATCCGTCCCTGCGGCGGGGGCCCCGCTTCCGGAAGTCCAGGCATATTTATAAGGGGGTTTACCCCCTTCCACGGCAGAAAAATAAGAATAAGAAGTATTGCTTTGCCCTGCTGACGGGCCGTTAATAACCACAGTTAAAGGCACTGTTGGTAAGGTTGCCCCCTCAACAAGGGTACTGCTGCCGCCATTTGGATTAATTCTGACCTCTTCTACTAAGGTCCCGGCTTTGTTGGTAAGATAAAAAGATAAATATAAGCTACCCTTCGTCAGGTCTCCGGCCGGGTCGTCGGTATGTACGCCGGCACTAGCGGCCGTCAGCGGGGCCCTCCACCCGTCACTATTATTGACTTCCAGTTCGCCAAAAGCGTCAAAATATAGATATAAATCCGTGCCCCCGCTTGCGAAAATTACGGGCGAAGGCAAAAGATAAGGGAGGCCCTCGGGTACGGACACATCTTTTCCATCGATTTTTACGATTTTTCCAATAGTCACTTGGTTTTGGAAATAATTTAAGGTAACCCAGCGGGGATCTCTTTGGGCTAAGGCTTCATTTCTTGCGGCTTCTATCAGAGTTTGGCATTTTACCGCTACATTATTAAGCGTCTCTTTTTCATTATAATTATTGCTGGTAAGCGTAGCGCCCGCCATGGTTATTACAATAGCCATGACGACCACTAATTCTACCAAAGTAAACCCTTTTAATTTTTTCATCCTTGCAACACCCCCGAAAAGCCTTGCCAAAGCGGTTGCTCCCCTTCGCTTCGCTTGACCTCTCCTGTTCCTTTTAAAATAAAACTTTTTTCGTAGTAACCTTCAAAAGAACTTTGCTTTTAAAAAAATATTTTTTTGTTTAAAAAACTAGAAAAGTAGCTAAATTCACCAGCTATAGCTTAGTTAAAGGCTTATAATTTCCCAGTTTTAAGCAAAAGCCCCCAAAAGGCGGCCTTTTCCCCTACAAAAATAACAAACAAGGCCTCTTGGTTTTTAACACAAAAAAACATCGTCTTATTAGTTAGGTTTACCTTTCTCGCTTCTTTCCGCCCTCCTCGAAGTTACAAAAGGTGGCTTATAGTTTGCCCAGCTCTTTTAAAAAATATTTTTTTTTACTAAGCAAAGCTTTTTAATTTTAATAACAAAAGGCTTCTAAGGAAGTTTCAAGCTCCTCCATTTACTTTTGGCTTTCTTAGCAGAAAAATTTTCTTAGCCTAAGCTACAACAAAAGTATTTTTTCTTTTTTATGGGGTTACTGTCGTAAACCCGTACCAGAGGTTAGTCCAACCGGTTTTACCGCTAATATAGTGGACGGTGAAGCCGAGCGCACACTCGTTAAACACCCAAGTAGTACCCGTAGGCGCGTTGCCCAAGAAGTAGGCTGTAGCTAGCCCCCTGCAATCTCGGAACGCTTGATCCCCAAGGCTGGTTACGCTGGCCGGAATGGTAACATTGGTCAGGGACAAACAATAGAAGAAATCAGCTAAACCAATAGTAGTCACACTGTTCCCAATGGTCACGCTGGTCAGTCCTGTACAACTAGAGAACACTTGACCTCCGCTGGCAAAGTTGCCAAGGATGGTCACGTTAGTCAGTCCTGTACAATCAGCAAACGCACTGCGTCCAATACTCGTCACGCTGCCTGGAATGGTCAAACTACTAGTAAATCCCGTACAATTCATGAACGCCATGACGCCAATACTGGTCACGCTGGTCGGGATGGTCACGCTAGCCAGCGCCGTACAATTAGAAAAAGCATAAGCACCAATACTGGTCACACTGCCCGGGATGGTCACCCGGGTCAGTACCGGGCAAAGCTCGAACGCATTATCGCCAATACTTGTTACACTGCTGGGGATGGTCACACTGGTCAGCAAACGACCTTGGGTAGTGGCAAAAGCACTTGCCCCAATGCTGGTGATGGTAACGCCATCCATAATGCCAGGCATAGTTTCGGCGCCGCCAGGCCCGGTATAACCGGTAAGGACCGCCCCAGTGTGGGTCCAATAAGCAGCAAAGGTTGCCGTAACGGTGGCCGTGCCGCCCTGGGGCAGACTGCTGGTAGCAGCAATTGTAGTGGCAGTAGCCCCCGCATTGGTGATACTTACATAGGAAGGATTAACGGTTACTGCCCAACTAACAAAGTAATAACCGGTATTCGCCGTAGCAGTAATTGCCGCCGGCGTCCCCATATAGGTTAAAGTGGTAGAAGTTGGCGCCACACTCCCGTTAGCCACGGCCGCAATAGTAATGGGACCGGAAACGCCCGCCGCAAAGGTAGCTCCGATTGTATGATTTATCGTGACATTAGCAAACGTGTAAGTAGCAGCAACGGTTACGGCATTCCCATCCACCGTAAGCGAAGCAATGTGATAACCAATATTCGGCGTAATGGTATACGTTTGGCTTTCCCAGAAGTTCTTTATGGTTACGCCCACCGGCGTTACCGTACCATTACTACCGATATCATTAGTACCGGCAATTACCGCAATAGTATAGGTATTAATAGCAAAGCTCACACTAATTGTATGATCTGCAGCAATAGCAGTAAAGGTATAAGGAGAAGTTACCGCCACCGCATTACCATCCACAAGAACAAAAGCAATATAATACCCGGTAGCAGGGGTTATTACATAAGCTTGAGTAGCTCCATAATTCTTGGGAGTTCCGCCAGAAGGGGTTATTGTACCATTGCTACCAGCACTTGCTGAAATGGTATAAGTGTTAATGGCAAAGGTGGCGGTGACGGTAGCGACGCCGTCCTGCGGCATATTGCTGGTAGCTGAGATGGTAGTTCCCGCAGTACTGGTATTAGAAATATTTAGGTAGGAAGGATTAACGGAGCCCGCCCAACTTACAAAATGGTAACCCGTACTAGGCGTAGCCGTAATAGCCGTGCCCACCCCCGCATAAGTTAAGGTGGTAGAAGTTGGGGTAACCCTACCGTTAGCCCCAGCAGCAATAGTAATGGGGCCCGAAACGTTCCCAGCAAAGGTCGCGGTAACGGTCGCCGTACCGCTCTGCGGCAGGCTGCTGGTAGCAGAGATGGTAGTGACAGCCGCCCCTGAATTAGCGATGCTTATATAGGAAACATTACTTGTTGTCGTCCAACCCACAAAAGTGCAGCCCGCAGTAGGCGTAGCCGTAATAGTGATCGCGCTCCCCGCATAAGTTAAGGTAGTAGCGGTGGGGGCAACACTCCCCCCGGTACCGGCAACAATAGTAATAGTACCGGAAACGTTCCCCTCGAAGGTTGCGGTAACAGTAGCCGTGCCCCCCTGGGGCATACTGCTAGTAGCAGAAATGGTAGTTGAGGCAGCGTTTGTATTGGCAATATTTACATAAGCAGCATTACTGGTTACCGCCCAACTTACAAAATGGTAGCCGCCATTAGCCGTAGCTGTAATAGTAACTCTTCCCGCTGCATAAGTTAAGGTAGTAGTCAAAGGAGCAACCGTCCCTCCTGTTCCAGCAGCAATTGTAATAGTACCAGAAACGTTGGCCGTGAAGGTCGCGGTAACCGTAGCAGTGCCCCCCTGCGGCAGACTGCTGGTAGCAGAAATCGTAGTCGCAGCAAGGTTCGCATCAGTAATGCTTACATAGGTAGCATTACTGGTTACTGTCCAACTTACAAAAGAATAACCCACCGCCGGCGTAGCGGTAATAGTAACGGCACTTCCGTTATAAGTTAAGGTAGTAGAGGTCGGAGCAACACTCCCGTTGGCGCCGGCCGCAATAGTAATAGGGGCAGAAACGTTCGCCGCAAAGGTCGCGGTAACGGTCGCCGTGCCGTCTTGCGGCAGACTACTGGTAGCAGAAATGGTAGTTGCTGCAAGGTTCGCATTGGCAAGGCTTACATAGGTAGCATTAATGGTTCCCGCCCAAGCTACAAAGTGGTAGCCGTCATTAGCCGTAGCAGAAATAGCCACTGCTTCCCCCGCATAAGTTAAGGTGGTAGAGATCGGAGTAACACTCCCCCCACTGCCAGCAGCAATAGTAATGGGCCCAGAAACGTTCGTCGTGAAGGTCGCCGTAACGGTAGCCGTGCCCCCTTGTGGCAGGCTGCTGGTAGCAGAAATAGTAGTTGCAGCAAGGTTCGCATCAGCAAGGCTTACATAGGCAGCGTTGCCAGTTACTGTCCAACCTACAAAGAAGTGGCCCGCCGTCGGCGTAGCGATAATAGGCACCGCTGCCCCCGCATAAGTTAAGGTAGTAGTGGTAGGCGTCACGGTTCCGTTGTCGCCGGCCGCAACAGTAATAGTGCCAGAAACGTTCGCCGTAAAGGTCGCGGTAACCGTCGCCTCTCCGCCCTGGGGCATACTGCTGGTAGCTAGGAGGGTAGTCTCAGCAAGGTTCGCATCAGCAAGGCTTACATAGGCAGCATTGCCGGTTACTGCCCAATTTGCAAAGTGGTAACCTGCAGCAGCTGTAGCGATAATCGTCTGTGCCGCCCCGTTATAAGTTAAGGTGGTAGTGGGATGGTCCACGGTCCCGTTGGGCCCGGCCGCAACAGTAATAGTGCCAACGTTCGCCGCAAAGGTCGCGGTAACGGTCCCCACGCCACCCGGCGGCATAAGGCCTCTCGCCGCAATATTAGTTAGCGCCGCGCCGGAATTGGTAATACTTATATAAGAAGGATTAACGGTTACTTCCCAACTTACAAAATAGTAGCCGGCCGCCGGCGTAGCGGTAATAGCGACCGTCCCTCCCGGGTTATTGACATCATAAATTAAGGTGGTAGCGGTGGGCGCCACGCTGCCCCCGGCACCTGCAGCAATAGTAATGTTGCCAGAAACGTTAACCGTAAAGATTTCCGGCGGCGGCGCCTGAACGTCCTTCCCCACATTCTTAAAATCTGTCAAAGTTATTTCTTGCCAATCCGATTTTCTTGGTAGATAGTTGGTAGAAATTTCCGTCGGCTTTGCATTATTTGGAACAAAAACAAGGGTGGGGGCTAAAGGAGACGGCGACCAATAGTTCCCATCGGTGGGTAAAATGCCGCCAGTTGGCAAAATAAGAGGATAAGCAGTATCGCAGATGTAAGCCTTTCCTCCATAAGTTACGGTTTCGGTTCCATCGCCTGAATAGCTTATAGCGGAATCATACGCCTTTACCCCGGGGTAAGTCTCTTGTTCCACCACCGTTGAAGAAATAACTCGCTCGCTGCTAACGGTTATCGTACCACTAGCTCCCGTTGCCGCCAAGTGATCCAGCGCTGTCATCAATGTCGCCCCTGTTCCTAAAGTAGTCAGGGATGGGCCATTGGTAATTACACCAATACAATAAACCGTAAAAAGGTCATAAGTTACATAATTTGCAGGATCCGGCACAATCTCTGACGGATCCGGACTTCCATTTACCGAAAACTGCACTGGCGCCTCTACTTTTGTCAAATAAAAGCTAAAATTATCTACCGCCCCTGGCCTCTCGTCAACCTTCGTAATGGGATCGGGAATATAAGTCCAGGAGGCAGAAGTTAGCGCCGCCAGGCCCTTTTCCGCTACGGTCAGCGCCTTATCCACGGAAAGGTTTTTGGCTTGATTTTTATAATACGCCTGGGTCAAGATCGCCATTAGGCCTGCCAAGAGCAGGATAAAAGCACTTAAAACTACCACGATTATAAAGGCGGCGCCTTTCCTATTTTTCATGCTTTTTTTCGCCGCCCTGCCGTGCCTTTTAAAGTAAAAACTTTTTTGCATCCGTCCCACCAACTCCAAAAGAATTTTGTTTTTTTAAAAATATTTTTTTGCTTAAAAAGTTAGAAAAATAGCCAACTTCATCAATTATAGCTTAGTTAAAAGCTTACCATTTCCAAGTTTTAGAAAAAAGCCCCAACCTACAATACCGAAAACTAAGCAAATACGCTACAGAACCCAGAGGCCTCTTAGACTAAGTCAGAAAGGAAAGGTGAAAGGAATTAGTTGGCTCTACCCCTTGCCCTCTAACCGAGGGTATGGAACCCACCATTCAGTCGAAAATGTATCAATTGAACCCCGAGCAGGCTGTTAGCGAAGCCGGTTTGGCAACAATGAGCAGTCTCCATTCTGCCCAGCAGTGTGCTCTAAGCTATATGCTGGAACTTATGAAGGCTGATACTGAGGCAGCCGCGCAGGAGAAGGCAACCCAGAACGGCAACTAGCCTAGCCCTGGCACGCCGAACGATCCAGCAAGAGCATGTTAGCTCCTCCGTTCAAAGTATGCCGCAGGTGTGGTCGTTGGACGTGCCAGGTATCAATCCCTATTCAGAACGGGCTCGCTTTTGAGCCACCGAACAAACATTTTTTCGGTTTATTGGATGGCTCAAAAAAGGCGCTGCCACCTAGCTGGCTTTTGGTCTGTTCCAGAGCCTCTTTTTGGTAAATTAAGAAATTGAAAACACCATAGCACGTTCTCCTGAGCAAAGGCGCTGCCCCTTTAACGGGTGTTGGGTTAGACAAATCGAAGGCCTAAAAAGCAAAAGGTTCAAGGGGCTGGGGGCCCCTTGAACAAAGGAAAACAAATAGTTAAATTGCTAAATAGTTAAAAACTCCGAACAGCACGCACATAGTACGTGCCGTCCTTAGGGTCGAAGTCCTGATTGAAAAACCCCCCGAAGTTCTGGTACCACGCGACGCCAGCCCCGGCCTCCGACGAACTCCAATAGGCGTAGGCAGCAAAACCCCCTATTGTAACCCGGTTTGACCACAACTGGTTCAATTCATCTTTCGAAGGGAGATACCAGTCGGTATAACCGTTAAGAGATAAATCATAACACAATTTAGCAGCATTACTCTCGGCTCCATACAGAGTGACAATAGCGTTGGTATTGGCATTCCCTGTGCTTAGTGCTGTTCCGCTGGCGCCCGTTGTTCCAGTACCGGAAACATGCCAAAAAATCCCGGTGCTTTGATTAGCGGTAGCTGCAATTAACCCATGCTGCCCTGTACCATCGATATAAGCAACTTTACCACCCCCGTAATTGTCGCCAATGGTAAAGGTTGTCTGAATTGGGAAACCATTCCAAGTTGGCGGTACCCAGCCCGTGGTAGTATTGAGATAATGAATATAGAAACCAGTTTTACAACCAGTAAAGACATTCGTTGTGCCGGTTGGGGCATTACCGAGGAAATTAGCAACAAGAAGGTTTGTACAAACCTGAAACGCATAGTCGCCAATACTCGTCACGCTGGCCGGGATGGTTACGCTGGTCAGGGCCATACAAACAGCGAACGCATTATCGCCAATACTGGTTACGCTGTTGGGAATAGTCACACTGGTCAGTTTATTACACTGGTAGAACGCCCTGCTGCCAATACTGGTTACGCTGTTTGGAATGGTCACGCTGGTCAGGGCCGAACAACTTTGGAACACACCATTACCAATACTCGTTACGCTGGCCGGGATGGTCACGCTGGTCAGCGACGAACAATTTGCGAACGCATAGTCGCCAAAACTCGTCACGCTGGCCGGGATGGTTACGCTGGTCAGTCCCGAACAACTACCGAACGCACTGTTGCCAATAGTAGTCACACTGCTCGGAATGGTCACACTGGTCAGTCTCGTACAACTAAAGAACGCCCAGCCTCCAATACTTGTCACGCCGCTCCCGATGTTCACACTGGTCAGTCCCGAACAACTCCGGAACGCATAATCACTAATACTGGCCACGCTGTTTGGGATGGCCACGCTGGTCAGCCCTGCACAAAATTGAAACGCACCATAGCCAATGCTGGTTATAGTAACCCCATCCAAAACGCCAGGGATGGTTTCCGCCCCACCTGGGCCGGTATAACCGGTGAGAATTGCCCCGTTGTGGGTCCAATCTGTGGCAAAGGTCGCGGTAACTGTAACATTCGCCAGCACATTGCTGTCCGTTCTTGCGGCCGTAGCTACCGCATCACTCCAAGCCACGAAGTAATAACCCGTGGCTGGCACGGCGGTAACCTGAGTACCACTTGCTCCATAGTTGACCGTTTGCGGCGAAGGTCCTGAGATAGCACCATTCGCTCCTGTTGTGTAAGTCAAAGTAAAAGTATTAATTTCAAAAGCAGCGGTAACGGTTACGTCCGCTGTAACATTAATATCTGTTCTCAAAGCTGTTAAGCCGCCATCGCTCCAACTGACGAAGTGGTAACCCAGTTCTGGTACCGCTGTTACTTCCGTACCAGCTAAGCCATAATTCACAGTTTGCGGCGTAGTACCAGAAATCGTACCACCCTCGCCAGCAGTGTAAGTCAAAGTGAAAGTATTAATTTCAAAGGCAGCGGTAACGGTTACTTCCGCTGTGACCTTAGTGTCGGTTCGAGGGTTCTGGGCGGAAGCATCGCTCCAACTGACAAAGTGGTAACCGGTGCTTGGCACAGCCGTAACCGAAGTACCACTTGTCCAATAATTCACAGTTTGTGGCGTAGTTCCAGAAATAGTTCCGTTCCCTCCCCCGGTATAGGTCAAAGTAAAGGTATCAATGGTAAAGTTTGCAGTAACATTAATATCTGCAATTACGTTGGCATCTGTCCTTGAAGCTGTAATTACTCCGTCACTCCAGCTAACAAAATGGTAGCCAAGCTCTGGAACCGCCACTACTTCACTTCCCCTTCCACTGTAGTCCACGGTCTGAGGTGAAGTTCCCGAAATTGAACCATTGACGCCCGCTGCATAAGCCAAAGTAGCCGTGTCGATTACAAAGGAAGCGGTAACCAAGATATCCCTTACTATGTTTAAATCTGTCCTTGCTGCTGTTAATATTCCATCACTCCAGCTGCCAAAATGATAGCCTAAATCTGCTACTGCCGTTACTTCAGCACCATCTAACCCATAGTTTACGGTCTGTGGAGAAGTCCCAGAAATAGAGCCGTGAGCTTCTACATTATAAGTTAAAGCAAAGGTATTAAGCTCAAAGGAAGCTGTGACATTAATATTAGTTTTTACATTAGTATCTGTTCTCGCTGCCGTTAAGCCACCGTCACTCCAACTTGTGAAATGATAGCCTAAATCTGCAACCGCCGTGACTTCAATTCCGTCTTTTCCATAGTTCACCGTCTGAGGAGAAATCCCCGAGATAGAACCGTTAGCTCCAGTATTGTAAGTCAAAGTAAAAGTATTAATTTCAAAGGCAGCTGAAACGGTTACGTCTGCTGTCACATTTAGGTCTGTCCTTGGATTTGTAGTACTTAAGTCACTCCAACTAACAAAGTGGTAGCCAAACGCTGGTTCCGCCGTTACTTCTGAACCAGCAGTCCCAGCATTGACGGTCTGTGGCGAAGGCCCCGAGATATAACCGTTAGCTCCGGCATTGTAGGTCAAAATATAAGTATTTGGAATATCTATTCCAAAACTGGCTGTTACATTAATATCGATTATTACATTCAAATCAGTTCGAGGATTTTGGGTTGAAGCGTCACTCCAATTTACAAAGTGATAGCCAAGTTCTGCCCCCGCCGTGACTTCTGAACCATCAGCTCCAGAATTCACGGTCTGAAGAGAAGGTCCCGAGATATAACCGTTTACCCCCGCCGTGTAAGTCAAAGTGTAGCTGTTATTGCTGTAAGTCGCCGTTATTGTGGTAGCCGCCGTAATATTAGTAAGCCCTTGATCCCAGCCCGCAAACGTGTAACCGTCCCGCGTTGGAACGCTTGGCGCAGGGGCAGTCTCCCCGGCATTAACACTTAAAGTACTTAATATCGTGCCGTCAAAATCTACAAAAGTAACGGTGTAGTTCGTCAAAGAAAGAATCGTGTAGGTCGCCGTTATCGTGGTCGCCGCCATAATATCGGTAAGCGCTCGGTCCCAGCCTGCAAACGTGTAACCCGTTCTTGTAGGCTCGGCAGGTGGAGTAGCATTTCCACCAGAAACAATGGCTTGAGTTGAAAGCGTCGTGCCATTGTAATCTTCGAAAGTAACCGTGTAGCTGGTCAAAGTAAGAACCGTGTAGGTCGCCGTTATTG
>JGI24131J36419_10001019_pt1 | contig 10343 bp, 15 predicted proteins | sample BarGraNGADG00211_2_FD_36419 | JGI IMG/M metagenome (IMG submission 36419) | reverse complement strand
GAATCTATTGCAGATCAGCTATTCAAATATAATCCCGATGAGCCTTTAATCTTTTCAACCCCGGCATTCTGGCTTTTCTTTCTATTGGTACTTGCCGGTTATAGCATCATCTATAAGAAACTTTTTATCAGGAATGCTTACCTGTTTCTGGTAAGTCTTTTCTTTTATTATAAGTCGGGAGGATTGTTTTTGTTCCTTCTGATATTCGTAATACTCATTGATTTTACGTGTGGATTGCTGATCTATAATTCCAGAACAAAATTCACAAGGAGGCTTTTTATCTTGCTTAGCATCATTTCTAACCTGGGAATCCTGGCTTATTTTAAATATACGGGATTTTTTGTATCGACGATTAACGATTTGCTTGGCACAGATTATAAAGTTTATGATTTCCTTGCTTCATTTTCAAACTCTGCCCTCGGTACTTCATTTAATATCAGTAATATAATCCTTCCGGTTGGAATATCGTTTTTTACATTTCAATCGCTTAGTTATACAATTGATGTATACAGAAAAAAACTGGAACCTGTCAGGAATATTGTTGATTTTGGTTTCTATGTTTCATTTTTTCCGCAACTTGTAGCTGGGCCAATTGTAAGAGCTTCTGAATTTATTCCACAGTTATATGCTGAGTTTCACCTTTCAAAAAGGGAATTCAGCCATGCCTTATTTCTTATTTCAAAAGGGCTTATAAAAAAGATTATCATTTCTGATTTTATTGCCACAAGCTTTATTGACAGGGTATTCGATGCGCCATCAATTTATTCGGGCTTCGAAAACCTTATGGCAGTTTACGGATATGGATTGCAGATCTATTGTGATTTTTCCGGGTATACGGATATTGCTATCGGTTTAGGATTGATCCTGGGGTTCAGATTACCGATCAATTTTAATTCTCCATATAAAGCTGACAGCATTTCTGATTTCTGGAAACGGTGGCATATCTCTCTGTCGCGCTGGTTAAAAGACTACCTGTACATACCATTGGGAGGGAATCGAAAAGGGAAAATCAGAACAAATATAAATCTTCTGATTACAATGTTATTAGGTGGTTTATGGCACGGAGCATCTCTAAGGTTTGTCATTTGGGGAGCCTTGCATGGTATTGGTCTGGTGATAAACAGGATATGGAATTCAATATTTGGAGAAAGGCTTAAGAGCGGCAGGATAGGACGTGCGTTGGCTGTCTTTTTCACTTTTCAGTTTGTCAGTTTTTGCTGGATATTTTTCAGAGCATCTGATATGGATAATGTGAAGATCATGCTTAAACAGATTTTTGAAAATTTCTCACCGGGATCTTATATGACTGTTCTACCGGCTTATAGCAGTGTATTCATGTTAATGGCTGTCGGGTATATAATTCATTTTCTCCCTGAACGGGTAAAAGAGTCGTACAGAGGGTTGTTTATCAGAATTCCTCTGATTGCTCAGCTTCTGGTTATTATGCTGGTAGCTGTTTTGTTATTTCAGATGAGGAGCACGGAAGTGATGCCGTTTATATATTTCAGGTTTTAAAGATAAACACTACCTTCTTTTTCACCTTTAATGAACGGAGCTACAGCTCTTTTGTAAATGCCCTGGACATACGCAATTGCCATTCCGTAATTGGTAACTGGCACACCGGCTTTTATTGCAGCCTGCAGCCTGTTATGAAGCTGCTTNCTGGTTATCATACAGCCTCCGCATTGAATTACAAGTGAATATTCTGTTATCGGACGAGGCAATGTATCAAGACCGGCAACCATGTCATATTCTATTTTCTTACCTGTGAAGTTCGTAATCCACCGCGGAATTTTAGTTCTGCCAATATCATCACATGATACATGATGAGTGCATGATTCAAGAAGAAGCACCCTGTCGCCGTCTTTTAAATCCGATATTTTTGGAGTTCCCTTGAGATAATTGTCAAAATCGCCTTTAAAACGGGCAAGCATTATACTGAAACTGGTCAGAGGAATATCGTTCGGAATAGAAGAATCGGCTTTTACAAAAACCTGTGAATCGGTGATTGCGAGCGTCGGTTTAATTTTTGTCTTTTTAAGAAAAGCGTCAACTTCTCTCTCTTTCAGAACTATTGCAACAGCATCATTGTCAAGGATATCTCTTATTGCCTGCATCTGGGGTAGGATAAGCCTGCCGGCAGGAGCTTCAACATCAATAGGGGTAATAAGAATGACAATATCTCCGTAACTTATAAGATCACCGAGGAGGGTTGGCGTTTTATATGAATGTTCAGGGATTGATATACGAATCAGACTGATAAGTTCCTCAAAATTCCGTTTATCGGTAGAAGAAAATTCAAAGAGTGTGGTGCCAGTGATTGAAGAGATTTTTTCCCTGAAATCGAAAGTAGGTTCTTCAATATCTGATTTACTGTGTATTACAATAAAAGGAATATCGAGTTCTCTGAATTTATTTATCAGATCATCTTCAAATTCGCCCCATGAGTTATTGGTAATTACAAGAAGTGCAAGATCAATAATCTCAAGAGTTCTTATTGTTCGTTCCACCCTTTTATCTCCCAGGTCACCTGAATCGTCAATGCCAGCTGTATCGACAAGTATTACAGGACCAAAACCTGTTATCTCGAACGACTTTTTTACAGGATCTGTAGTTGTTCCTGCCTGATCCGATACAATTGCAATATCCTGACCTGCAAGACAGTTAATAAGACTGCTCTTCCCGTTATTGCGACGTCCGTAAATACCGATATGAGGTTTTGACTCTCTTCCTTTGGTCATTCTGCAGATACATTTTAGACAAAATTAGCAATATTTAGTTCAGATTGGATTTCGATGTGTAACTCATCACATTTCTTCATTTTTTATTATATTTAAGTGTGCTAAAAATGGATTTATAAATAGTGATTTTAATGTGGAATTAAATTGTCAATAATATGTCGCTGAGTTCTATTAAATCTGAAATTCCTGAAGAAGGTATTAAAAGTAAAATCTATTTTATAAGAGACATGAAAGTTATGCTGGATAATGATCTGGCGAAACTTTACAATGTAGAAACAAAAGTATTGAAGCAATCAGTACGCAGAAACATGGTTCGCTTTCCTGATGATTTTATGTTTGAGCTTAATAATAAGGAGTTTACAAACTTGAGGTCACAATTTGTGACCTCAGGTTGGGGCGGAACGAGCATATTGGATTGGTACGATTACGGGGCACGGTTTTATGACCCGCAAATCGGAAGATGGCATTTGATGGATCTTCCTGTTGAACAATCTCGACGATGGAGTTCCTATTAAACTGTATCAGGGGGAGTTTTTTGTTTTATATTGCAACCATATTTTTAATAAATAAATCCTTAACACTTCTATTTAATAGTATTCCAGCTTTGATTATTTAATTATTTAATTATTTAACTTTCCGTAAACTACTTATTCTTGTGGGTCTGCGGTGACCATGAATAATACCAAGAATTACAATTTCGGCAGGTTTTATTTTATAGATGATAAGCCAGCTAAGGCAAATTGCTTTTCGGTAGATTTTATTTGTTGTGGGAATTTCTTCACATTCACGAAATGCAAGTGGATTTTTTTCAATACGATCAAAAGTTTTTAAAAGCTCATCACCAATGCGAATAGCGTTTAAAGGCTCGTGCCTGATATAGGCAATGTAGCCGGTAATATTATCTATGTTTTGAAAGGCGTGTTCTGTAACCCTTAACGAATAAGTTTTTGGAGCGTCTTCTTTTGTTCTGCCCATCGTTGTTTGGCTTCGTTTAGACTAACTGTTGGTGAATTTTCAGCATACTCAACCCATTTCCTGAAATCCTCATTACTTATAGGATCACCAGGAAGAGAATAAGAACTTAAATCCGGCTCACTCAAAATCCGTATCAAATGCTTATGCTCCAGATCCTGTAATGCTTTTAAGGAGTTGTTTCCTGTAAGTTCTATAGTTATAGTCTGCATAGTATTTACTTTTTACCGTTGGTATGCCTTCCTGTTTTGCAAAGATAAGCTACCTCTTCAAAGAATCAAAGTAATTGAACATGGGTTTTGATGAAAGCTGAAATTGGAATATTTTCGATAACTGTCTGATAAGGAAGATATTTTAAGGATAACGAAGTAAAAATGCCAAAAAATCGCTATTTTCACCTAAGAAATCGCTCTGAAAAACTGTTTTTACACCGATTTTAAAGCAAAAAGTTCTTTGAAAACACCCTTTTGAATTATTAAGCAACTGTAAATAAGGTCTTAGAAAGCGATTGGTACGATTACGGTGCAAGATTTTATGATCCGCAGATTGGAAGATGGATGACTATTGACCCGGCAGCTGAATTAGGACGCCGATGGAGTCCAAATACTTATACCTTCGATAATCCAATGAGGTTTATCGATCCGGATGGAATGTGGCCAGGAGATCCCCCTATCAAATATTATGGAAGTGCTAGTTCATCACATATTACAGACTACACTAAAGTTACACTTCAGAGGGCGGGCGAAAATGCAAAGTTTAAAGAAATCCCAGTTACAAGTACTTTCAGGAGTGCCACCAAACAAATTGATGCAATGTACAATAATACCAAAGAAAAGGGAGCTAGCTACCAAATTGATAAAGTCTATGGTAATAAGGGAGATGCTGTAATAAATGCTTTTGTTAAAGCAACAGAAGCTGGTGGAGATGAAGCAGCAATTAAATCAGCAATGCTTAATGAAGCTAATAAAGTGGGATTTATTTCAACCCATTCTTCTCCTGACTATGCTAAATTAAATGCTGTTGACATTGCTGCAGTTGGCGAACAAGCTGAAAATTTTAGCAAAGCTCTTAAAGAACAGAATTTCAAAATTGTAACACGATTAGAAAATGATTGTGTGCATGCAGAAATTCCTCAGAATACAGTACCTCTGAGACAGAACATAAATAGAGCAGATAATAGCACAAATATTTTAAATATATATAAAACAATTTTTTCTAAATGAAAGTCCAAATAATATTGTTTTCAATTGTTCTTATATTTTGTTTTTCATGTAGGTCAAATAATTCTAGTGATACCAAAGCAAAGCAAGAATTTGAGAATAAAGTCAATTACTCATTACAAATTAGCAATAGATGTTATTTTGATACTGTAGTAATTTGGGTGCATCCCACGGTAATTGAATTAGATTCAATAGAAAACTCATTGTCAAAAGAGGAAGCAGAAACATTTGAACAAGATGCAGGTATTTACAATACGGATGCTCAGTCATTCTTGATTAAGAATGTTGATAGTAGGTATTTTGTGACAGACTCTGTAAGAATCTATAGATTTGTAATTAATGGCGATACAGTTAAATTAAATACTCGGAACGAACAAGCAAAAAATGCACCATGGAGGATTGTTCTTTTTGATGGTGTGAAAAAACCATTACTGACATCACCTGTAAATGTTGAAAGAGATTATTTAGGATATTTTAACAAAAAGACCCCTTAACATAAGTATTCAAAAGTGCCTTTTGATTATTTGCAGTATTTATGTAAATTTCTAAGGTAAAATTGGAAATATTCGTTGCAATATTGCAACACAAGATAAACAGAACCCTGGAATGACGGTTCTTATTACTTGTCAGTTCTTTCCTCCCAGATTATAGGATTTCTGTGTGTACTTAAAACAGCGATTATTTTAATGATATTTAGATCCTGAAATATTTTATAATGAACCAGGAAAGGAAACCTTTTCAATTTGGCACATCGGACATCATCATATCGGATTGCAATACTATAGGGGGTTTTCTTTATCCGGGAAATTTGTTTTTTTACAGCTTTAAAGAATCGGGAACCTAATCCTTGTTGTTTTTGATTATACCAGTCGATGTCTTTCTGCAAATCATCAAAAACTTCAGCTGCATATACCAATTTAAAACCCATTCTACAGCTTTATGTTACGTTCAATATCTTCCCATGTAAGAGAACTTTCCGGATGTTCTTCCATTCGCTTTAGTCTTTGCCTTACTATTTTCTTATGGTTTTCGGGAATGTGTATTTCTTCTTCCCTGGTCTCGTCCCATAAAACACTGCTCAACTGTTGCTTTTCTTTTGTGGAAAGTTGCCTCACAATGTCAATCAGCTGGTTAAAACTAAGTGGAACCTTTAATTGAATATGTTGTGGATCCATAGCAATTAATATTTTCTCAAAGATACAAAGAAAAAGCAAAATGAGGCTCGGGTACTCACGCAGATGACAAATGATATAATAAAAACCCTATTCCCCAAATTATGCACGGATCTGAAATTTCTGAGCTGATTGAACTGCTCATTTAATTTTTATCTCGTAAAGCCTCTTCTAAGAAGATAATCGGCAGATTTTAATAAAAAATCGTTATTTTCACCTTATAAATCGCGCTGAAACGCAGGTTTTACATTGATTTTAAGGCAAAAAGTTCTTTGAAAACGCTCCATTTGAAATGATAAGCAACTGTAAATAAGGTCTTAGAAAGCAATTGGTACGATTACGGTGCAAGGTTTTATGATCAGCAGATCGGAAGCAACGTAAGATAAACAGAACCATGAGTGACCTGGGTTTTGTTATGGAATAAGCTGAATAAGTTCCAGAATTTCTTTATCGGTAAGGGTTGCAATATCGGATTTATCGTAAATGGATAGCAGATAAACGGTATCGTCCTTATAAATCACTTGAGTAATAACTCGTGCGCCTCCGGATTTACCTTTTCCTTTGCTGGCAATGGCAAGGCGTATTTTATAACAGTTATGGCCAATTGAAATGCCTTTTTCTGGTCCGTTCTTAAGTTCTTTAATTAGTTCCTGAATTTCTTTTTTAAGAGAAGGATATTTTTTAACCAGGCGTTTGGTCTGACGTTCAAAAACTGATATGGATTTAACATTAAAGCTCATTGATGAAATCTTCAGCGTTACGAGCCTGCGTTTTGCCTTCCATTATCAATTTCATTTCTTCAACAGCTTCGGCCAGTTCGGCCATAAAAAGCTTTTTGTTCCTTAAACGGTCAAGTTCTTCAAGGTCTTTTTGTATCTGTTCCCAGTCCTTCAATGGAAGCTGTACAGCACTTTTACGTCCTTTTGTATCTGTAATATATTGTAAGTTCATAGTGCTAATTATTATTTAACGTGCATAAGCCTTTCTGACTCCCAATTTCCAAGGTATTACACTAAAGTAATTGTTTCAGTAATATTAAATGCAAATGTAGTAAATAGTTTTTTGCAAAAACAGAAAGCATTATTCGCCCTGGAGGAAAAAAAGTTATACATTTTGCATAGATGAAACGCATTTTAAGAAAAACAATTTCTTTTTACAATGGAAATCAGGGAGATATTTAAAGGATAACGAAGAAAAATGTCCAAAAATCACTAAATTCACCTAAGAAACCGCTCCTAAACGCAGGTTTTACCCTGTTTTTAAGGCAAAAAGTTCTTTGAAACATTCCTTTTGAATTATTAACCAGCTCTAATTCTGGTCTTAAAGTTCAATTGGTATGATTACGGTGCAAGGTTTTATGATCCACAGTTAGGAAGGTTTATTTCCATTGACCCCAAGACAGAAAAGTATAATAATTGGACACCGTATTTGTATGCTGCAGATAATCCTATAAGATTTATTGATAAAAATGGAGAAGGCTCGGGTGAGGATTTATTAATGGCTTTAGCAGTTACTGCTGCAAAATATTATGCCAAACAACAAGATAATCAAACTGCTTTACATAGTATTGGGGAAACTTTTTCTAAAATGGCTCCGCCAACAAATATGTCTTTAGGTGAAGATATTACTTCTATTGAGGCTGGACCCTCATTCAATCTACCTAATATAGTCAGTGGAGAAATTAAAACCAAAGTCTCATTAAATGAAGAAAAAGGAGTAGTATCGACAACATCTGTTAGTTTAACCGTGGGGAAAGTATTAGGGGCAAAAATGGAAGCTTCGGTCTTTCAAGGACAAGATGGGAAAACAAAAGCAGAAACAAAAGCTGATGCTGGAATTGTAATTCCTTCTCTTCCTTCATCCCCAGTTAAAGTAAATGGATCAGCATTGTTGAGAACACTTGGGGGATTGATAGAGACTGCTAAAAACTATTGTAATCAAAAGATGGATGAAGTAACTAATCATGAAAAATATGTTCAAAAAGAAGATAATTGACAATAGAATCTTTGATTCAATTCTTTGGTATACGCTTATCACAGCAAGTGTAGTAATTTTAATTGACTTATTAACCTTTTTTCAATTCCTAACAACCGGGAGGTTGATAGAAATCTTACTCATGATATTCTTCTTATTATTGGAATCAGCTTATTTGTTTTTAGCAATAAATTTTTTAAAAAACAGTCATTTAAAATATGCAATTGAACTGATTCTCTTTTATTGGATTGTTCAGATAATTTTCTTTGGGATTAAAGGAAACACCTATTGTTTTATTACTGGTCCCAATATTGCATTATTTTTTAAGTATTTAGGGGTATCAAACTAAGTTGCTTGTTTAGATTTTGGAGTCAAGAGTTTACAATAAACATAAATACTGAAAGTGATAGAATCTATTTTGGGTTTAATCTCATACCATTATTGATTTCAGTAGCATTGATATATTTACTTAAAAAGAAACTTAGTCAAATAGATGCTATAAATGAGAAATGAACGAGACAAGAAACCCGGCTCTGTTCCGAGTTTTTAGTTTAAATATGCTTTCCTGTTTTTTCTTCCCAGATTTTAGGGTTTCGGTGAGTGCTTATAACAGCCATTACTTCAACAACATTGTATACTTCGTTAATGTAAAAATGCACCATGTATGGGAATTTTTTAACCAGCATACACCGGATATCTTTATAACGGATGGAATAAATTTGAGGATCTTTACTCAGACTGTCAATTTGTTTTATGGTAGTCTCCTGAAATCTCTTGCCGGTCTTTAACTCTGCTTCATTGTACCAGACAGTAATTTCCTGGATATCTGCCAGCGCTTCCGGATCAATCTTTACTTTATACCTCTTCATCAGACTTTTAGCAATTTCTTAGCTTCGTCCCAATCCAAAAGCCTTTCAGGGTTCTTTCGTACTTTGTCAAAACGGTCCATTACCAGTTTTTGATGAGCTTCAGGAATGTCAAAAGCTTCTTTTTCTTTCTTTGAAGCATAATCAAGAAGGCTTTTAATGGCGTTAATCAGGTTTATATCGTTTACCTGTTTAAACTGCTCTATTATAATCGCTTTTTGCGTTTGTACATTCATGTCAGAATTATTACCTGGTTAATAAGTAAATACTCTTTTCTCCGTTGTTTCTCCTATAATGTATCTATTGCCACAAAGAAACATTAGTCGCTCAAGTTAGGACAAAATTACATAATTTCAATGTTATAATAAAATCAAATAAATCTGTAGAGCCGTTTACGAACCTTTATTCCAGCTGCCAGCTCTTTAAATCACATCGTGGCTTTAGTTCATTATTTAGGCAGTGTTTTAAAATTTTCAGTTTAAGATCATCCATAATAGAAATATTATCCAAAAAATCGCTATTTTTACCTTAGAAATCAGTCTTTAAACCAGGTTTTACATTGATTTTAAACCAAAAAGTTCTTTGAAAAACACCCTTTTGAATTGTCAAGCAGCTGTAAATAAGGCCTAAGAAAGCAATTGGTACGATTACGGGGCAAGGTTATATGACCCGCAGATTGGGAGGTTTCTTAGTCAGAATGTGAACATGAAAAATGTAAGCAATAATTATTAAATTTGCGTGAGATAAAAACATACTAACCATGGATGTTATAGAATTACGGGCAGACCTGCACAATATGATAGATAAGATTTCGGATAGTAATGTTCTAAACGCCGTAAAAACTCTCTTGTTAGGGAAAACAGCCAAACAAGCTGATTGGTGGAACACAATAAGTGAAGAAGAAAGGGCGGAGATAGTGCAAGGTCTTGCAGAAGCTGATCGTGGGGAACTTTTTCCTCATGAGGAAGTAATGGCAAAATACAAATGAAAAATGAAATCATTCTGATAAACATCAGAGATACCAGAAAGAAACTATTGAGCTGAGATCGGCTATAATAATTCAGAAAAATTACATACACCAAATTGGTAAATCTGCGTTAATCAGCGGCATCTACTTGAAAATCTTTTTTTATTTCCCGCTGATCTCGCTGATCTTCGCAGATAAGAAATACCCTCTGCCATCAGCCAACCGCCTTCTGCCTTCTACAGATCATCCAATGAAAAGCCAAGTTTTAACAGATTCCCCGGCTGAAGAATTGTTTTAAGTTTTGTATCGTCAATTGCCTTCAGGATTCCATTTGCTTCGAAAATATCGATCTTCCTTTCTTTCATCAGGGTAGCTATTTCTGCTGCTTTATGATACCCGATATGAGGACTGAGCGCCGTAGTGACTGACGG
>JGI24131J36419_10001017_pt1 | contig 10358 bp, 9 predicted proteins | sample BarGraNGADG00211_2_FD_36419 | JGI IMG/M metagenome (IMG submission 36419) | reverse complement strand
CCGACCATGGCGACCCCGTGTGCACCGAGGTCGAGGGCGGCGGCGGCGGCGATGCCGAGCATGAGGACGATAAGCGCCCCCGGGATCCTTGGCCGGCGCCGCGCGGCGAACAGGAGGACGAGCGCGATGACGCTCACGAGGGCGGTCACGGCGCTTGTCTCGTCGAGNTGAGCGATGTCCTGCCAGACGATGCGCACGAAGTTGGAGGACGGCGGCACATCCAGGCCAAGGAGCTTGGGCACCTGGCTGGCGATGATCGTCAATGCCAGGCCGGTGACGTAGCCGCTGACCACCGGGCGGGCGAGGAACGCCGAGACGAAGCCCAGCCGGGCGACGCCGGCGACAAGGCTGAACAGGCCGACGAGGACGGCGACCATGGCCACCAGTGTCACCGTCTGTGCNGGGNTCGTGGCGCCGTGGGCGGCCACGACCGCCGCCGTCATGATGGCGGCGGTCGAGGTGGGCGAGCACNCGAGCTGACGCGACGTCCCGAAGAGCGCGTAGATCGCTAGGCCGGCCAGGGTCGCGTACAGGCCGGCCTGAGGCGGCACGCGGGCGATCTGCGCATACGCCATGCTCTCGGGCACCAGCAGGCCGATCACCGTGAAGGCGGCGACGGCATCGGCTCTCAGCCATCGCCGCTGGTAGCCGCCGGCCCATGCGGTGATCGGCAGCCAGCGATGCAGGCGCGCGCGAGGTGCGACGCGCGAGGCGTCGCNCGGCTGGGAACTCTGTGCGCGTGCTCCGGAGTGTGCGGCGCTCACCGGCCTTGACCCCCGATCGTTCGTCCGCTCCCCATCATAGGGCGAGTGCGGCCGCTCGCGTGAGTGACGGCGCCTGCCGCTGAGTCCAGACGACGCACAGAGGGCACTCTTGGGCGGCCGACAATGGCGTTGGGGGCGAGGCCTGTGACGGTTCTGAGGGACCGGCGGCAAGACGGTGGTAACCTTCATGGTANGCGGCGGTGCCGCTTCTTCGCGGCGGCAGGGGGTCGACATGGCAAGGCTAAGTCGGTTTCGCAGAGCGATCCGCGAGCTCGGACGAGGCGCGCGCGCTCCCCTGACGGCGATCCTCGAGCGCCAGCTCGAGGAGACCGCCATCGCCTGTAAGCTGGCGCGCGCCGTGGCGGAGGGCAGCGCCGTTCCGAGCGAAGCTCACGAGCAGATGGCCGAGATAGAACACGGAGGCGACATGCTGCGAGGNGAGCTCGTGGGGAGACTCGCGGGAGTGCTGGTCTCGCCCATCGATCGCGAGGATCTCTTCCGTCTCTCGCGCTCGATCGACGACGTGCTTGACAATCTGCGCGACTTCGTGCGCGAGTGCGACCTGTACGAGATTGAAGGCGGCGATTCCTTTCTGGGGATCCTCGACGCCATCGCGAGCGGGGTCGACGACCTGCGCCTCGCCGTGCGGACGATCGCCGGCGACTCGAAAGACACGAGTCAGTCGGCCCTCGCGTCCAAGAAGTCCGCCAACGAGATCCGGCGCCTGTACGACGCTGAGGTGGGACGCCTGTTCACCGGAGAGCTCTCCATGGAAGTGCTCAAGTCCCGCGAACTGCTGAGAAGGCTTGACGTCGTGGGCCTGCGCCTCAACGAGGCCGCCGACGTACTGTCGGATGCGGCCGTCAAACGCCGCGGCTGACAGAGGAGCGCGAGTGATGCGTGAAGACTCGCCGCGCCGGCGCCCGACCAGACGATCTCCGAGAGGCCTGCGATCGACGATCTCGGTCGCGCGCACACCCCCGGACGTCTAGGCTTCGGTTTGGTCCTAGACGAAGACCGCATCGCTCGCCATACTGTGAATACTATGGAACGCGGCGACTGCGAGCGCGTCGCCCGCAGCTGGGTCCGGGGCAAGCGAGTCAGGGGGAGGTGCTCTTGGGAGCAACAGCCACGCCGTCTGGGTGACGGCATTCGAGGGTGATGAGGTCAGCTTGGCTCACCCTCGAGGCAGGGGCGTGCGCGTCGAGGTCGCAGCGCTGCTGGGCCTGAGTGCCGTTGGCCGGATGCGCTTCTGGTCACCAAGAGGCCAGCTCACCATAATCCTAGGGTTTGGAGGGACGATGTTCAGTTTCCGCAAGTTGAGTTTGGCGACAGCGATGGCGGTATCTGCCGCACTGCTGGTCCTGCTTGTGGTTGCCTGCGGTTCGCCGCCGAGCAGCTCCGATTCGACGAGCGCGCCGTCTGGCGCGGCGGCGGCGACGTCGGCAGCGGATCTCGGGGGTATGGATGCGCTCGTCGCGGCGGCAAAGAAGGAAGGGACGCTCAACGTCATCGCCTTGCCCCCGGACTGGGCGAACTACGGAGAGATGATCTCGTCCTTCGAGGCCAAGTACGGGATCAAGATCAACTCGGCTCAGCCCGACGGCACCAGCCAGGACGAGATCAATGCCGCGAAGCAGCTGAAGGGCACCGATCGTGCGCCGGACGTCTTCGACATCGGCGGCAGCGTGGCCCTCGCCAACACCAGCATGTTCGCGCCCTACAAGTCGGCTGAGTGGGACCAGATCGGCGCCGAACTCAAGGATCCAACCGGCCTGTGGACGAGCAACTACACCGGTTACATGTCCATCGGGTACAACGCGGACAAGGTGCCGGGGCCTACGACGATGAACGATCTGCTCAAGTCCGCGTACAAGGGCACGGTCGCCCTGAACGGCGACCCGACGGAGGCCTCGGCGGGTTTCAACGGCGTGGTCATGGCCACGATCGCGAGCGGCGGCACGGCCGACGACTTCGCGCCCGGAGTGGACTTCTTCGCGAAGCTCAACAAGGTCGGCAACCTCCTGCCTGTGGATCCGACGCCGGCCACGATCGCCTCGGGGCAGACGCCGATCGTCATCGACTGGGACTACAACAACGTGGCGCAGACCGCCGCCCTCAAGGGCAAGGTCTCCTGGAAGGTCGTCGTCCCCGCGAACGAAGTGATCGCGGCCTACTACAACGAGGTCATCAACAAGGACGCACCGCACCCCGCCGCAGCTCGCCTGTGGAATGAGTACGTGTTCTCGCCCGAGGGCCAGAACATCTGGCTCAAGGGAGCGGCCCGCCCGGTCCTCATCGACGTGATGACGGCCGACGGAACCATCGACAAGACGGCGCTGGCGGCCCTGCCGGTCGTCGAGGGGACACCGGTCGTGCTCACGCAGAAGCAGATCGAAGCCGGGCAGACCTACCTGCTGGCTAACTGGAGCAAAGCGGTCCAGTGACCCAAGGTGCTGACCTTGGCCTGACCGATGTCGGGGATTGGGACCTCGGCGTGGACCAGAGTCCTCGTCGCGCCCGTCCGGGTGGCGCTCTGAAGTCGCTGAGACCGACGAGTCGCCACCTTGGGGCGGTCCCGTTCTTCGGGTACATCGCGATCTTCCTGCTGTGGCCGACGATCATCGTGATCGTCGGCGCATTTCAGAACGACAGCGGTCAGCTGACTCTCGCGAACGTCACGACTGTCCTCGGGGGCAGCACCTATCTCCAGGCATTCTGGGCTTCTATCAGGCTCTCGGCGGAGACCGCCCTGGCCGGTGGCGTGCTAGGCGCGCTGCTGGCCTGGGCGGTCGCCGAGGGCGACGCCGACGGCGTGTTTCGCCGTCAAGTGGTCGCCATGTCCGGTGTGCTCGCCCAGTTCGGCGGCGTGATGCTCGCCTTCGCGTTCCTGGCCACGTTCGGCTATGCCGGTGTGGTCACGCTGGCGCTGCAACGGGTGGCGGGAGTCGACCCGCTTGCGAGCGGCGGCTGGATCTACAGCTTCACCGGCCTCGCCGTCGTCTACACCTTCTTCCAGATCCCGCTGATGGTCCTCATCTTCCTCCCGGCCGTCGACGGTCTTCAGGTGCAGTGGCGGGAGGCGTCGGACAACCTCGGCGGTGGTTCGTGGGCCTACTGGCGGTATGTCGCCGGTCCGATCCTCTTGCCGAGCTTCGTGGGCGGGCTGCTGCTCCTATTCGTCAGCGCGTTCTCCGCCTATGCGACGGCGGCCGCCCTCATCAGTCAGGGGAGCCCGATCGTGCCCCTGCAGATCCGCACCTTCCTTCAGAGCGAGGTCGTCCTGGGTCGGGCCAACGTGGGCAAGGCCCTGGCGCTCGGCATGGTCGTGGTCGTTGCGGTAGTGATGACATTGTACGCATGGCTGCAGCGAAGGGGCGCAAAATGGCGCGCCTAGCGAAGCGAACGTCCGGCGGTTCACGCCGCCCCCGGTCCCGGACGCTAGTGAGATGGATCGTGCTCGTCGGCGTCGGCGCCTATCTACTCGTGCCCCTCCTATCCATGCTGGACTTCTCGACCCGGGGTGCGGGCTCGAGCCGCACCCTCGAAGCTTGGAAGGCCATCGGCAGCTTCCCCGAGCTGCTTAGTGCGATCGCGGTGTCACTCGAACTCGCGGTGCTCACTGTGGTCGGGATGCTGTGCCTCCTGGTGCCGACGATGGTGTGGGTGCACCTGCGCTTGCCCGGCGTGCGCCGCACGATGGAATTTGTTTGCCTTCTGCCGCTGACGATCCCGGCCATCGTGCTTGTCGTGGGCCTGTCGCCGGTCTTCGCGTGGCTCACCTACTTTTTCGGGGACACTCCGCTGGTGCTGGCGTTCGTCTTTGTCGTCCTTGTTCTGCCGTACGCCTACCGCTCGATCGATGCGGGGTTGCGGGCCGTGGACATAGGGACCCTGTCGGAGGCCGCCCTCGGTCTGGGTGCCTCGTGGTGGGGCGTCCTGTTTCGGATCGTGATACCGAGTATCCGGGGAGCTCTGCTCTCCGCTGCGGTCCTCTCGATCGCGCTCGTCATGGGCGAATACACGATCGCGTCATTGCTCAACTACAACACCCTGCAGGTCGTCCTGTACCAGGTTGGTCTGCGGAACGCCGCGGTGTCCGTCGCGGTGTCGCTGGCAGCCCTCATGTTCGGCTTCGTCTTGCTCTTCGTCGTGTCCTCCGCAGGCTCTCGCCGTCGCAGAGCTGCTCGTGAGGAATCAACCTTGGCGCCCCTAGAAGCGGGCTTGCAGTNGTGACTTCNGAGATGGAAAGGACTGGTGGTTTGGACCGCTCCACCCGATCGGGTGTCGCGCTGCAACTCGTCGATCTGTGCCGGTCTTGGGGAGCCACGCACGCCCTCGATGGGCTGTCCCTGGACATCGCGGCGGGCGAGCTCGTGGCTTTTCTTGGCCCGTCCGGCTGCGGCAAGACCACCGCCCTGAGGATCATCGCAGGGCTGGACGAGGCCGATTCGGGCGAGGTCCTCGTGGATGGCGAGGATATCTCCCGCGTGCGCGCAAGCCGCCGGGGAATGGGCATGGTGCATCAGGCGTACAGTCTGTTCCCCAATATGACGGCACGCGACAACGTCGCCTTCGGGCTGCTAATGCGGAAGGTCGGAAAGGTGGAGCGGCGCCGNCGCGCGAAGGACCTTCTCGATCTCGTCGGCTTGGGACCGTACGCCAGCCGCTACCCCAGTCAGATGTCCGGCGGGCAACAGCAGCGTGTTGCCTTGGCACGGGCCCTGGCCATCGAGCCGAGGGTGCTACTCCTCGATGAGCCGCTGTCCGCGCTCGATGCCAAAGTGCGAGGTGAGCTCCGCGACGAGATCCGTCGTATCCAGCTCGAGGTCGGCACAACGACCGTATTCGTGACCCACGACCAAGAGGAGGCGTTTGCTCTGGCAGACCGGGTCGCGGTGATGCACCTCGGCCGGCTCGAACAGGTGGCACCTCCTACCGAGATCTACCAGAGTCCGCGAACGGCGTTCGTGGCCGAGTTCGTCGGTCTGACCAATCGGCTGTCGGGAGTGGCGAAGGCCGGCATGGTCGACGTGCTCGACAGCCAGGTGCCGTTGCTCGACGGGTCCGCGCAGTCTGGCGACGTGACGGTGCTGGTGCGACCCGAGTCGATACAGGTCACACCGTCTCCTGATGGTACTGCGACGGTGGCTGCACTGAGCTTCCGTGGAGCGATCTGCCTGCTTCGCATCCGGCTTGCCGCCGGGAACGTCGTGCTGGTGCAGGTACCGAGCGCGGAGAGCGCCGAGCTCGCACTCGGCGCTTCCGTGCGCGCGACCATGCGGCCTGTCCACGTTCTCGCCGTGACCCCGGTACCCGGCCGGGACGAACGGTCAGGCGCCGACGAGGGATCGGCGGACTCGCAGGAGGAGGCGGAACGACAAGACTCCTTGAGCGCCACAGGACGGAGTTCGTGAGGACCGCCGGCGTTCCGTGCCGCATCGATCTCGGCAAGCAGGATCCATTTCACCNTGAGCAGGATCGTCGCGAAGGCCCCTGACTTGACGCAGCCTCCCGCCACCCTCGCCCTTTGCACCTCGCGGGTGCCCTGGAGGAGCCGCTTCGTCGTGAGTAGTGCCTTCGGTGCTCGCGAGGGCGCCGGCGGTGGCCGTGTCGAGCGGCGTGCAGGCGAAGCGCACTGTCAATCGATGGAGGCCCCCAGTGAGTGACTCAGACTCGACGAGGCTCGCGGCGCACGCCGAGAGCGCGAACAACCTCGCCGCGGCGGCGCTCGGACCGGAACGCCGCACGGCCGCGCTCGAGCGCTTGGGCACGGAAGTCTTCGATGTGCTGGTCGTCGGCGGTGGCGTCACCGGCTGCGGCGTCGCTCTTGATGCCGCCAGCCGCGGACTGTCTGTGGCCCTCGTTGAGAGGCGCGACTTCGCCGCGGGGACGTCGAGTCGCTCCAGCAAGCTGATCCACGGCGGGCTTCGCTATCTCGAAGGCCTCGATTTCGCGCTGGTGCGCGAGGCGCTCCACGAAAGGCGTCTTCTCGTGGAGAAGATCGCCCCGCATCTTGTCCATCGGACACCCTTCCTGTTTCCTCTGAAGCGCAGAGTGTGGGACCGCGTGTTCATGGGGTCGGGACTGCTCCTCTACGACCTGCTCGCCGGACTCCATCCCGCAATGCCGCGCCACCGGCACCTGTCGCGCGGCGCGTGCCTGCGGGCTGTGCCGGCGCTTCGAGCGACGGCGTTCACGGGAGGCATCCGCTACTACGACGCCCAGGTCGACGACGCGCGGTTCTCCCTGGTGCTGGCGCGTACGGCCGCCTCACTTGGCGCCGTCTGCGCCTCCGCGGTCGGCGTCGTCGCGTTTCTTCACGAGGGCGAAAGCGTCGCTGGAGCCCGGGTCACTGACCTCGAGTCGGGTGCCGAGTTCGACCTTCATGCCCGCACGGTCATCAACGCGACCGGGGTATGGACGACCGAGCTCGAGCGCCTGGCGGGAGTCGCGTCGCCGATGGTGGTTCGGCCCTCAAAAGGCGTGCACGTTGTCGTGCCCAAGGCAAGCATCCGCTCCGACTATGCGCTCATCCTNCCGACAGAGAAGAGCGTGCTCTTCGTGTTGCCNTGGGGCGAGCAGTGGATCATCGGCACGACAGACACGGACTGGGGCTTCGATCTTGACCATCCTGCGGCGAGCCACAGCGACATCCAGTACCTGCTCGATCATGTGAATTCGGTGCTCGAAGAGCCGCTGGCCTTCGACGACATCATCGCCGTGTACGTCGGCCTTCGCCCTCTGCTCGGCGGTACGGCGGAGGAGACTGCCCGGATGTCGCGAAATCACGCGGTCCGGCGGAGCGCGCCGGGTCTCGTCAGTGTGGCCGGAGGCAAGTACACGACGTACCGGCTGATGGCCCGCGATGCCGTCGACGTCGCGGCTCGCGACCTGCCCTTCGCTGTGGACGCCAGCCGCACTGCCGACGTCCCGCTGCTCGGCGCGATCGGTCTGTCCGGCGCCGAGTTCCGCTTGAGCAGACGCCCTGGAGCCGCGGCGCTGTCACCCGACCAGCTGCGCCATCTGCTGGCGCGCTACGGGACCCTGGCAGCGCAGGTCCTCGACCTGGTGGCGGCCGAGCCGGAGCTCGCCACATCCCTCGCCGGCGCCGAGAAGTACGTGTCTGCGGAGGTCGTCTATGCGGCGACGCACGAAGGCGCGCTCCACGTCGACGACGTCCTCACGCGCCGCACCCACATCGCTTTCGAGGTGCCGGATCGAGGACTGCTGGCCGCCGACAGCGTCGCCCGACTCATGGCGCGTGTTCTAGCCTGGGACGAGGCTACGGTCGATCAGGAGATCGCGCACTATAGAGCGCGGCTCGAGGCCGAGCTTGCTGCTCAGGCGATGCTCGATGACGCCGGGGCCAACTCGGCTCGGGCTGAGGTGCGCGACCCGCGTCTCGGCGCGTCGACTATCGCGACCGGGTAGGTGGGCGACGTTTCCGGCCCTGGGCGGGTGCCCACCGCGACCGAGGCGCACGCCGGCACGCTCTCATGGGCGCGACCAGGAGCGTGGCGACTATGGGACTACGCCACCGCGACGCCCTCGCAGATCGTCCGACGCTCAATGACCTGCTATCAAGGGGCAAGGAAGCCGAATGGGATACGTCGCCGAACAAGCCCGGACCACACCGGTGATGCTCGAGACAGAGGTACTCGTCGTCGGGAGCGGTCCCGGAGGGTCTCGCGGCGGCGATCGGCGCCGCGCGCGAGGGAGTTCACACGACTTTGGTGGATCGATACGGGTGTCTTGGCGGCTCTATCTCGCAGGTAGGAGTCGAAACCATCGCCTGGTATCGGCACGAAGGCACGATCGACATCGAGGGGATCGGCATCGAGTTTGAACAACACGCAAAGGCCATGGGTGGCACCCAGAAGGAATCCCAGTCTCTGAGCGAGGCTCTGGACACTCGGATCAAGAACCTCTTGTTTGCTGGGCGGGCGCGGTCCGTGGATGCCAAGGCCGCTTTTCGTCGTCATCCTGAACACGTTCACACTGCGTGAGCGCACCACGGCGCGGCAGTGGGTGGGCATCACGTTGTCGTTCGCCGGCATCGCCGCGCTGGCGCACCTTCCGCGAGTGGCAGCGTAGGGCCGCGCTCAGCGCGGCGGTTAGCCCCAGCTTGTCGGTCAGGGCGGACAGCAGGGAGGTGCCCGCGCGCGAGGTCAGGGCGGACTTCTCGGCGCACTTCAACGCGGGGCAGCGGCGTGGTAGCGTTCACCTGCGCGGTGATCCTCTGGAGCGGGGTTTGCGCGGTCTAGTCAACTCGCATTGTCCCTGCTCGGGAGGATCTTTGATTGGCCGTTCGGCGCCGCTCCCAGGGCGCTTCGTGACGAATCCGGGCAAGTGGCCGCTCAGGAAGTCGACGCCTCCGCCATCGACTCCCAGGTGCTGGCGGTGGCCATGCGGGACGACCCCTCCTTGGCACGGTCGCTGCGCATCATGGACGCTCTCGTCCCCTCCACGATCCAGCCGGTCGCCGTGCCGAAGCGAGTCCGGCTCGAGCTGCGTGCCGAGATCCAGACTGTCCTGACGTCAATGCACGAGGACCCAGCCGTGCGCGAGAGCTTGGCGCTCGGCCTCGTGAAGCGGTTCGTGCCGGTCAAGCCTCCGTCCAACGACGACATCCGCAGGATGCTGGAGGCATGTGAGGCCGCAGGGTTCATGCGGATTCAATGACCCACCGCGCACTCGCTCAGGCGTTGCGTTTCGTAGCGCAAGTTCGAGAGCTGTCGTCGTCGAGGCAGCATCAAGTTCGCACATGGGCTGCGAACGGGCGACTCAGGCCCCTGATAAACGGGCTACAGAGCCTCGAACAGCCGCCTCAGTTCGAGCCGAAGGTTCGAGAGTTGTCCACTAAGGTGCACCAAACATTAGCATTATAGTAGGCCGTCAAGGCCTCTTTTTTGAGCCCGTCACCCCTATAGGCATGACAGGCTCTTCCCCGGGTTCGAAGCTTTCCGGTTCCTACCCCAACAGGACTCTAACCAGATACCAAATAGATGATCTGTTGTGCCCTGCGCAACGAATTAGGCTGGTGTGGGACACTAGAATCATTACTAAATTTGTGGTGGGAGAAAGCAGGTGTCCTACCATGAAGAAGTCAAACAAACCAAGGCCCAGGCCCAAGCGCCCCAAGGGCAGCTACCCGCTGCCGAACGGCAACTATGTGACCAAAGGGCGAGTTGATTGTTCCGGCAGAAGGGCGATCTGGATTGAAGCCATCCACAAGAACCCACCCGACATGGAGAAGCTGGCGAAGGCGCTCCTGTACCTGGCGGAGCAGCTCAGGGCAAACGATGATCAAGGTTCAAGTGATTCTCAGATGACGTAGCCGAGGAGTATAATTGATCATATGAATGAGTTAGTAGACAAAGTGTCTGAGCGTACCTCGTGGCTGACTGACGTCTCGCTGGATCTCACGAAGGCCGATGCCTTTGACGTCGCCGGGCTGGTGAAGAGACTTGCTGATCTAGTCGAAGGCGGAGATCCCCCGTTCTGAAGCGCGCCGGGTAAAGTGGAGGCTCCGAGATTCAGGAGGAGCGAATGCCCCGAGGTACCAAGTTCCCACAGGAGATGCGCGAGAGG
>JGI24131J36419_10001014_pt1 | contig 10366 bp, 8 predicted proteins | sample BarGraNGADG00211_2_FD_36419 | JGI IMG/M metagenome (IMG submission 36419) | reverse complement strand
ATGTTGGGAAATGTGTCCATTTTAATTTCTAAGAATGCATCTCTTGTTTGATTGCGTCAATGATCAAAAATATTTGTTTTATCTGTTCAGTTAATGCCTGGTAATTTTTAGTATCAATAATTTTTTTTGNTATCAATTGCGCTCCCATACCTACGCAAACAGCACCTGCTTTAAGCCATGCGCGTAAGTTCTCTTTAGTGGGTTCAACACCACCGGTAGGCATAAGCTTCAGCCAGGGCATAGGTCCTTTAACTGCTTTGATAAACTCTGGTCCCAGTACCGAGCCAGGAAATATTTTAATGATCTCTGCGCCCAGGTTTTCAGCTTTGGCAATCTCAGTTAATGTTCCGCATCCCGGCACCCAGAAGATATTTGCTTTCCGACAAACTATTGCCGTTGATTCATCGAGTATGGGCGCTACAATGAAATCGGCATCAAGTGCGATAAATTGTTCAGCTTGTTTGCCATTGATAATACTGCCGATACCTAATTTTAAATCGGGATAAGTGGTTTTAACATACGTTTTAAGTTTTTGAAAAACTTCAGCCGCTTTTTCGCCACGGTTAGCATATTCAAATATCCTTAGACCTCCTGCGTAGCACGCGTCAACTACGTTCTTACAGACACCATAATCCGGATGATAAAAGACAGGTATCATTCCACATTTTTCAAATAACGATAATATTTCTGTTTTTGTTTTAGCCATTACCATTCTTAATATCAAAATATTTTTCTAAATTTTAAATTATCTTTCTACTCTGCCTGATCCGTCGCCGCTCATTAGTTTCAATACTTCATCTGTAGTAACTAAATTGAAGTCACCTTCGATTGTATGCTTTAATGCCGATGCCGCTACGGCAAATTCAAGTGCTTTCTGATCATCATCGGAAAAGGTGAGTAATCCATAAATCAATCCGCCCATGAATGAATCTCCGCTGCCAACACGATCAACAATGTGTGTGATTTCGTATGTTCTGGCTTCATACAATTTTTTTCCGTTCCATAACACACCTGACCAGTTGTTGTGTGATGCACTGACAGAGCCACGTAACGTGATAATCACTTTTTTTGCTTTAGGAAATTTCTTCATCAGTTGTTCGCAAACCGACCGGTATTGTCGCGCTTCAACATGTTCGTTGGTTACATTCAGTCCAGCAGGCTTTATGCCAAATACTTTTTCAGCGTCTTCTTCATTGCCTAAAATAATATCGCATCTGGCAACCAGTTCGGGCATGACATCACCCGCTTGCTTGCCATATTGCCACAGGTATTTGCGGTAGTTCAAATCAGTAGAAACAGTAATCCCTCTTGTGTTGGCAGCTTTAATAGCTTCTAAACAAACTGTTGCTGCTGTTTGTGAGATGGCCGGTGTAATGCCTGTCCAATGAAACCAGGTTGCATCTTTAAAAACAGTATTCCAATCGATCATTCCCGGTTGTATCTCTGAAATAGCCGAGTGTGCCCGGTCGTAGATGACTTTGCTGGGACGTTGAACGGCGCCTTTTTCCAGAAAATATATACCTAACCTTTCACCACCCCACACAATATGATCAACACATACATTGTGCTTACAAAGATTTTGCAGAGCTGCTTTACCAATGTCATNCGATGGTAATCGAGTAACAAACGCGGCATCAATGCCAAAGTTTGCNAGNGNTACTGCCACATTGGCTTCGCCGCCGCCAAAATTAATATCAAAAGAGTTTGNCTGGGTTATTCTTTGATAACCGGGCGATGACAACCTGAGCATGATCTCGCCGAATGTGATTACTTTATTTAACAGAATAATATTTTTTTTAATGTTTATAACCTCCATCTTGCATCAATGCAGAACTTCCACGACTTATCATATATAGTAACATTTTATCTCGTAGTCCAGCCACCGTCTATTCTCAGGTCGGCTCCTGTCATGTAGGATGCGTCGCTTGTTGCCAGGAACAATATGCCGGTTGCTATCTCCATCGGGTCGGCCCATCTGGTAAGCACGCCCTGTTCCTCAAATTCCTTCCTGATCTGTTCGAAGGAAACGCCCCTCTGCACGGCCTCTTTCCCAACATCAGTTCGAAGCATTGGCGTATCGGTTGCACCGGGGCTAACGCTGTTTACACGAACGTTATAAGGCGCCATATCGAGCGCCAGCGCTTTGGTAAAACCCAGGACACCGTGCTTTGTCGAACAGTAGTTGGCATGGTTGTTCTGTCCGATATGCGCGGCCACCGAGGCGAGCGTTATAATATTACCGCTTTTCTGCTTTTTAAAATAGGGGATTGCGGCCTTGCAGGTAAAAAATAAGCCTTTGAGATTTACATTCAGCAGCACATCGTAATCCTCTTCCGGGAAATCCTCAACCTGCCCTACCCTTACCACTCCGGCATTCACTATCAGGCAGTCAATCCGGCCGTGTTTTTTGGCGACTTCATCGACATGTTGCCTTACATCATCGTATTTTGTAACATCCACTTTTGTGATGTGAACATTTTCTTTACCTTCTTTGACAAGAGAAAGCGTTTCCTTAAGCCCTGCTTCATCAATATCGGATGCATAAACAATGGCACCCTCTCCGGCAAAAAGAATGGCCGTTGCCCTGCCAATTCCGGAACCTGCGCCAGTTAAAATAGTTATCTTATCTTTCACTCTCATCGTTTACTCCTTTGCTATCTTGTTCTTATACCGATCCAGGTTGCGTTGCCCTTTTTGGAGGCGGATAACCCAGTACCGAATATATCGAATAGAAATTAAATCGTCATGCCGCCGTCAATACTTAATGAAATGCCTGTGCAGAAATTGTTTAGCGCAAGAAATAGAACACCTTCGGCTATCTCTTCTGGTTCCCCAAGCCTTCCTAGCGGCTGCCTGGCAATGTAGAGTTTTCTTACCTCTTCATAATCTCCTTTTTGAGTCAGCCTTTCTTTGAGCGACGGTGTGTCCGTAGTTCCGGGGCAGATTGCATTTACACGGATTCCGTCCTTGATATGATCCATCGCCATTGCCCTTGTCATGGAATGAACAGCGCCTTTGGAGGCCGTATAAGCNGCTCTGTCCGCAACACCTTTCAGCGCCACCGATGACGAGCAATTGATTATTGTGCCTTTTGTCTTTTTCAGATGNGGCAANGCATATCTTGAGCACAGGAAAACACCGCGCACATTCACCGCCATATTCCTGTCGAAATCATCTATACTGCATGTCTCCACGCTGCCCTGCGCTACGATGCCCGCATTGTTAAATAGGATATCGAGCCTGCCGAAGGCCCTGATCGTTTCATCGATGATATTTTTTGCGTCATCTTCACGCGAGACATCACAGCGGACCCAGAAGGCTTCTCCGCCGGCCTTATTAATTTTCTTAACGACCTTCAACCCTGATTCGGAAACGGAATTAACGCAGACCGACGCACCTTCGCGCGCAAACAGGAGAGCTGTAGCCTCACCAATGCCCGCACCTGCGCCAGTAATTATTGCAACCTTACCTTTGAGTTTCATTTGGAAAGCCCCGTTATCTTTCTTGCTTCAGCAGGATTTGCAACCGGACGTCCCATTTTCTTTGCAAGCCATACGGCGCGTTCAATAAGCTCGGCATTGCATTTTGCAGGTCGCCCGTCTTCCATGAANGGATTGTCCTCGGTGCCGATTCTGATGTTCCCACCCATATTGATTGCCAGTGACGCCATCAGGGTCTGCTCTGCNCCCATTGTGCTTACTGTATGCAGGCAGTTCTGCGGCATGTATTTCCGGAGATAGAGATAAGTATCGGGCTCCGGCGGGCTCCAGGTTCCGCCTGGCCATCCGAAGAACATCGTAATGATATGCGGAACTTTTAAAAGCCCCTTATTTACCATCCAGCTCAGGTTCCAGTAAGAACCTGTATGCCAAACTTCCCATTCGGGTTTGATGTTGGTTTCAGCACATCTTATTGCATAGGACTCAAGCTCTTTTAACGAATGAAGTTTGTTGACCGTTACGTCCGTGAATTCTTCGGCGTGGTGATTGAGAATTATCGAGAGCATGTCCGGCTTTGAATCGAAATCGGTCTCCCGCTCCTCAATTGCAAAGCTCGACATACCGGCCTGAATGATGGCATCTGTTTTCTGTCTCAGCTTTTCAACAACATAACTCGCCTCCGAACTCCTGGGTAGATGCACATGAAGGATAGAAGCGCCTGCCTCGGCGCATTCGAGGGCGTCTTTGATAAGATCGTCATCGGTCTCTGCCCAGTTTTTAACTTCAGGATGAATCCATGAATTCGCCATTGTAGCGGTTATAATCAGTTTTTCCATCTTCTATATCCTTTAATTTGCCTCTCTATTTTTTATTTCACCAACCATTTTTTCATGCATGGCCGTATCTATCGGGTAAAAAAGGATTACTATAATGCCTGCCAGAATAAAGAAAAACGGTACCGCAGTCATAATCATTTTTATCCCGAAAAGGGTATCTGCCTTCTGCAGCACATTCGGCACATAACCGAAATAATCCAGTCCGAAACCTGCTATTATCCCCGAAAAAGCGGCCGAAAATTTGAAGGCNAAATTGAAAAANCCGTATAGTATGCCTTCCCGGCGCATTCCTGTTTTCCACTGCGAATACTCGACCGTATCCGGTATCATGGCCCAGGGACATAAATAAAGGGCCGACATGCCGAAGCCTGCCAAAATGAAGACGCCGAAGATTAGCGTCTTGTTTTCCTGCGGGAGCACAAGCAGTGAAAGGAGCATAACTCCCATCAGCGCCGTTCCCGCGACAAGCACATTTTTCTTGGACCACTTTTTTGTCATAAAAACCCAAAACGGCAGGGCAGCCATGGCGGTAACAAACAGACAAAGGAATGCCACCGGTATCATCTTTTCGGCTGCAAGGTTGTATTTGAAGTAATAATTTGTCATTGATGCAAGCAGCCAGATTGCAACCATCTGCAGGATGGTCGATACGGTCAGAATTATAAAAGGCCTGTTTTGCATAACCATCTTCAGGTCTTCCCTGAAAGGCTTTTTCTCGTCGGCCACGGGCGCGAATTTCTCCTTAACCGAAGCAAATGTAAAGATATTAACGATTATACAGAGACTGCCGAAAATTGCGCCTATCATCCTGAAGCCTGTAAGCTCGCTCGGGAACATGGCTACGAGGGGCTTTATAGCTCCTGCCACCATAAGCGTTCCGAGTATNGCGAACGTCATGCGGAAGCCNGTCAGTGCGGAGCGTTCGTGTGTGTCAAGCGTCAGATTTGCTGTCAGAGCGCCGTACGGGATATTCACGACCGAATATGCGGCTGAAAAAAACAGAAATGTTACCAACGCATAGACGATGCGTAGCGACGATGAAAGCTGAGGCCCAAAGAAAAGCAGAAAAAAGGCTATACCCAGAGGGAAAGCCCCAAAAAGCAGAAATGGCCTATTCTTTCCCCATCGTGTATTCGTGCGGTCTGCAATATATCCCATCGCCGGATCGCAGAAGGCGTTCCAGAGCTTTGCTATTAAAAAAATGCTGCCCGCTGCTGTCGCAGAGATAAGAAATACGTCGGTGAAGAAATAAAGGAGAAACATGCTGACGCTCTGGAAAACTATGTTTGCGGCAAAATCTCCTATGCCGTAACCTATTTTCGTCCCGACACCAAGTTTCTCCGCCTGTCCGTTGCCTGTATTCAGTGCGCTATCCATGTCTGCTCCTTAACCTGATTCTTATATTTTTTTACTGAACATGTGTTTATCAAGGGTAGTCATCTTGCGGCACCCTGTTTCAGTTACAACATAACAGTCTTCGACACCGATTAAAGTATTGCTGAAATTCTCCCAGGCCTCGATCTCGAAGACCATGCCCTTTTCATAGGNCCTGTCGAGAATGCCCATGGTTCCGAAAAGGTGCGTCTCCTCGCATTCTAATCCCAGGCTGTGGCCGACCGTGAATGTCATACCGTCAGGCTTGATGGTTTTATAGTACGCAATAGCCGCTTCATTTAGTTCCTTAATACTGACGCCGGGCTTGACCCTCTGTTCGTAATATTCCTGCAGCAGGATAAGCCTGTCGATGAGGCTCTTGGCCTCTTTGGGAACTTCTCCCAAAACTACATGGCGGTTCACATCAGCCACATATCCTTTATAAATAGCACCGAAGTCAAAGCGCACGATGTCGCCCTTTTGGGCAATCCTTCCTGTGCCGGGCGCTTCGGGGTCGGAGTCGCCTATGCTCATGGTCAGATGATCCCAGCCCACCAGGTCCTCTTCTATAAACACTCTGCGGGCGATCTTCAGGAAATCATTATCGCTCATCCCCGGTTTTGCGGCTTCGATACAGGCCATAATCGCTTTTTCAGTAACAGTAGTGGCCTTCTCTATGCACGCAATTTCTTCGTCACTTTTTACCAGACGCAGGTCGATCATTACCCCGTCCGCACTGACGACTTCTGAATCAGGATTTTTATTTGCCAGGTGGTCGAGGATATACTTGGGCGAAACTGATTCAACGCCGATGCGTTTGCCGACCAGTCCCCATTTTTTTATCTTCGACCATATTTCGCGTTTGATTCCCTTTTGCCCTATCGTACCTTTGTGATCCGGCGCCCAACAAAGTTCTGTTACGCTTCTGAACAGATCCCAGTTGAAAACCGTCACATCGCCTTCGCGCTTCATCATTGCGATATTCGGATATTGATTGTTGAGCGCAAAAAGTATGGGGTTGTTTTCGGCATGCAAAACCGGTAGGCCGGTCAGGTAATAGACATTCACCGGCGAGGTGGCGATAAATATATCCAGATCGTGCTTTTCCATGATTTCGGCCGCGCGCTTTTTATTGAATCCGAGAGATTTCACCATTTTCACCTCCGGCAGTTTTTTGTTGATCGGTATATACTTGTTCAGGTCTTCAAGAAGGCTCAATGTGCCCTTTGTATTTGCGATTTCCAGGAGTTCATCCTTTGTGGCAGGTTTTCCTGTATGAGCGGAAAGGTAACCGGTTAAAACACCTGCAATCGCGCTCTTGGCATCTTCAGGGCTGAAATCCGGCTCCTTGTCTTCAATGATGCACTCTGCAAAGTGTTCGTCGGCATGGCGCACGGAAATGGAATAATACTTCGGGAAAGTAGCATGCTCTATTTCCGGTTCAAACCATTTATTCCTGTTTTCGCCTAGCGACTCATGGTTGGAGAAAATCCTGAGCGGCTTTTCCCACATGTGGTTTTCAAGTATGGTTCCCCTGCTGCCGTATATTTCAAGGCTGTTGAACGGTGGAGTTACCTGCGTGAAGCTCACAACGATTTCAGCTATGACGCCGCCTGCAAATTTCACCATCGATAAAGCATTGTCCTCGGCCTTTTCCGGCAGGTTGACAGCCTGTTTTGCAAGCATGGCAGTGACGGATTCAACCCTGTCATCAAGGATCCATTCAATGGTTGCGAACTTGTGCGCGCCCATGTCCATAAACGAGCCGCCGCCGGCCTTGACCGGATCGCCTTTCCAGAAATCGGACACTGAAAGTCCGGGGATTTCATTGACTCCCTCATAGGCCCTTACAAGCTGGACATCGCCGATCAAACCCTGTTGAACCACATCGCGGATATGTTTATGAACAGGAAGGAAACGGTGGTTTTCCGCAATCATCAGTTTGACGCCCGCCTTACTGCAGGCTTCTATCATTTTATCACAGCCTTCGAGTGTTGTCGCCATCGGCTTTTCGCACAGCACATGCTTTCCGGCTGCAGCGCATTTTGCAACTATGCTTTCATGAAAGATATGCGGCACAAGGACCAGAACCGCATCGATATCGCTTTTCAGAAAATCGTTCAGGTCGGCATANGGCGTCATCTCATTTACGCGGTAGCGCCGCGCCATCTTTTTGGCCTGCTTTATGTTGATATCGTAAACGGCCGTGAATTTTATAAGCTCCGATTCAGCACAGGCATTGCTGTGAAAGCTCCATGCCCCGCCGGCCCCTATTACACCGAATTTTACAAGTTTCATATCGCTACCCCTCAAGCTCTTCCTGGACTATATCGAGTATTGTTCTNAAAAGAAGCGCATCGTTTAAGATACCGTCAACCTTCAGGTCGCCNTTCATGTATGCGGCCGTCGGATCAACCTGGCCGGTGAAGACGCCTATCGCNAGNTCGGAACTCATATCCAGGGTTATGTCNNCNGNTTCGATTTCGCCNGNNGCCATCTGGAATTTGCCATCGGTTATTGTCATCNAGGCATAAGGCTTCGAATCTATCCTGTACTGGAATTTCCTGTTGAAGCCTTCGACCTCGTCCTGAATGTCTTCGGTATGGTTGCATATCTGCGTGAAGACCGTGAAATAATCCTTCAGATCATCCATGCAGAATGTGCCTTCTTCAATCCTGTCCAGAACAGAGTCCCGCAATACCTCATCTATCGGCTGGCCGGAATCAATTTTCCACTGCATAATAATGACATTCTCCTTTTTAAAAGATTTCTAAGAGGCATAGTTGTTCTTACAAATTGGCCATTTGCATNTCAAGGTTTTTTCATAGCGTNAAATAAAAATAATCCCNTTTTCATCCTGNTTTCTACTTAATTTTATCCTCACTCGCGANNGGTATTTTCACCTCGACNAAATGTTCCTGATGATCATTAATCAGCTGAATCGNNCTGTCTTGTCTCACGAAACCATCTATTGTTACACTGGGCGCTTCAACTTCTTCATTTGTTGTTTGCCGCACAGTNATCCGGTAAACNGTCTCTCGAAACAAGTAACTAATTTTGAACTCTTCCCAATCTGCAGGCAGGCAGGGCTTAAATGTAATTTTGTCCATGTTAATCGACATTCCCAGAAGCGATTCCAGGATAAGCCGGTACAGCCAGGCAGCAGAACCGGTAAACCATGTCCAGCCACCACGGCCGACATGCGGAAAGAGAGCATAGACGTCGGAAGCAACAACATAGGGCTCAACTTTATAGATATCTGCCTCCTCGGGTGATCTCGCATGATTTATCGGATTGATTATTGACAATAGATCCCATAAGCGCTGATTGTCGCGTAATGCGGCAAAAGCCATGGCCGCCCAGATCGCTGCATGGGTGTACTGGCCGCCATTTTCTCTCACACCGGGCACATAACCTTTAATATAGCCAGGTTCCATTTTAGATTTATCAAAGGGCGGGTCGAGCAATTGGATCAGTTTTTTATCCCGGTGAACCAGGAGCTTATCTACAGCTTCCATAGCTTGCCGCATATGCTCAGGAGTACCAGCTCCTGATAGAACAGACCAGCTTTGCGCAATTGAATCAATCCGGCATTCCGTGTTAGTTGCCGATCCTAATGGAGAACCGTCATCAAAATATGCACGACGGTACCACTGGCCATCCCAACCATCGCGCTCAATGCTTCTCTGTAATTCAACTGCCTCTTTGTTACATAACTCGGCAAACGGCATGTCGCTTTTCAGGCGGGCAATTTCAGCGAACTGCATAAGCACTGTATACAGGAAAAAGCCCATCCAAACACTTTCTCCTTTACCCTCCTCTCCCACCTTATTCATTCCGTCATTCCAGTCGCCTGAACCCATAAGTGGCAGACCATGACTGCCGAATCTTAGTCCCTTTTTAATGGCTCGCGTACAGTGATCATATAAACTAGTTGCTTCATCAGTTAGGCCCGGAAGATCGTAATAGGAATCCTCTCCTGCTGATACCTGACGGCCCTCAATAAATCTGACTACTTCATTCAAAATACTCAAATCACCGGTAACGTTAATATAGCGGCTCACAGCTAAAGGCAGCCACAGATAATCATCAGAACATTGTGTGCGCACACCCCTTCCCGAAGGCGGATGCCACCAATGTTGGACATCTCCATCCTGAAATTGACGGCTCGCGCACAAAAGCAAGTGTTGACGGACAAGAACCGGTTCTGCATAAACAAGCGCCATTGTATCCTGCAACTGGTCACGGAAACCGAAGGCGCCGCCGGACTGGTAATAACCGTTACGAGCCCAAAGACGGGATGATAGCGTTTGGTATAATAGCCAGCCATTGCTTAACACATTTAGAGACTGGTCCGGAGTTTCTATCTGTATAGTATCCAGTGTCTTCTTCCAGTATTTCTGCACTGCATCAAGAACGCTTTGCGCTATTGTTGATCCTCTAAAGCTTTTGACCGTGTTACTGGCATCATCGGCACCTCTTCTTCCGGTAACACCAAGCCTGAAGATTGTTTCATGTTCCTGTCCAGCATCCAATTCCAAGTTCACCTGGATGGCGGCGCAGGGATCCAGGGTTGCACCAACTTTGCCGGAGAGTTGTGTTCGTGTCATAGCCGCAGGAGAAGAAAGTTCACCATTGCGCCCGATAAACTCAGTTCTATCTCCGGTGATGATTCGATTTTTATCGTCTACATCAAAGAAAACTACCCGGTCGGCA
>JGI24131J36419_10001009_pt1 | contig 10404 bp, 9 predicted proteins | sample BarGraNGADG00211_2_FD_36419 | JGI IMG/M metagenome (IMG submission 36419) | reverse complement strand
GTTGTCCTGGAACTTAATGACGAAGTTCGCACCGAGGTCGCCAAACTCATTCCCGATACAGGAATGATCGAGTTTGAAATCGGCGAAGAAATCCTCCCGGCCTGACAGGTTAATTATCCTTAGCGTCCGCAGGACGCTTCGCTGGGGAAGGGTGGATGCTTTTCGAGTAGATTCCGCAGGATCGCATAGCGATCCGAGGACATGACCGAGCGAAGAAGCAAGCGAATGGCTCTCTCCGAGGTATTAATATGCCTTAGCGTCCGCAGGACGCTTCCCCGACTGACCGAGCGAGAAAAGCATCCTCCCTTCCCCTATACGCGCCGCAGCACCGCATTAATCCTTCTGTATTCCCGCGGGCTGTAGGCCATTTTCTGTTTGAACACACGTGAGAAATAGAATTCATCCTGGAATCCCATTACACCGGCTATTTCCGATACGGTCCTGTTTGTCAAAAGGAGATGGAGTGCGGCCTGCTGGATCAGGCGGCCCTGGATGTATTGTTTCAGGGTGATGCCGTTGTCCTGACGAAAGCGCCGCCGAAGCGTCTCGTATGAACGACCGAGCGCCGTGCAGACATCGGATGCAGAAAGACCGGCTGACAAATGCTGATCGACATAGGCATATATTTCCTGATAGGTATCTGCCAGGACAAGACGGTTGGATAAATCGGGCAGGGCATTTCGAATAAAATCCGACAGGGTATTGTATGCGATACCCTTCAGCTGCAATAGCGCCGGAAGCTGGCCGGAATGATAGGCTGCAACAATCTGCCCAAGGAGTACTTCAGGAAGGGGCAGCCGAAAGCATCGATTGATACCTTCGAGTATTTCCATTCCGGCATAGTGCAGTGAAAAATGGAAATAGAACTTTTCAATTCTCCGGTCCGTCCGCAGGTTCACCTGTGTATAAGGGGGGATCAGGTACATGCTGCCGGGGAGAAGATCCATCCGTCCCTGTTCTGTCTCCAGCCAGCCATGATCGGCAATCATGAAATAGATACGGCCAAACGGTGACATTACCTTCAGCTGATTCCACTTAAGATCGCCGATGAAATAGCCGTGATCCAGGATCTCAAGGGACAGCAGGTTCATATGCGTTGTAAGCAGTTCATTCCGCTCAATGCCGTGTGAATCAATCCTGGTCTTTTCCTGCTTTTTAATGGGTTCCTGACGCATGTTAATCCTGCCTGCCTTTCCAGTTTATCCATGTCAATTTGTAGTGTTTCAGCTTCTTTTTATTAGTTAAAATCCAAATAGAACGGAATATTTCCGGTTGGACGGCATTCCTATTTTTCCATAATGATACCAGAAAATCCATGTCTATATTGTGTCGCGGTAGTAAAATGAATAGTAGAAAGACTATCCGGACAAAAGGTTGACGCAAGCATTTCGCCCGACACGCATTTCGAGTACAAATGACTGGATACCGAAGCTCTTGAAAATCCAAAGGAGGCACCTCTATGTCACAAGTAAAAACTGAACCGGTAAACAAATTAATTGGACGCATGCCCAAAATCGGGATCCGCCCCTGTATTGACGGCCGTCGCATGGGTGTCCGCGAATCCCTCGAAGACCGCACCATGGCTATGGCCCATCAGGCCGCTGACCTGATCACAAAGACTCTCCGCCATGCCAACGGACTGCCGATTGAATGCGTAATTGCTGAGACCTGCATCGGCGGAGTTGCCGAGGCAGCCCGATGTGAAGACCTTTTTGCCCGCGAAAATGTTACTGCGACCCTGTCCGTTACACCTTGCTGGTGCTACGGCCTCGAAACAATGGATATGAACCCGCTGACCATTAAAGCTGTATGGGGATTCAACGGTACGGAGCGTCCCGGTGCTGTGTACCTTGCTGCCGTTATGGCCGCCCATGCACAGCGCAAGCTGCCTGCTTTCGCTATTTACGGCCATGATGTCCAGGATTCCACCGACACCAGCATCCCGAAGGATGTCAGTGATAAGCTTCTGCTTTGGACAAAGGCTGCCATTGCTGCCGGCACGATGAAAGGCAAGTCCTGTGCCAGTATCGGCGGCCCGTCCATGGGTATCGCCGGATCCAATATTGATGCCCAGATGTTCCAGGAATATTTCGGCATGCGTGTTGAGTGGCTGGATCAGATTGAAATTGAACGTCGTATTGCCCACGGTATTTTTGATCCGCAGGAATTTGCAAAAGCAAAAGCCTGGAGGGAAGAGTACTGCAAAGAAGGCTGGGATAAGAATGAAGGCGGCCAATTTGCCCACACCCGTGCAGAAAAAGATGCCGAGTGGGAACGTGTCGTCAAGCAGACAATTATTATCCGCGATATCATGATCGGCAATCCGAAGCTTGTCGCACTAGGATTTGCCGAGGAGGCTGAAGGCCGCAATGCAATTATGGCCGGTGTCCAGGGTCAGCGTCAGTGGACCGATCATTTTCCGAACCATGACTATTCGGAAGCAATCCTCGGGTCCTCTTTTGACTGGAACGGTATCCGCGAGCCGATGGTCCTTGCGACCGAGAATGACACCTTAAATGGTGTGGCGATGCTTCTTGGCCATCTGGTCAACGATTCCGCATCCTGTTTTGCTGATGTCCGTACTTACTGGAGTCCGGATGCCATCGAGCGGGTTACCGGATGGAAGCCCGAAGGACTTGCTTCCAGGGGCGTAATTCACCTGATCAATTCCGGTGCTACGGCACTTGACGGCAGCGGCATCATGAAAGACAAAGATGGTAAATCTGCAATGAAACCTTTCTGGGATATAACACCAGAGGATGCAGATGCCTGCCTTGCTGCGACAAAGTGGTGTGCAGCCGATACCGGCTACTTCCGCGGCGGCGGATACTCTTCCTTCTTTGAGACGCAGGCCGAAATGCCTGTCACCCTTGTTCGTGTGAACAAGATTGAAGGACTCGGACCGGTTCTTCAGATTGCAGAAGGTTATACGGCACACCTTCCCGCGGATGCCAGTAAAATCCTTCAGCTGCGCACCGACCCGACATGGCCGACGACCTGGTTTGCTCCCCGTACCACCGGCGAGGGTGCTTTCAAGGATGTTTACAGCGTCATGGCTAACTGGGGCGCCAATCATGGTTCCTTCAGTTACGGACATATCGGAGATAAGCTTATTACATTGGCAAGTATGCTCCGGATTCCTGTAGCCATGCACAATGTGGAAGAAAGCCGCATATTCCGTCCGCATGCCTGGACAGCTTTTGGCACAACCAATTCTGAAAACGCCGATTATCGTGCGTGTGAAACATACGGACCTATTTTCGGGTAATACTTCTCCTCTTTGGTCTTGCCCGTGCAATAATCCGCCATACCTTCTTGTAAGGATGGCGGATTTTTGCGTTTTTCCTTGACTTAGAGCGAACTCTACGTTGTAGAATAGAAGACAAGTTATTAATTTCTACTATGCGTCAGGAGGATAAATAAATGGAATATAGGAAAATGGATAATTCAGGAACCATGACTTCCCTTTTAGGCTTTGGATGCATGCGCTTCCCGGTGCTGGAGAACGGAAAAATCAACGAACCTGAATCGGAAAAAATGCTGGATGCAGCTTATAAAGGCGGCGTTAACTATTTTGATACAGCGTATGTCTATCACGACGGGGACAGCGAGCCATTTGTCGGTCGAGTACTCAACCAATATGAACGCAGCAGTTATTATCTCGCAACGAAGCTTCCCTGCTGGGAAGTGAAGACAATTGAGGATGCACATCGGCTTTTCGAAAGCCAGATAAGCAGGCTGGACAAAGAGTATATTGATTTTTTCCTGCTGCATTCGCTCGGTAAGGAGTCCTGGGCGAAAATGGTGAAGCTTGGCGTTATTGAATACTGTGAAGAACTCAAGGCGCAGGGCCGTATCAGGAACTTCGGATTCTCCTTCCATGATGAGTATCCGGTTTTTGAAGAGATTATTTCGTACCGCAAATGGGATTTTTGCCAGATACAGCTGAACTATATGGATGTTGAAGAGCAGGCCGGCATGAAGGGATATCTTCTTGCGGAAAAGCTCGGCATTCCGGTTGTGGTCATGGAGCCGATAAAGGGAAGTTCGATAGCAGCTTTTCCGGAGGACATTACAACAATTTTCCGGCAGGTCAATCCTGACCTGTCGACTGCTTCCTGGGCACTTCGGTGGGTTGGCAGCCTTTCAAATGTCAAAGTGATTTTGAGCGGTATGTCTGCCATGGATCAGGTTGAGGATAATCTGAAGACATTTTCACCTCTGGTGCCTCTGAATTCTGAGGAAAGGGCGGCGGTTGCCAAAGTCGTCGAAGTCCTGAATACACGTGTCAATAATGGGTGTACAGGATGCAGGTACTGCATGCCGTGCCCGTCCGGTGTTGATATCCCATACAACTTCAAAGTGTGGAATGCGTTCGGAATATACCAGAACCCGGGGCAGGTCCGCTGGGATTGGGGGCCAGCTATGGAGGATAAATATAGGGCGAAGAACTGCACGGAATGCGGTTTGTGTGAGGAAGCCTGCCCGCAGAAGATCCACGTGCGCGAGGATCTTAAGAAATTGCAGGTCGAGCTCGATGNAGTCTGCAAGTGAAATAATTGTGCCGGGGAACCGATGGAGCCAAAAACGAAATGACAGATAAAGGAGACTTCACAAAAATGGGATATTCAATTGGCAAGGCAGCTGAAATAACAGGTATGTCCGCATTTACGCTGCGATACTACGAAAAGGAAGGCCTGCTTCCCTTTGTTGAGAGGACCACTTCCGGCACTCGCTGCTTCAAGGAAAGTGATTTTGAATGGCTGTCCCTGATCCAGTGCCTCAAGAACACCGGCATGTCGATCAAGGATATCAAGGAATTTGTTGGCTGGTGTATGGAGGGTGAAGAAACCCTCGAAAAGCGGCTTGCGATGTTTCTGGCCCAGAAAAAAGAAGTGGAAGCCAGGATGACCGAGTTCCGGAGTTATCTGGATAAACTTGACTGGAAAATTAAATTTTACGAAAATGCGATTGCTGAAGCACGAAAAAAGAAAGCATGAAATTTTGCCGTATAACGAGACTTAGGACATCCCAAAAAAGCCGCCCATGCAGCAGTTTGTCAACTGTGTATGGACGGCCTTTTTGTAAAAAGGAGGATCGTAAGGGGTACGTTTAAGAAAAAGTGCGTATTTCGTTACTTGCGCGCGAATTGTACATCTGTTTCGTATTCCTGCACTTGTGCATACCAGGACTCATTGTTAGGCACACCTTGTGTCAGGCAATAATGCTCCCATATATCGCCGAAGGGGCAGGTTTTAATTTCTTCCTGGAACATGAGGAGTTCGGTAAATTTGCCGGCATCCTGAAGGCTCTTCATATGTTCATTTGGTTCAAGGAGGGCATACAGCAGTGCCTTTTGCATGTTGCGGGCGCCGATGACCCAGGCTGCAACACGATTAATCGAAGCATCAAAGAAATCAAGGCCGATGAGCACTTTGCCGAGGGCGTCATTCCTGACGATTTCCTTGGCCATTTCCTTGAGCTCATCTTCAAACCGCACGACGTGATCGGAGTCCCAGCGCACGGCGCGGGTGACATGAAGGGGAACTTTGTCAAAAAATGCCAGAAGGCTCGGGATCTTGTCGCTTACCACTTCGGTGGGGTGGTAATGGCCGTTGTCGAGAAGATTATATACACCTGGATGCGTGGCGGCGTAGCTCATATAAAATTCATTGCTGCCGACGGTATAGGACTCTACGCCGATGCCGAATACTTTACTCTCAACACAATCAATGACGCCGTCAAGTTTTTCAGCAAAAATCCTGTCAAGGCTGTCTTTCAGGCGGAGGCGCGGATTCAGGCGGTCAGCCGGAACATCCTTGTATCCGTCCGGGATCCAGACATTGTTGAGTACAGGGCTGCCGAGATCCTTTGCAATGGATGAAGCGATACGGCGGCATGCAATACCGTGATTGATCCAGAATGTACGGATTGCCTCATCGGGATGAGACAGTGTAAGTCCGCCTGCCGCCAGCGGGTGGCTGAAGAAAGTCGGGTTGAAATCGATGCCGATACCGCGTGTTTTTGCATATTCGACCCATTTGGCAAAATGCTCCGGTGCAAGCTGGTCGCGGTCAGCATGATGTCCGTCCTCGAAAATGGCATAGATTGCGTGCAGGTTGATGCGCTTTTTCCCGGGTATCAGACTGATGGCCTTGTCAAAATCGGCCATCAGTTCAGCCGGGCTGCGGGCTTTCCCAGGGTAATTGCCGGTGGTCTGGATTCCGCCGGACAGCGCTGTCCCTGCATTTTCAAAACCGCCTACATCGTCGCCCTGCCAGCAGTGGATGCTGACCGGAGTCGCTGCAACGGCGGCAAGGGCGGCGTCAACATCGACTCCGAGACCCTTGTATCTGAGTTTGGCTTGTTCAAAACGAGTGCTCATGGTATGTCCTCCTATTTGGATTTGCATTTTATGACGAAATTCTTATCAAATGGCTGCTTACACAGGTTGTTTCCAGATCCTAATTTGATTATAGACGTGACATAAAAATAAATAAGGACGTGATTCATAAAATAATCACGTCCTTATTTGATATGAACACGGGAGAATCAGCTGTCACGGTATGCTTTAGGGCTCGTATTGAATTTCTCTTTGAAAATCCGGTAGAAATAGCTGGTATTATCATATCCCACAGCTTCGATAATGTCTGAGACGGGCAGCCGGGTCTCCCGCAGCAGCTGGGATGCCTTGGACAGCCGCTTGTTTTGAAGCAAATCTTTATAGGTCCTGCCTGTAGTCTCTTTTATCAGGCGGCTTAAGTACGACAGGGAGATTCCCTGTGCGGCGGCGAGGTCGGTAAGATTAGCCTTTTTATAGTTTTCCTCAATTTCCTTAAGCGCGCCCAGGACCAATGCGTTGTCATACCGGTGCGTGTCGGGCACAGCCAGTCTCTGTGTGTGATTGAGCAGAACTGTGAATAAAAGGCCCATGGTGATCTGGTTAATCAGGCGGTTGTTGGGCTGCCGGTTAACAATACTCCATACAAGGTTTTCTATCAGATTCTGGACAGGCAGAATATCCGCAACCTGAAAATGAAGGAAACTGATCTCGCCGCTGTCCTGCCTCAGGCTGCTGATGAGGAAATTATGAAGAAGATTATCTGCCCCGATCATGGAATACGCGACATCAAAAAATTGCGGAAGCACGATAAAATTGACGGCAATATCATCAGCCCCTGCCTTTTTGATTGAATGGCAGGCGTGCTGATTGAGGAAAAGAAGCTCTCCGGCGCGCAGTGTAATGGCGGTGTTATCATTTATTATATGCGTTGTATTCCCGCTGCACATGTACATGATTTCAATATAGTTGTGTGTGTGCCGGGGAAAATCCGCGAAACGCGTATGTGGACGGATGGCAATAAGCTTGCCCTTTTCCAGCATCTTTGCACTGTCAATTTCGAAGACTCTTCCGGAGGCATAATTCGCTTTGTCAACCGGATTGCCGCTGAGCAGACGCTGTTCCTCCGGCGTAATATCGGCCAGTGCATCCATAAGTTCCCGATTCATTTTTTTGACAGGTCCGGATGCTTCTGTTACTTCCATTCTTTACTCCTGACACACATCTTCCGACGCAGATTCTGATGTATATTCCTTTACGCATCCGGTCCCGGCTTCGGATCGGGCCCGCATTTTCCGGGTCAATACAATCATTTTAGCAGTCTATTATACCTTTGCAAACAACGCCCCGCAAAAACACAGGGGGCACGGATATTTTCATTCCGGAGAAGGCATCCCGGTATAGGAACAGTCTGCACATACCGGATATTTTAGAAAAACGGAAACGATACCGTTTTTTGCCGTTTCCATGTTGACAGGCGCGGCAGGAGGTGATAATCTCTAGAAAACGGAAACGTTACCGATATACATGCGCTGGGTTACTGTTTTTAGGACGGGAGAAAAAATGGCTGCGACTGTCAAAGATATTGCCAGACAAACCGGACTCGGACTGGCGACAATATCAAGGTACTTAAACGGAGGCAAAGTGAAAGAGCAGAACAAAATTGCAATTGAAAAAGCAATTTTGGAGCTCCGGTTCACTGTCAACGAATTTGCCAGGAGCCTCAAAACAAGCAAGTCCAAAACAATCGGCGTGATCATCCCTGAACTCAGCAATACATTTGTAGCGACGATTATCACAGTCATAGAAGACATTCTGCGTAAAAACGGTTACGGTGTTATTGTCTGTGACTGCAGTACCGACGCGAACCTTGAGAAAGAGGCCGTGCAGTTTCTTGTGAACAAAACAGTTGACGGTATTATCAATATGCCGGTTTGTAAAGATGGAAGCCACCTGAAACCGGCACTCGATAAAAACCTCCCTGTCGTCCTGATTGACCGTACGATTCCGGGCTTAAGTGAAAAGGTTGACGCAGTCGTCGTTGATAATGTGCTGGCAGCAAAAAGGGCAACGAGCCATCTGATTGAAAACGGACACCGGAAAATTGGAATCATTGTCGGGCCGGGAGATGTGTTTACATCACAGCAGCGTCTTCTTGGATATAAACAAGCATATGTGGAAAATGGTCTCACAGCAGACAGCAGCTTTGTAGAATTCAGTGATTATACGGTTCACGGCGGATATGTGAGTATGAACCGGCTCCGTGCAGCGCATCGTGATTTGAGTGCTGTATTTGTAACAAATTATGAAATGACGCTCGGAGCCATTATTGCAATCAACGAAGCGGGCATCAAGCTCCCTTCGGAACTATCTGTAATCGGGTTTGATAATCTTCAATTATCGCAAATTGTTAAGCCAAGGCTTACAATAATTACGCAGCCGCTCGATGAAATCGGGGAACAGGCTGCAGCCAGAATGCTCGAAAGACTTTCCGGAGACGAATCTATGAAAGCAACAACCGTTACCCTTTCCACCCGGCTTCAGTTGGGCGAATCGGTATTGAAAAAATCGCAAGAAGGAGACGAAGGTATTTTGAAATCATAATTATGCATATGGCAGCGGGCGAAGCCCCGGACCAAAAAGGAGGATATTCATGAAAGCAGCAGTTCTGTACGGTAATGAGGATATCAGGTACGATGATTTCCCGACACCGGAAATCAAGCCGGGTACCGTCAAGGTAAAAGTAAAGGCAACCGGTATTTGCGGAAGCGACGTACCAAGAGTCCTGCACAACGGTGCACATTTTTACCCGGTTGTCCTCGGACACGAGTTTGCAGGTGATGTTGTAGAGGTTGGCGAAGGCGTGACCGATCTAAAAATCGGTGATACTGTTTCGGGAGCACCTCTTCTGCCCTGCATGAAATGCACGGATTGTCAGAACGGGAATTACTCGCTTTGCAAATTCTACAGCTTCATCGGATCACGTGAGCAGGGCAGCTTTTCTGAATATGTTGTGCTCCCGGCACTGAATGCAGTGAAGTACGATCCGTCCATTCCTTATGAGCAGGCAGCGATGTTTGAGCCATCTACAGTAGCACTCCACGGTGTGCTGTGCAACGACTTCAAGGGCGGCGAATATGTTGCGATTCTGGGAGGCGGAACAATCGGAATCTTCACGATGCAGTGGGTAAAAATATTCGGATCCAAAAAAGTCGTTGTCTTTGATATTGACGAGGGCCGGTTGGCTTTGGCCAAACGAATGGGTGCAGACGAAGTGATCAATACCAGAAAAGAAACCTTTATGAGTGATGCTATGGATGTCACAGGCGGGAAAGGTTACGGCTTTGTATTTGAGACAGCCGGCAATCCAATAACCATGCGGATGGGATTCGAGCTTGCCGCCAACAAATCACACGTCTGTTTCATCGGTACACCGCATGTCGACCTGACGTTCACTCCCCGCATGTGGGAGAACATGAACCGCAAGGAATTCAAGCTTACCGGAAGCTGGATGAGTTACAGCGCGCCGTTCCCCGGCAGGGAATGGGAGCTGACGGCGCATTATTTTGCAACCGGACAGTTGGCATTCGATGATGAACTCATCTTCAGGAAGTTTCCTATGTCAAAAGCGGACGAGGCTTTTGCACTCTATAAAGATCCATCCCAGGTTCACGGCAAAATTCTATTGATTAACGAGTGAGAAAGAAGGTAAACAAAATGACTAATTTTATCGATCCCAACAAGGTACCCAAGAAGACACTTACTTCCGGCGAAAAAATCCCCTGCATTGGCATGGGCACATTCGGCTCCGACCGCTTTACCGCTACGGAAATTGCCGATGCGGTTGCAGGAGCGATTCGCTGCGGATACCGCATGTTTGACTGCGCAGCTGTATACGGAAACGAAGACCTGATCGGCAAAGTTTTTGCGGATGCTATTGAAGAAGGTGTAGTTAAACGCGAAGAACTTTTTATCACGTCCAAAGTATGGAATAACATGCACGGCAGGGGAGACGTTCTTCTTTCCTGTGCGAAGACTCTCAAGGACCTTCAGCTTGATGCAGT
>JGI24131J36419_10001001_pt1 | contig 10418 bp, 7 predicted proteins | sample BarGraNGADG00211_2_FD_36419 | JGI IMG/M metagenome (IMG submission 36419) | reverse complement strand
CGGCCATGAGACGGCGGGCGGCCGCGACCTGACGGCGGCCGGCCTCGGCCGCCCGCCGCGCATTCGCCTGGTCGCAGTTGGCGAGGCGATTGGCGCGTTCGCGCACACGTCCGAACACGAGNTGCTCCTCCCAGCNCAGGCGCGCACCGTGCGCACCGAGCACGGCGAGCAAGTCGGCCGCCGTCTCGCCGCGCTTTGTGTAACAGGCGACGTTGCGCGCCCGCGCGGCCACGCTGAAGCGCAGATCGAGCCGCGCGAGGAGCTTGCCCAGATCCTCGGCCAGGTCGGCGTCCTCCACGGTGAACTCCGCGTGGACGGGCGCCCCGGGCATCGAGATCGAGCCACAGCCCATGAACATGCCGCGCAGGAAGGCGACCAGACAGCAGTGGCGCGCGACGATCCGGCGCGGCACCGTCGCCCGCAACGCGAGCGTGTCGGAGAGCACGCCGATCTCGTTGAGCAGTTGTAGATGGCGCTCGCCGTCACCGAGCACGACCTCGTAGCGCCGGCCGATCGGCGGCGAGTCGACGGTGCGCAGCTCTGCGTTCGCGCCGAACGGCTTGAGCAGCGCCAGCACCCTGCGTGCCGTCGCCGGCAAGGCCAGCGACGCGCGCACCGTGTACTCGCCGCCGGAGGCGATCTCGAAGGTGCCGGCCCCGAAGAACACGCCGGAGAGNTCCGCCCGGCGGCAGTGCTCGTTCTCGGGGACCACGGTGTCGAGCTCGCGCTTGACGTCCTGCGTGAANGACACGGGCGCCTACCTGCGCGCCATGCGCACCAGCACTCGCGCGAGGCGTGTCGGGTCGTGGCGGAACAGGTTGCTGCCGCCGGCAACGGGGGCGTGCACGACGTGCACGCCAAGCCCCTGGAGCCGGTCGGGATCGACGACGACCGGTCGCGCCCCGGCGCGCGCGTAGGCCGCGGCGACCTCGTCGGAGACCGGCGTGTCGTTGACGAGCACGTCGTCGATGAGCCCGGCGGCGCCGTGCCTGAAGAGCGCCTCGAGGTGGTCCGCGGCNGTGTAGCCGTCGGTCTCGCCGGGCTGCGTCATCACGTTGCAGACGTAGACGACCCGGGCGCGCGTGTCGCGCAGCGCATCGCAGACCTCGGCGACCAGCAAGTTNGGCANGATGCTCGTGTACACGCTGCCCGGGCCGAGCACGACGAGGTCGGCGCGGGCGATCGCCTCGAGCGCCTGCGGATGCGCCGGCGGTGCCTCCGGNGTGATCCAGACGCGCAGCGGCAGGTGCTCGCTGGCTGTGATCGTACTCTCGCCGCTGACGCGGTCACCCGTCTGCATCTGGGCGTGCAGCACGATGTCGACGAGCGTCGAGGGCAGCACGCGGCCGCGGACCTTGAGAACACTGGTCGACTCCTCCACGGCACGTTCGAAGTCGCCGGTGACCTCGGCGAGCGCCGCGACGAAGAGATTCCCGAAGCTGTGACCGGCCAGGCCGCCGTCGGTGAAGCGGTACCGGAAGAGGCGGCTCATCAGCTCATCGTCGTCGGCGAGCGCGACCAGGCAATTGCGGATGTCGCCGGGCGGCAGGATACCCATGTCCTGACGGAGCTTGCCCGAGCTGCCGCCGTCGTCGGCGACGGTGACCACGGCGGTGAGGTTGCTCGTGTGTTCCTTGAAGCCGCGAAGCAACGCCGCCAGGCCGTTGCCGCCGCCGATCGCCGTGACGCGCGGACCGCGCGCCAGAGACGCCGACCGGCGGATGTCGCCGACCGAGGCCGACGGCGGCTGGAAGCGCATCACGCCGCGGAGGCCGAGGTACAGGCCGACACAGCCGAACATGAACGTGCCGCCGACGAGCACGCCCGTCACGAACGTGTGCCCGCGCAGCGACCCCAGCCCGATCGCCGCCACCCGGTCGTAGGAGACCACGGCGCTGACACCGAGAAGCAGCGAGAACCCGAGCGTGAACCCGCCCGCGAGCGCGAGCAGGACCCAGCGCTTGATGCCGAGACCCGGGTAGAGCCATTCGAGACGCGACTGCACGGTCAGTCCCTGGCGATGTCGCGATGACGCACGATCGTGAAGTACCCCTGCTTCTGGTAGTGCTCGCCCAACCATTGCGCGATCGCGACGGAGCGATGGCGGCCGCCCGTGCAGCCGATGCCGATCGTGAGATGCGCCTTGCCTTCGGCCGCATACCGCGGGAAGAGAAAGTCGAGCAGTGGCAGGAGGCGGGAGAAGTACTCCTCGCAACCCGCGGACGCGAGTACGTAATCGCGCACGTCGTCGTCGAGTCCGGTCAGCGGTTGCAGGCGCAGGTCGTAGTGCGGGTTGGGCAGGAAGCGCACGTCGAAGAGCAGGTCGGCGTCGATCGGGATGCCGTACTTGTAGCCGAACGAGACGATCGCGAAGACCAGATTGGAGTGGCGCGTGTGCTGGATCAGCTCCTGGTTGAGCTGCGCCTTGAGCTCGTGGATCGAGCTCGTGCTCGTGTCGATGATCAGGGTGGCACGCTCGCGCAGACCGGCGAGCAGCTTGCGCTCGTTGCGGATGCCGTCGATCACTGACCCGCCGCCCGCCAGCGGGTGGCGGCGGCGGGTCTCCTTGAAGCGCCGCACGAGCGCCTCATTGGACGCCTCGAGGAACACCAGCGTGTACTCGACCCCGCGCTCATACAGCTCCGCGAGCAACTGCTCGAGCTGGCCGAAATACTCGCCGCCGCGGACGTCACTGACGATCGCCACCTTGTCGACCTTGCTGCCCTCGCGGCGGAACAGGTCGACGAGCGTCGGCACAAGCTGCGGCGGCAGATTGTCGACGCAGAAGTACCCGGCATCCTCGAAGGAGTCGATCGCCTGCGACTTGCCCGCTCCGGAGAGACCGGTGATGATCACGAACTGCAGCGCCGACGTGGTCATCGCGCGCTCCCGCGGCCGGGATCGTCGAAGTAGCCTTCGAGAGCCAACAGACGCCGCTTCCAGGCGGGGTCGTCGCCGTAGTTGCCGAGGCTACCGTCGTTCTTGATGACGCGGTGGCACGGCAGGATCACGGGCAGCGGGTTGCGCGCCATCACCGTGCCGACGGCGCGATACGCGTTCGGGTGGCCCGCGGCGACGGCCAGGTCGCGATAGCTGACGGCGCTGCCGTAGGGGATCGCCGCCAGGGCGGCGGTGACCGCGGTTTCGAAACGCGTATGCCCGATCGCTTGCGAGAAGTGCGCCGGGTCGAGCGGGAACACGACCTGCTCGCCGCTGAAATAGCGCTCGAGCAGGTCCCGCCAGATGCTCGGCTCCGACGGGTCGGGCACCGCCGCGTCGGGCGTCGGCAACTCGAGAGCGAGCGGCAGCTCGCCCGTCAGCACGAGCACACCGACACCGAACGGCGTGACGTACCGCTCTTCGCGGCGCTCGTCGCCGGCGCCGCCCCTATCCTGCTTTGTGAAGGTGCGCATAGATCTCCCTCGCTACTCTCTTGGGCAAGCCGGGCACGCTCTCGAGCTCGTCGCGCGATGCCGCGACGAAACGCTCGGGGCTGCCGAAGTGCTCGAGTATCCTTCTCCGCCGCACCGGTCCGACCTGCGGCAGTTCATCGAAGATCGTCGCCCGGCGCAAGCCGGCGTCGCGGCGTTTGCGGTGGAAGGTCACGGCGAAGCGGTGCGCCTCGTCGCGGACGCGCTGCAGCAGCAGCGAGGCCGGGTCGTCGCGCGGCAGCGCCAGCGGCGCCGACCTGCCCGGCACGTAGACCTCTTCATGCTGCTTGGCGAGCCCGACCGCGGGCACGTCGACGCCGGTCGCGAGCAACGCCTCGCCGGCGGCCGAAAGCTGGCCTTTGCCGCCGTCGACGACGATCAGATCGGGAAGTGCCGAGAAGCTCTCGTCGAAGCCACCCGACACGGCGCCTGCGGTGCGCCGCTCGAAACGCCGACCGACCACCTCGCGGATCATCGCGAAGTCGTCCTGCCCCGCGACCTCGCGGATCGCGAACGACCGATAGTGAGCCTTCTTCGCCAGACCGCCCTCGAAGACGACCATCGAACCGACGGCGTGCTGCTCGCCGAGATTGCTGATGTCGTAGCACTCGATGCGCAACGGTAGCTCGGGGAGCCCGAGCGCGTCGCGCAGCCGCTCGAGCGCCTCGATGCGCGACTGGCGGCGGCGGCGCAGACGCTCGGCTTCGGCTTCGCCGGCAAGCTCTGCATTGCGCCGCGCCAGCTCGAGCAGCCGGCGCTTGGCGCCGCGCTGCGCGCGCTTGACGACGACGCCGGCGCCGCGCCGCACGGCGAGCAGCGCCGCCACGTCGGCGCCCTCGTCGATGTCGACGATCACTTCGGGCGGGATCGTCGTCGCCTCCCAGTAGAACTCGAGCAGGAACTCCTCGAGCACCGATTGGGGATCGCGGCCGGCGGCGTTCTCGACGTAGAACGTCTGCCGGTCGACGAGCGCCCCCTGGCGCACGCGGAAGACCTGCACGTTGCCGCCGGGGTCGCTCTGGTAAAGGGCGAGCACGTCAAAGGTGCCCGTGCCGTCGGTGCGCACCGCTTGGTGCTCGTGGATGTGGCGCACGGCGGCGAGCCGGTCGCGCAGCAGCGCCGCCTTCTCGAACTCCTGCGCCCCTGCTGCGACCTCCATCTCACGCTCTATGTGCCGCGTGACCGCGCGGAGACGGCCGCGCAAGAAGTCGACGACCTGCTGCACGACGGCCATGTACTCGTCGTGCAAGACGCGGTCGTCGCAGGGTGCCAGCGAGCGCTTGATGAAGTACTGCAGGCATGGCGAGCCGCTGGCGCGACCGGGTTTTTCGCCCGGACACTTGCGATACGGGAAGATGCGCCCGATCGCCTCAAGCGTCTCGCGCACCTTGCGGGCGCTGGAGTAGGGGCCGAAGTAGAGGTTGCCGGCAACGTGGCGGCCGCGCATGAAGCGCACCCGCGGCCAGTCGTCGACGAGCGTCACCTCGATGTACGGATAGCTCTTGTCGTCGCGCAATCGCAGGTTGAACGGCGGCCGGAACTCCTTGATGAAGTTGTCCTCGAGGACGAGCGCCTCGCCCTCGGAGCGCGTGATCACGTACTCGACGTCGCGCGCCCGCGCGACCATGTCGGCGATGCGGCCGTCCGGCCCCCGGCGCCCGTGCGGAAGTACGACTGCACTCGCTTGCGCAGCGCCTTGGCCTTGCCCACGTAGAGGACGGTGCCTTCGCCGTCGAGGAATCGGTAGACGCCGGGCTCGTTGGGGATGCGGGCGGCGATGTCGCGCAAGTCAGTCACGGGCGCGTGCTCGAAATGGGGCCGGTCATCACGCCCCATTGTACTCCCGTCAGCGGCGTGCGGCCCCACCGAGCACGCGCCCGAGAAACGCTCCCGTGTACGAATGGTCGGCCTGTTCGACCAGCTGCTCGGGCGAGCCGACGGCNATCACCCGGCCACCTTCGTCGCCGCCCTCCGGACCGAGGTCGATGATCCAGTCGGCCGACTTGACGACGTCGAGATTGTGCTCGATGACGACGACCGTGTTGCCCTGGTCGACGAGCTTTTGCAGCACCTCGAGGAGCTTCTCGATGTCGGCGAAGTGCAGCCCGGTGGTGGGCTCATCGAGGATGTACAGAGTGCGTCCGGTGGCGACCTTGCTGAGCTCGCTCGCCAGCTTGACGCGCTGCGCCTCGCCACCGGAGAGCGTCGTCGCCGGCTGGCCCAGCTTGATGTAGCCGAGGCCGACTTCGTCGAGCGTGCGCACGCGGCGCGCGATGCGCGGCACGTTGGCGAAGAACTCGGACGCCTCTTCGACGCTCATGTCGAGCACTTCGGCGATGTTCTTGCTCTTGTAGCGCACCTCGAGCGTGTCGCGGTTGTAGCGCTTGCCCTGGCAGGCTTCGCAGGGCACGTACACGTCGGGCAGGAAGTGCATCTCGATCTTGATCTGACCGTCGCCCTTGCAGGTCTCGCAGCGGCCGCCCTTGACGTTGAAGCTGAAGCGGCCGGGCTTGTAGCCGCGCACCTTGCTCTCGGGCGTGGCGGCGAACAGCGACCGGATGTGGTCGAAGACGCCGGTGTAGGTGGCGGGGTTCGAGCGCGGCGTGCGGCCGATCGGCGATTGGTCGACATCGATCACCTTGTCGAGCTTCTCCGCCCCTTCGATCGTGTCGTGGTCGCCGGCGCGCAGTTTGGAGCCGCGGTTGAGCCGCGTCGCCAGCGCCTTGAAAATGATCTCGTTGACGAGCGTCGACTTGCCGGACCCGGAGACGCCGGTGATGCACGTGAACGCGCCCACCGGGATCGTCACGTCGATGCCGCGCAGGTTGTGCATGCGTGCGCCGCGCACCGTGAACGTGTCGACGACCATGCGGCGCTGGCCGGGCACCTGGATGGAGCGCCGCCCGGCGAGGAAGTCGCCGGTCTCGGACGCCGGGTCGGCCATGATCGCCGCCGGCGGGCCCTCGGCGACGACGCACCCGCCGTGCTCGCCGGCGCCCGGTCCCATGTCGACGATGTGGTCGGCGGAGCGCATCGTCTCTTCGTCGTGCTCGACGACGATCACCGTGTTGCCGAGGTCACGCANCCGCAGCAGCGTGTCGATCAGGCGACGGTTGTCGCGCTGGTGCAGGCCGATGCTCGGCTCGTCGAGGATGTAGAGCACGCCGACGAGCGCCGAGCCGATCTGCGTGGCGAGGCGGATGCGCTGCGCCTCGCCACCGGAGAGTGTGGCCGAGGCGCGCTGCAGCGTGAGGTAACCGACGCCGACGTTGTCGAGGAAGGTGAGGCGCTCGGCGATCTCCTTGATGACGCGGCCGCCGATGAGGCGCTCGGTGTCGCTGAGCTTGAGCTCAGCGAGGAAGCCGAGCGCCTCCCGCCCGCTCTTGAGCGTGAACGCATGGATGTTGATGTCTCCCACCGTGACCGCGAGACTCGTCGGCTTGAGTCGCGCCCCGTTGCACTCCGGGCAGGGGCGCTCCGACATGTACTCCTCGATCTTCTGGCGCACCCAGTCCGACTCGGTCTCCTCGTAGCGGCGCTGCAGATTGGCGACGATGCCGTGGAAGGCGGCCGTGTAGTGGCGCATGCGGCCCTCGTAGTTGCGGTAGCTCAGGTCGACNCGCTCGTTGCCGGTGCCGTACAGGAAGAGCTTGCGCTGCTCCTCGGTCAGGTCGCGCCACGGCTTGGAGCGATCGACGTTGAACTTGTCGGCGACCGCGTCGATCGCCTGCTCGAGAAANCCGAAGGAGATGCCCGAGTACGGGAGCAGCGCGCCCATGTCGATCGAGACACCGTCGTCGGGCACGACCAGGCCGGGGTCGATCTCGCGCCGTGAACCGAGNCCATGACACACCGGGCAGGCGCCGTGCGGGTTGTTGAACGAGAACGCCCGCGGCTGGAGCTCGGGCAGCGAGATGCCGCAGTGCAGGCAGGCGAACTTCTCCGAGAAGGTCATCGTGGGACCGTCGACGACCTCGATCTCGACGAGTCCCTCGGCGAGCGACGCCGCCGTCTCGATCGAATCGGTGAGGCGGCGGTGCAGCCCATCCTTCATCACGAGCCTGTCGACGACGACGGCGATGTCGTGCTTGTACTTCTTGTCGAGGTCGAACTCCTCGTCGAGGTCACGGATCTGGCCGTCGACCCGGACGCGCGTGAAGCCGTCGGCGCGCAGCTGCTTGAGCAGCTTGCCGTACTCGCCTTTGCGGCTGCGGACGATCGGCGCGACGACGCTGAAACGCGTCTCCGNCGCGAGCTCGAGCACCTGGTCGACGATCTGCTGCACGGTCTGGCCGGCGATCGGCCGCCCGCACTGCGGACAGTGCGGGTGGCCGATGCGCGCGTAAAGCAGGCGCAGATAGTCGTAGATCTCGGTGACCGTGCCGACCGTCGAGCGNGGGTTGCGCGAAGTCGTCTTCTGGTCGATCGAGATCGCCGGCGAGAGGCCCTCGATGCTGTCGACGTCGGGCTTGTCCATCTGCCCGAGGAACTGGCGCGCGTAGGCCGAGAGCGACTCGACGTAGCGGCGCTGGCCTTCGGCGTATATCGTGTCGAAGGCCAGCGAACTCTTGCCCGAGCCCGAGAGTCCCGTGATGACGATGAAGCGGTTGCGCGGCAGGCTCAAGGAGATGTCCTTGAGGTTGTGCTCGCGAGCTCCGGTGATAACGAGATAGTCGCTCACGACGCGTTCACCGCCCGCCGCGCGAGCTCCTTGGACAGCTCCTTGATCTCGTCGCGGAGCTTGGCAGCATACTCGAACTTGAGCTGATCGGCGGCCGTGAACATCTCGGCCTCGAGATTGGCGATCAGCTTCTCCAGGTCTTCGCGCGGCATCACGAGCTTCTTCGCCACGGCCTTGGCGGCGCGGCGGCCTTTCGTCGGCACGGCCGCCGCGTCGCTCATCATCTGGGCGATGTCGGTCACCGCCTTGACGATGCTGCGCGGCTCGATGCCGTGCTCCTCGTTGTAGGCGATCTGGATGGCGCGCCGGCGGTTGGTCACGTCGATCGCGGCGTGCATCGCCGCGGTGACCCTGTCGGCGTACATGATGACCGTGCCGTCGATGTGGCGAGAGGCGCGGCCGATCGTCTGGACGAGGCTCGTCTGGCCGCGCAGGAAACCCTCCTTGTCGGCGTCGAGGATCGCCACCAGCGAGACCTCGGGCAAGTCAAGGCCTTCGCGCAGCAAGTTGATGCCGACGAGCACGTCGAACTCGCCGAGACGCAGCTCGCGGACGATCTCGATGCGCTCCAGCGTGTCGACCTCGGAGTGCAGGTAGCGCACGCGGAAGCCGTTCTCGACGAGGTAGTCGGTGAGATCTTCGGCCATGCGCTTGGTGAGCGTCGTGACGAGCACGCGCTGGTCGCTCTCGGCGCGGCGGCGGATCTCGTTCATGAGGTCGTCGATCTGCCCCTTGGTGGCGCGGATCTCGACGACCGGGTCGATGAGGCCCGTGGGGCGGATGATCTGCTCGGCGATATTGAGGCTGTTGCCAAGCTCGAATACCGCCGGTGTGGCGCTGACGAAGACGATCTGCGGCACGCGCTCGAGGAACTCGTCGATACGCAGCGGCCGGTTGTCGAGCGCACTCGGCAGGCGGAACCCGTACTCGACGAGGTTCAGCTTGCGCGTGCGGTCGCCCTCGTACATGCCGCCGATCTGTGGCAAGGTCATGTGCGACTCGTCGATAAAACAGAGGAAGTCGTCGGGGAAGTAGTCGAGCAAGCAGTTTGGCGTCGCCCCGGGCTCCTTGCCGAGGATCACGCGCGAGTAGTTCTCGATGCCGTTGCAGAAGCCCATCTCGCGCATCATCTCCATGTCGTACAGGGTGCGCTGACGGAGACGGTGCGACTCGAGCAGCTTGCCGTGCTCCTCAAACCAGGCACAGCGCTGGTCGAGCTCCTTCTGGATCTCGACCAGCGCCCGCTCGATCGCCGGCCCGGTGGTAACGAAGTGCGTTGCCGGATAGACGGCGATCGAATTGAGCTTCTCCAGCACCTCACCGCCGACGGGGTCGAAGCGGACGATGCTCTCGAGCTCGTCGCCGAACAGCGCGAAGCGCAGCGCCGTGTCTTCGTTGGCCGGCCAGATCTCGAACGAGTCGCCGCGCACGCGGAACTTGCCGCGGCCGAGCTCGTAGTCGTTGCGCTGGTAATGAATGTCGACGAGCTTGCGCAGCGTGGCGTCGCGGTCGATCGTGCCGCCGACCTGGAAGAGCACGACGTGCTCAAGGTACTCGTCGGGTGACCCGAGGCCGAAGATGCAGCTGACGCTGGCGACAATGACGACGTCGCGGCGCAGGAAGAGCGCCGACGTGGCGGCGTGCCGCAGCCTGTCGATCTCGTCGTTGATCGACGAATCCTTCTCGATGTACAGGTCTTGCGCCGCTACGTATGCCTCGGGTTGGTAGTAGTCGTAGTAGCTCACGAAGTACTCGACGGCGTTCTCGGGCAGGAACTCGCGGAACTCGTTGCAGAGCTGCGCGGCGAGCGTCTTGTTGTGGGCGATCACCAGCGTCGGCTTTTGCGAACGGGCGATCACGTTGGCCATCGTGAACGTCTTGCCCGACCCCGTGACGCCAAGCAGCGTCTGATAACGGTCGCCACGGAGCACGCCTTCGGTGAGCGACTCGACCGCTTGGGGTTGGTCGCCGGTGAGGCTGTAGTTGGCCTTGAGCTGGAATCCCGACATCGGCATCAATCTATCAGGGCGAACACATGTTCGCAACGGCGGTGCGCCGCGACGTCAGGCGTGCGCGGCGTTCTGCTCGCCGGCGGCGACGATGACCGCCGCGTAGGTCTCGGCAATGAACTCCTTCATGCGCTTGCGCGAGCCCGTGTTCGCGAAGATGAAGTCGCTGCGCGCCGCTTTGGCGCGCTCGTCAAGCTGCTGTGCCGTGCGCTTCCTGAACTCCGAGTCGGTGAGTTTGGCGACGAGTCGCTTGCGGCGCACAGACTCGGGAGCGGTGACGAGCAGCACTTGATCGAA
>JGI24131J36419_10000998_pt1 | contig 10427 bp, 10 predicted proteins | sample BarGraNGADG00211_2_FD_36419 | JGI IMG/M metagenome (IMG submission 36419) | reverse complement strand
GACCCGCATTCGTCCTCCGTTGATCTGCCGTTCACGATGGTCCTTGGCAGCAGCGGCGATTTCCTGAAGGTCGTGACCTGGTACGACAACGAATGGGGCTACAGCGTTCGCACCGGCGACCTGGCCGCCCTGATGGCGAGCAAGCTGTAATTGAGACTTGCGCTGCCGGTATGTGATGCCTCTGCGCGCATCACATACCGGCGCGCGGCAAAGGAGTACCCCCATGACCAAGAAAACCGTACGGGACATTGATCTCCACGGCAAGAAAGTTCTCATACGCGTGGATTTCAACGTGCCGATGCAGGGTGGCGTGGTGACGGACGATAAGCGCATCAAAGCCGCGCTGCCGACCATCCAATATGTGCTCGACCAGGGCGCGGCGCTGATTCTGATGAGCCATCTCGGCCGGCCCAAGGGCACCGGGTTTGATCCCGAATTCAGCCTGAAGCCCGCCGCGGAGGCGTTAAGCAAGCTGCTGGGCAGGCCCGTCCAAATGGCCCCCGACTGTGTCGGCCCGGAAGTTGAAGCAATGGCCAAGGCCCTCAAGCCCGGTGACGTGCTGATGCTCGAGAACACCCGCTTCCATAAGGAAGAGGAAAAGAACGATCTTGAGTTCGCCAAGAAGCTGGCTTCCCTGGGCGATGTTTACGTCAACGACGCGTTCGGCTCGGCCCATCGCGCCCACGCGAGCACCGAGGGTGTGACCCACTATCTGCCGGCCGTCTCAGGCTTCCTCATGCAGCAGGAGCTTGAGTTCCTCGGTCGGGCGACCCAGAACCCCGAGCATCCCTACGTGGCCATCCTGGGCGGCGCCAAGATCAGCGACAAGATCGGGGTCATCGAGAACCTGCTCACCAAGTGCGACCGTCTGCTGATCGGCGGTGGCATGGCCAACACCTTCCTGGCGGCCAAAGGCTACAATATGCAGGACAGCCTGGTCGAACCGGATGCCATCGCGACCGCCAAGGATATCCTGAGCAAGAGCGGGGACAGGCTGCTGCTGCCCGACGACGCCGTGATCGCCGACAAGTTCGACGCCGAGGCGCAGAGCCAGGTAGTCGAGGCGGACAAGGTGCCGGCCGGCTGGCGCATCATGGACATCGGTCCCAAGACGATCGCCGAGTACAGTGCGGCCATCAAGGGCGCCAGGCTGGTGGTCTGGAACGGGCCGATGGGTGTCTTCGAGATGCCGAAGTTCGCCGAGGGCACCTTCGCCATCGCGCACGCGGTGGCCGATAGCGGCGCCATCAGCATCATCGGCGGCGGCGATAGCGCCAGCGCCGTCAAGAAGGCCGGGGTTGCCAAGAAGATGACCCACGTTTCCACGGGCGGTGGGGCATCCCTGGAATTCCTGGAAGGCAAGCCCCTGCCGGGTGTCGTTGCGCTGAACGACAAATAGACAACAATTCTCTGCTACGATTCGACGCCCTGCCTGGCCTGCCAGGCGGGGCGTCGTCTTATGTCTTGCCAAATATGCGCCGCGTCATGGTCCCCCGCGCCTGCTTCTGCTACCGTGTAGTCTGCAGAGTTGCCCCATGTGCCGGTTCCAGTGAGCGTAACGCCGGTCCGCCTCTCTGCAGACGTAAGACGTACCGTAAAACGTACCCATTCCCTATGTTCGTTGGAGGTGCTCATGCTAGCAGAGACTACCCTTCCTCGGACTCCACGAGCCGGAGAAGGACTGGCGGTCGAGGAAGTCCGCCAGCGCGTGGTGGGCCTCGACGTGCGGGTGCCGCTGCTGGATGGCAGCCAACGGCCATACATCAACCTGGACAACGCCGCCAGCACTCCGGCCTTCTGGGATGTTGTGGAGACCCTGGACCTGTTCTTGCCCTGGTACGCCAGCATCCACCGTGGCACAGGATTTAAGTCCGAGCTCGCGACCCAGGCCTATGACGACGCACGCTCGCTGGTCGGTTATTTCTTCGGCATCGATCGGGCCAGCCAGGTGGTCATTTTCGTCAAGAACACGACCGAAGCGCTGAATAAGGCCGCCCGGCGCATTCACCTGGCCGAAGACGACGTAGTCCTGATCTCCCTGATGGAGCACCACTCCAACGATCTGCCCTGGCGAGGACAGGCACAGGTGGTACACGCGGCGGTCACCGCTGACGGGCATCTTGATGTGGAAGATCTGCGCCGCAAGTTCGTCCAGTATGGCCCGCGCGTGAAGCTGCTGGCCATCACCGGTGCCTCAAACGTAACAGGCTCCCTCAACCCGATTCACGAGCTCGCCGAGTTGGCCCATCAGCACGCCGTGCCGATCCTGGTCGACGCGGCGCAGCTCGCGCCGCACCGGGCCATCAACCTGCTGCCGGCGAATAACCCCGGCCACATCGACTTCCTGGTCGCCTCGGCCCACAAAATGTACGCGCCCTATGGCACGGGCGTATTGATCGGCCCCCGCGGCGCTTTCGAGCAGGATGGGCCGGACTACAGCGGCGGCGGCACGGTCGAGATCGTCACCGAGGACGAAGTATACTGGAACTCGCCACCGGAACGCGATGAAGCCGGGAGCCCCAACGTCGTGGGCGCAGTCGCGATGGCCACCGCCTGCCGCGTTTTAACCGAGTTTGGGATGGACCGGCTGGCCGAGCACGAAGCCGCCCTGACGCGCTACACGCTGACGGAACTGAGCAAGATCCCCGGCCTAGAGATCTACGGCGATAGCGATCCGGCGCGCGCCGATCAGCGGCTGGGAGTGATTCCCCTCAACATCAAGGGCCTCTCACACTTCCTGGTCGCGTCAGTGCTTAGCGTCGAATACGGGATCGGCGTCCGCAACGGTTGTTTCTGCGCCCATCCTTACGTGCTGCGTTTGCTCGACATACCCGACCCGGTCGCGTGGAGCTGGCGAAAGCAAGTGATTTCTGGAGTGCGGGCACACCTGCCCGGATTAGTGCGCATCAGCTTTGGTTGCTATAATTCCGCCGAAGAGGTCGATTGGCTTGTCAGGGCGCTGCGCAACATTGCGCGCGGCGAGATCGCCGGCGACTACGAGCAGGACCTGGCCAGCGGTCGTTTCCAAGAGCGAAGTTTCCGCCCGGAGCTGGACGAATACTTCAAGCTGTAGAGGTACGTATGGGTTTCTTTGATCGCCTGCGCAAAGCATTCGCCGGCGGCGGCAGTGCGCCGGCAGACGCCAATTTCTATTGGGTCTACGCCCAATGCCGCCGCTGTGGTGAGCCGCTCAAGGGTCGCATCGATTTGCGCAATGATCCCAGCCAATCCGACGAGGGCGATGCCTGGATCGTACGAAAAGGATTGGTCGGCACGGGAGCCCGTCGCTGCTTTCAGACGGTGGAAGTGACGTTGACCTTCGACCTGAACAAGAAAAACGTCACCGACAGCGAGGTGGCCGGCGGCAAGCTGATCAGCCAGGAGGAGTATAACGCGCTCCTGAGCCAGCCCGCTGAGGCCGAACAGCCCGGCAGCGAGTAGTTCGGTACCCCGTGCTGAGATAACTAAAACGCAAGTCGAATGTCATGCAGAGGAGCCCTTTCATGCGCAAACCGATCATGGCCGGCAACTGGAAAATGAACAAGACGCCGGCCGAAGCCGTTGAGTTGGTACGGGCGCTCGAGCCCATCGTCACCCGCTACCCTCAAGTAGAGACCGTCGTCTGCCCACCTTTCGTCAATCTGCCCGCCGTCGCGGCCGCCCTGCAAGGGCGAGGAGAGATGGGGGTCGGCGCGCAGAACGTGCATTGGGCGGAGAGCGGCGCGTATACCGGCGAGGTGTCGGCCGCGATGCTGGTCGGGCTGGCCAAATACGTGATTATCGGCCACTCGGAGCGGCGCCAGTATTTCGGCGAGACCGACGAGATGGTGAACAAGAAAATCAAGCTCGCGCTGGCCCACGGTCTGACGCCGATCGTGTGCGTGGGCGAAAGCCTGNAACAGAACGAAGCCGGCATCACGGCCGAGTTTGTGTGCGGCCAGGTGCGGGCGGACTTTGCCGGCATCAGCGCGGAACAGGCGGCCGGCATTGTGGTCGCCTACGAGCCGATCTGGGCGATCGGCACCGGCCGGACGGCCACCAGCGAAATCGCCAACCGGATCTGTGGGCAGGTCGTGCGGGGCGCCCTGGTCGAGCTCTACGGCGACGCGATTGCGCAGGCCATGCGCGTGCAGTATGGGGGCAGCGCCAATGAAAAGAACATTGCCGAACTGATGGCGATGCCGGACATCGACGGCGCCCTGGTCGGCGGCGCGAGCCTCAAAGCCGACGCGTTTGGCACGATGGTACGCCTGGCGGCGGAGTCGGTTCGCTAGGGATCCGCCGGTTGCCGGCAAAATCCCAGCCTTCCCAACGCTAGAAACGCAAAACGGAAAGGTGGACGGTACGCCCAGCGTTTTTCGTTTTGTGTTCTGCGCCCAATGAGCTGAACGATGTCGCTTTTGCCCCGGCTTATCTATTTCGCCCTCACCCTGACCGCGCTGATCTGGCTGGGCCGGTGGATCACCCGCCAGGTCCAGGTGATCGGTCTGCGCCTGACCGGCAGCGGACGCGTGGCTCTGCTGCTCTATTACCTGTTGCTCCTGCCCGGCATCATCNTTCACGAGGTGAGCCACGCCGTCGTCGCTCTGCTCCTGGGCCTCAATGTCAGCCAGTTCAGCCTGGGGCCGCGCGTGCGCGGGAGCTATGTCGAGCTGGGCTCTGTGCGGGTGACCAGCGGCGGCACGCTGCGTGATAGCCTGGTGGGGTTGGCGCCGTTCCTGGGTGGAACGGCGGTGTTGTTGCTGGTGGGTTACCAGGTCTTCCATGTGGCCGCCCTGGGCGCCGCCTGGCAGAGCGCAGGCTGGTCGGGGGTGACCGGCGCGCTGGCGGCCATCTGGCCGGTGCGGGATTTCTGGCTGTGGGCTTACGTCCTCTTCGTCGCCAGCAACGCGATGATCCCCAGCCCGGCGGACCGCCAACCCTGGGTCACGGCCGGCATTTACCTGGTGCTGGCATTGGTGATCACCTACCTGCTGGGCGACCTTTCCACACTCGCCAGCGCCCTCATCCCTGAAGTCACCGGCGCCCTGCAGTTCATGACCCTGGCTTTCGTCTTTACGCTGGTGCTGGACGTGATCGCGGCATGCATACTCTGGTTGATGGAGGCGGTCATCATCCAATTCCAGCGGCGCGCTTGATTCTTAAACCACAACAGGCGGCAGGAGAGAACTCCCCGCCGCCTGGTCCGTTCGTTGTCATAAGTTAACGCACCGCGGGCTCAGAGCGCGCGAGCGTTAAGAACTAGAGCCAGCCTCAGACCGCGTAGCACTTGCGATGGTATACCAGTTGCTGGGCGCGCGGCCGACCGTTTTCCATGCTCATAACCTTCACGCTGAGCAGATCGCCGACCGTGATCGGCTCACCACACTTCGTGCAGGTATGCCCGCTGAGAGTCTTGCGCCGTTTTTCCAGGGTTGCAGTATCCGCACCCATCTTAGTAGCTTGAGCCATCTTATTACTCCCTATCAGCAATTTCGGCGCCAGTTGACGCCGAAACTCTTCTAACTTAGCCTATGCACATTATCTACGAAATAGGTGCGGCTGTCAAAAACAGGACCAGTAACCATGTAACCGCGTAGTAACGACTTTAGTCGTTCTGGAACGGCTACAGCCGTTACTACGCCGGGCGTCGACGGAAACCTCAGCCGCCGGCCGGTTCGGCAACCTGCGGCAGGGTCGCGAGCGACTCCGCCAGCTCTTCCTCGCTGATTGCATAGTCCTGTAGCTGGCCGCTCAGGTACGAGTCGTAGGCCCCCATGTCGAAGTGCCCGTGGCCCGACAGGTTGAAAATGATGATGCGCTTCTCGTCCTTGGCCTTCGCATCCAGCGCCTCGTCCACCGCGGCGCGCACGGCGTGGCTGGTCTCCGGCGCCACCAGGATGCCTTCGGTGCGCGCAAACAGCATCGCTGCTGCGAAGCACGGGTTCTGATCGTAGGCACGCGGCGTGATGATACCCCGCTTGACCAGGGCGGAGATCAGCGGCGCCATACCGTGGTAGCGCAGCCCGCCGGCGTGAATGCCCGCGGGGACGAAATCATGGCCCAGCGTGTACATCTTCACCATCGGCGTCAAACCGACCGTATCCCCGAAGTCATAGGCGTAGGGGCCGCGTGTCAGGCTCGGGCAGGAGGCCGGCTCGACCGCCACGAAACGGGTCTTGCGGCCCTCCGCCAAGGCCTTGCCGATGAACGGGAAGGCCAGGCCGGCGAAGTTCGAGCCGCCGCCGACGCAGCCGATGACAACATCCGGGTATTCGCCGATCTCGTCCATCGCCTCGATCGCCTCTTGCCCGATCACCGTCTGGTGCAAGAGCACGTGGTTGAGCACGGACCCCAGCGNGTANTGGGTCCCNGGATCGCTGACGGCCATTTCCACGGCTTCAGAGATCGCAATGCCCAGGCTGCCGGTGCTATCCGGGTGCTTGGCCAGTATCTGGCGCCCGGCGTGGGTGCGCTCGGAGGGGCTGGGGGTCACGCTTGCGCCATAGGCCTGCATGACAGAGCGCCGGTATGGCTTTTGGAAGTAGCTCACTTTAACCATGAAAACGTCGATATCGATCCCGAAGAAAGCGCCGGCNATCGCCAGGGCCGAGCCCCACTGCCCCGCGCCGGTCTCAGTGGCAATCCGCTTCACGCCCGCCTGCTTGTTGTAGTAGGCTTGCGCGATGGCAGTATTCAGTTTATGGCTGCCGCTGGGACTGACCGATTCGTTCTTGAAGTAGATGTGCGCCGGGGTGTCCAGCGCTTTTTCCAGGCGCACTGCCCGGACGAGGGGAGTGGGACGGTAGATACCGTACATTTCGCGCACTTCGTCCGGAACAGGAATATACCGCTCCTGGCTTACTTCCTGCAAGATCAAGTCCATGGGAAAGAGCGGGGCCAGGTCAGCGGGGCCAACCGGTTGGTGCGTGCCGGGATGGAGCACGGCAGGAAGGCCGCCGGGGATGTCGGCGGCCATATTGTACCAACTGGTCGGGATGTGCGAATCGGGCAGAACGAGGCGATAGTTTGGTGCAGACATGATTCCCTCCACATGTGTCATGATTCGGGCCGGGCCGGCCCTGGCAGCGGGCACATAAACCGGCAAAGACGGGGAAACGGTCCTGGACTGGCCGGACCCCGAGAGAGATCCCTGGCCGTCTCACCGCAAGCCGGTGGGGGGAGGGTGACGCCCGCCAGGCAAACAAAAACCCTCGCCCCCGCAATGGGGACGAGGGTTCCGTAAACGAACTCCCGTGGTGCCACCCCAGTTAGGTCGACTCAGGTCGACCTCACTCGTGAGGGACAGGAAAAAGCGCGATTCCGATCCCCTCAGCCCTGATAACGGTGGCGACTCCGGCAGAGTATACTTGTTCGTTGATCGACGACCTGATCAACTCCCGTTCAATCTGCGGCTCCCCGGTCCATTCGGCACTTGCGCTGGCGCCGGTCTCTCAGCAAGGTCCGCTCTGTGGGGCAACTCACTGCCCTCGACAAGCTTACCTGGCCGGCTCTCTGAAGCCCCGCTTCACCCTGATCGCTCAGGATACCCTGTGGCTGCGCTTACTAGTCCGGTTCATAGCCATTGTGCGGCTTTTTCAATTGTGCGGTGGAGTCTAGCACGGATCATGCCGTGTGTCAAAACGGGCCGATGTGCGGCAAGAGTCTGCTCAGCAGCTTGTCCTTCGGAATGAAACCGACAATACTATCGACTAACTCACCGCCCTTAAATACCAACACCGTCGGAATGCCCATCACCTGGTAGCGGAGGGGTACGTCTGGATTCTGGTCGACATCCAACTTCGTTACCTTAATATGACCGGCATACTCGGTGCTGATCTCCTCGATGATCGGCGCCAGGCGCTTGCACGGCCCGCACCAATCGGCCCACAAATCGGTAATCGTAACCACCGGCGATTCGATGACCTCGCTCTGAAAACTGGCATCGGTGACGGCAATCATTTTGCCCATGCTAAATGCTCCAAAAACGATGTGAAGACCGGCGGCATCTTACCTGAGACCCGTCCCTTTGTCAACTGGAAGCTAAAAACCTGTGTTAGAATGATCGTTTCCAGTATGCTGAGGTGGAGGTAGGACGCGATGTCAAACAGGGAACCCAGCCGGACGGAAGGCGTAACGAGCGAACTCTTCGCGCCGCCCGGCCCGAGCCCATTGACAGGCGAGACTCTGTCGCTTGGCCTGCAACACCTGGCCTCGCGCGACGCTGACCTGTCCGCGATCCTGGCACGCCTGGGCGCGCCGCCGATGTGGGATCGTGAACCGGGTTTCCCGACGCTCGTCCATATCATCCTCGAGCAGCAAGTCTCGCTGGCATCCGCGCGGGCGGCCTTCGATCGCCTGCGCGCGGCTGCCACCCCGCTGACGCCCGAAGCCTTCCTGACCTTCGACGACGCGCGCCTCAAGAGTATCGGCTTCAGCCGCCAGAAGACGGCCTACGCGCGCGGCCTGGCGCTAGCTGTGCTGGAGCGCCGTCTCGACCTGGCCGAGCTTGCCGGCATGCCGGATGGCGAGGTGCGTAGGGTGTTGCTGAAGATCAAGGGCATCGGACCCTGGAGCGCGGATATTTACTTGTTGATGGCCCTGCGCCGGCCTGACGTCTGGCCGGCCGGCGATCTGGCCCTGGCCCTGGCTGNGCAGCGCGTCAAGCGTCTGCCGGCCTGCCCGTCGCCCGCCGAACTGGAAGCCTTNGGCAACGCGTGGCGGCCCTGGCGCGCGGTGGCAGCCCGGTTGCTATGGCATTATTACCTTGGGGGAACTCGTGACAACAAAACAGAAAGCGGCAAGACGGGTTAGGATAGCGCAACAGCAAGCCCGCCGCGCGACCCGCGAAGCAAAGCCGTGGGTGCTGAAGCTCGCGCGGCTGGGTTATGCTTCGAGAGGTTTCGTCTATATTATCGTCGGCTGGCTGGCCTGCCGTGCTGCACAGGGAGCAGGCAGCCGCAACGTCGATACGCATACCGTCGTGGCTGCCATCATCGCGCAGCCGAATCTACTCTTGATCTGATACGCAAAGGATGGAGGCACCTCGACCATGGGAACAATCTTACTCGGCCTGAAGCCTGACGTACTCTCTGAAGCGCAACTGGCGCGCATCCGCGCCGTTGCACCGGACGCCAGGCTGCTCGTCACCGATCAGCGGGCGGAGATGGAAGCGGCCTTGAATGAGCTCGAGATAATCGCGGGCCCGGTGCCGCATGAGTTGGTGCTACGCGCGCCCAACCTGGGCTGGTTCCAACAGTGGGGCGCCGGGGCCGACTGGCTCCTGCGGCACCCCGAGGCCGTGAGCCGTCGCTTCATCCTCACCAACGTCTCGGGCATCCACGCTATCCCCATCAGCGAGCATATCCTGGCCATGATGCTGGCCTTTGCGCGTAGTCTACCGGTCAGCATCCGCGGGCAGGAGCGACACCACTGGCTGGACGGGAGCGAGAAGCGCACATTCGAGCTGGCGGGAGGCACGCTGCTGCTGGTCGGCGTGGGCGCGATCGGGAGGCGTACGGCCCAACTGGCACGCGCTCTGGGGATGCGTGTGCTGGGCATACGCCGCAACCCGGCTGAAATGGTCGCAGAGATCGAGCAGATGGCCGGTCCGGAGCGTCTGGAAGCTCTGCTACCAGAGGCGGATTTTGTCGTCCTCACGGTCCCCCTGACCCGTGAGACGCGGAATATGATCGGCCAACGCGAGCTGCGCGCCATGCGCCCTGGTTCCTATATTATCAACATCGGCCGCGGCGGCACAATCGACGAAACAGCCCTGCTGCGGGCGCTGAAGGAAGGCTGGATTGCCGGGGCCGGCCTCGATGTCTTCGAGACCGAGCCGCTGCCCGCCGATTCGCCCTTCTGGGAGATGCAGAACGTGATTATCACCGCTCACTATGCCGGCAGCACACCATATTATGACCAGCGCGCCCTCGACATCTTCGTCGAGAACCTGCGGCGTTACCGGGCCGGTGAGTCTCTAGAGCACATTGTCAACAAGGAGCTGGGGTACTGAGGCACCCAGAACCGGACCATGCGTTACCCGTGGGTTAACATCGCGCTGCTCATACTGCTGGTGGCTCAGTTGCTCACGGGCTTCTTCGGTCTCATCAGCGGCGCGCCCGTCTTCGCCTGGGTGCTCTGGTTGCACGGCATCATCGGCTACGCGATCCTGGTCATCTTCGTCTGGAAAGGGCGGATCATCCTGGATGTGGTGCGCCGTCGCCGGCTGCATCTGACGCGCGCCATCTTCCTCCTCTTCACCTTGTTGACCCTGGTCATCTTGGGAACGGGGCTGATCTGGAGCGAGGCCGGCCCGCACTACGCGTCTGGTTTCAGCCTGATCACCATTCACGCGGTGCTGGCCTTGCTCCTGCTGGCGCTGCTTGCCTGGCACACGGTAGCCCGCCGCTTCATCTTGCGCGTGCCACGCGCCCGGGACCGGCGGG
>JGI24131J36419_10000995_pt1 | contig 10436 bp, 10 predicted proteins | sample BarGraNGADG00211_2_FD_36419 | JGI IMG/M metagenome (IMG submission 36419) | reverse complement strand
TTTGCATCGATGTCAAAGCTGACTTCAATCTGAGGAATACCTCTTGGGGCAGGTGGAAGGCCGTCCAGATGAAATCGTCCGATAGTTTTATTCCCTACTGCCATTGGTCTCTCACCCTGGAGAACATGTATCTCCACCGATGGCTGACTATCAGCAGCAGTTGTAAATACCTCTGTTTTTTTGGTGGGAATAGTGGTATTTGATTCAATCAGTTTAGTCATTACTCCACCCATTGTTTCGATACCAAGTGAAAGTGGTGTAACATCAAGCAGAAGAACATCTTTTACCTCTCCGGTAAGTACACCGCCCTGTATGGCAGCTCCGACAGCAACAACTTCGTCGGGATTAACCCCTTTCGACGGTACTCGTCCGAAGAATTTTTCAACAAGCTGTTGAATTGCAGGTATTCGGGTAGACCCACCTACAAGAAGAACTTCATCTATTTCTGATATTGAAAGACCGGAATCTTTCAGAGCGATCTTACAAGGTTCAATGCAAGCAAGGATCAGTTTATCGCAAATTTTTTCAAAATTGGCTCGTGTGAGTGTTTTTACCAGATGCTTTGGAATTCCATCAACAGGCATAATGTATGGAAGATTGATCTCTGTTGTTGTTGAACTTGAAAGTTCAATTTTGGCTTTTTCGGCTGCTTCCTTCAGACGTTGCAAAGCCATCGGATCCTTTCTCAAATCAATACCTTCTTCTTTGAGAAACTCCTCAGCCATCCAGTCAATTATCAGATGATCAAAATCGTCACCTCCAAGATGGGTATCTCCATTGGTTGATTTAACTTCAAAAACGCCATCTCCAAGTTCAAGAATTGAGATATCAAAAGTTCCGCCTCCGAGGTCAAACACAGCTATTTTAAGGTCCTGTGACTTTTTGTCGAGGCCATAAGCCAGGGATGCGGCAGTAGGCTCATTTATAATCCTTTTGACATTTAAACCGGCTATTTCACCAGCCTCTTTTGTTGCCTGACGTTGTGAATCGCTGAAATATGCCGGAACTGTAATAACTGCATCAGTAACTTCCTGTCCAAGATAATCCTCTGCAGTCTTTTTCATCTTTTGAAGAATCATCGCGGAAATCTCCTGAGGTGAATACTGACGGTTATCAATTTTCACCCTGGGAGTATTATTGTCACCTTTTACAACAGTATAGGATACCCTTTTAATCTCTTTTGTGACTTTATCATAAGTTTCCCCCATAAACCTTTTTATCGAGAATACAGTCTTCTTTGAATTTGTGATAGCCTGTCGCTTAGCAGGATCTCCTACTTTNCGTTCTCCGTTTTCAATGAATGCAACGATTGAAGGTGTGGTTCTCTTCCCTTCACTGTTGGGGATTACAACAGGTTCATTACCTTCCATTACTGCAACACAGGAGTTTGTTGTTCCAAGATCAATTCCAATTATTTTTCCCATTTTATAATAATTTTTAAAATTTCATTTTGATATCATGAACTTAGCTCAGGTGTTTCAGAGCTCGTTCAATTCCTACTTTTAAAAAAAGTATACTATGTTGAATCAGCAATGATTATGCCATTAAGGTTTTTTCTGCTTTTTATGACAAAACGACAGGATATCTGCTTCAGTCTGACAAATTAAAAAGATGAATGCATGAAGATGTATCATCCAATGCAAATCTGTAACTTTGCCTTCATTAATTAACATAAGCATTATTATGCCGATACATAAATCTGTAAGAAGAGTTACAACTCATGTCTTGAATGAGATGAAGCTAAAAGGTGAAAAAATTGCTATGCTGACGGCTTATGACTATTCCATTGCAAAGATACTTGATGAAGCGGAAATAGACGTAATCCTGGTTGGTGATTCCGCCTCAAATGTAATGGCAGGTTATGATACAACCCTTCCTATTACGCTCGATAATATGATTTATCATGCAGCATCAGTTGTAAGAGGTGTTAAGAGGGCCCTTGTCGTAGTGGATCTGCCATTCGGGACTTATCAGGGGAATTCAAAGGAAGCATTAGCTTCTTCAATCAGGATCATGAAGGAGACCGGAGCACATGCGGTAAAGCTTGAAGGAGGCCTTCAGATTGTTGAATCAGTTGAAAGAATTTTATCAGCGGGTATTCCTGTGATGGGACATCTTGGCCTGACACCACAGGCTATTCATAAATTCGGGACTTATGTTGTCAGGGCAAAAGAAGAAGAGGAGGCTCGCAGACTAATGGAAGATGCCAGATTACTTGAACAGACGGGCTGTTTTGCCATAGTACTTGAAAAAATACCAGCTAAACTGGCAGAAGAAGTAACAAATAGCCTGAAAATACCATTAATAGGAATAGGTGCCGGAGGGAAAACTGACGGACAGGTACTTGTTCTGCACGATATGCTGGGTATTACGCAGGAATTTTCCCCGCGTTTTCTACGCAGGTATCATAACCTTTATGCTGAGATAAAGGGTGCAGTCCAGGCTTATATTGCTGATGTAAGATCTCAGGACTTTCCTAACGAAAAAGAGCAGTATTAATAAAATCTGAAATGGCTGAAATTCTATACGAAGACAATCATATTATCGCTGTTTATAAAAGATCTTCTGATTTGGCTCAGAGCGACAAAACCGGTGATGCACCACTGGATATCGAAATTAAGAAATACATAGCGGAGAAGTACAAAAAACCAGGAGAAGTTTTTCTGGGCGTAGTTCACAGGCTCGATCGCCCGGTGAGCGGCATAATGCTTTTTGCCCGGACATCCAAGGCACTTTCCAGGCTCAATGAGATGTTCAAATTGAGGCAGGTAAAAAAGATCTACCTTGCTATTGTTAAAGATCGACCACCCGAAGATGAAGCTACAATTACCCATTTTCTTAAAAAGAACGAGACCCAAAACAAAAGTTATGTATATGATAATGAGGTAAAAGGATCAAAACAGGCAAGTCTGACTTATAGATTAAAAGGAAGATCTGAAAAATATTATCTGCTTGAAATTGAGCTTCATTCCGGCAGGCACCATCAGATAAGAGCACAGCTTGCAAAAATAGGATGCCCGATCAAAGGTGATCTGAAATATGGCTTCGCCCGATCCAATGAAGATGGAGGAATAAGCCTTTTTGCACGCAGGCTGGAGTTTATTCATCCTGTAAAAAAGGAACCTGTTACAATTATTGCACATTTCCCTGAAGGGGATATCTGGTCAGCTTTTATGGATTCAATTGCATAAAATAATAAGCCTGAAGGCTTATTANTTTTATCCAAAGTTTGCTTTCCATATCCTTCCTAAGTTCTTNTGCNTTGCATCATCTTTTATTTCGAGTGTCATCCATTTTTTGCTCTAATACCCGGATTTCACAGTTAATATTCGGTTAATAAGAGTTAATGAAAAGTTAAATACTTCTTTATTAACGACTTTAAGGTTTATTTTTGTACCATGAACAGGAAGAAATTTACTGGTCTAATCGTTATGATGTTGCTATCCATTATTGGCATTATATGGGTACAGATCGTGTGGATAAGGAACGCTGTTGACATACAGAATGAAGGTTTCAATAACAGAGTAGGTATAAGCCTCTATAATGCTGCAAATGCCATTGAATCTTCAAGAAAAATGAATTTCTTTAATAACTTTATGCCTTCCAATCCTCTCTCTTTCAACGACTCATCTNCTGATGTTACCGGCTATTTAACTATTGGAGGCTATTCTTCAGCACCCGGGAATAAATTCAGTGTAAGAATTACCGACCAGTCAGTTACCGGGCCTTCTAATACAGGTAAGTTGACTACAACCAGTAAATCTTATACAATCACAAATGATAATTCAATTGTTTCTGACTCTGTTACTTTTGTTATTCCGGCCCCTGACAAGTCGGGTAAAATAAATATCGTCAAAAAAGGAGATGATTTGAGCACACCTTCAAGAGATGTATATATAAAACAAAATGAATTCCTCAAATGGGTGAAAAAGAGATCAAGTGAGTTTCAGAACATGAGCGATCAGATGATAAATGAGATTTACCAATGGGAAAAGACTCTCGAACTTGATAATAAGGAGATTGAATATACTCTCAATCAAGCACTGGCATATACTAATATACAAACCCCTTATGAATATGCAATAATCAAAAACGGGATTGTTCAGAATGGGAAATTTAAGAAATCACAGAAAAATGATTTCCTGAAAAGTAAGTATTCTGTCAGATTGTTTCCCGACAATATTATCAGGCAAGATATTGTTCTTTCAGTAATTTTCCCTGAACGGACCAATTATTTGCTTGGATCAATGGTATGGATACTGGGAGGTTCGATGCTCTTTTCGCTCTTCATACTGGCAACTTTTGCATTGAGTCTCTATTTTATTATAAGACAGAAGAAAATCTCTGAGATGAAATCGGATTTCATAAATAATATGACACATGAGTTTAAAACTCCTATTGCCACAATTTCACTTGCAGCTGATACAATAGTTAATTCCAGAGTAATTAATGACGAAGTCAGCATCAGACATTTCATCGGCATGATCAAAAAGGAAAACAGCCGGATGAATAAGAAGGTAGAAACTATATTGCAGATAGCATCCCTCGATAAAAAGGAGATAGAATTCAAGTTCGAAAATGTCTCATTGCATACTGTTATTGAACATGCTATTGATACAATTGAGATTCAGGTTCATCAGAGAAACGGAAAGATCAATCTTAATCTGAATGCTGAAGAACCTTATTTATATGGTGACTTTGAACATCTCACAAATCTGGTAAGTAACCTCATGGATAACGCAATAAAATATTCACCCGAAGTACCTGATATTACTGTCACCACAAAGAATGGTGATAAAGGCATAATTTTATCTGTTGAGGACAAAGGTATTGGCATGACAAAAGCAGTTCAAAGTAAAATATTTGAACGTTTTTACCGGCAGAGTTCAGGTAACGTACATGATGTCAAGGGTTTTGGGCTGGGTTTAAATTATGCGCGATCTATTATTGAAGCCCACAAGGGCCACATAAGTGTTTTTAGTGAACCTGGAAATGGAAGCAGGTTCGAAATATTTTTACCATTTAACTGGGAGAACTAGAAATGAGCAACAAACCTGATAAGATTTTTCTTGTTGAAGATGATTTAAGTTTCGGATCCGTTCTTAAATCATATCTGGAAATTAATGACTACTCAGTTGAGTGGGTCGATGATGGGAAATATGCTATAGACCATTTCAGAAAAGGTGTCTTTAATATATGTATCCTTGATATTATGCTTCCACATGTAGATGGATTTACCATAGCTAATGAGATAAGGAAGATTAACAATGAAATTCCTATAATCTTTCTTACAGCTAAAAAGCTCAAAGAAGATGTCCTGAAGGGTTATGGGATAGGAGGGGATGATTATGTAACCAAACCATTCGATACTGACATCCTTCTGGCAAAGATAAGGGCGATAATTTCGAGACGCGATTTTCAAACCGGAAAAAAGGATTTTTATGAGATCGGAAAGTTTGTTTTTAANTCAAAGCTAAGNACATTGACTATTGGCAGTGATGANAAGAAACTATCCCCCAAGGAGGCACAGTTGCTTGAATTACTGGCAATTAATCCAAATGCATTGATCAGCAGGGAGATGGCTCTTAAGAAAATATGGGGATCTGATGATTATTTTACCGCCAGAAGCATGGATGTTTATATAACAAAATTAAGGAAGTTTTTATCGGATGATCCTGATCTGAATATTAAAAATATCCATGGCGCTGGTTTTCAGTTGCTTGTCAGGGAAGACTGATCTTTAGATTCTTTCTGTTGAATTGCAATGGAAGAAGGTTGCTGATACTTTTAACAATCAGTGTTTTATCTTTTCCGGATAGAATTATCCTTATCTGATTTCCGGATCTTGACTCTTCCTCGGCAATTACCTGCCGGCAGTTTCCGCAAGGAGAAGGTGGATCTTCAGTAAGCCCATATTCAGTCATCGCGGCAATAGCCAAAGCAATAGGTTTATCATGAGGTAGATTTGAAATAGAGTTTGAAAGAGCACTCCTCTCGGCGCAGATGCCTGAAGGGAACGCGGCATTTTCAACATTTGCTCCGCAAACTATTGCACCGCTCTCAAGCCTGACCGCTGCTCCGACTCTGAATTTTGAATAGGGAGCATACGCATTTAAGGCTGTTTCTCTTGCAGCGACAACAAGTTCCATGTCACCTGACTCAAGTTCTTCAGTTTTTTCATACTCGGTATATGAAAAGGTTATATTATTCGTTCTAATCATACCACTCCTCGTAAGTTTTGAGTATAAAGGTAGCGATATTTGTTTATTTTTGTCACAAAATATTTTTGATGCAAAGCAGACTATTTCTCATTCTTCAATTGGCTTTATTATCATGTCTGTTTTCATGCAAAGCTTATAAGCCACTTGTTTCAAGATCAACACCTGATCAATCGGTTCAAGATTATATAAATTCATATAAAGATCTTGCTATCAATGAGATGAATAGAACAGGCATCCCCGCGAGCATCACACTTGCCCAGGGTATAATTGAATCTGACTGCGGACGAAGCAGGCTGGCCCGGGAGGCAAATAATCACTTTGGAATCAAATGTCATGACGACTGGACCGGACCCACAATCAGACATAATGATAACCGGAGAAATGAGTGTTTCAGAAAGTACAGTAACCCTGAGTATTCTTTTGATGACCATTCGGATTTTCTGAAATCAGCATCCCGATATANTTTTCTTTTTAATTTTAATTCCACTGATTACAAGGCATGGGCCCATGGACTAAAAAAGGCTGGTTATGCCACAAATCCTGATTATGCCAATATGCTGATCAGGACTATCGAAGGAAATAATCTGTGGTATTTTGATCGTGGTTATAATGCAGGTAATCAACAACCTCAAAAATATTTTGTTGCAAAAGAATCTCTTAAAATTCAATCAGCTGATAGTACTAAAGAAGCTTTACCAACCTCAAATGGAAACATAGCGGTTTTAGCCCGTGTCCCCCGGATTATGGAGAATAACAGGGTGAAATATATTATTGTTAAAGATGGTGATACGAGAGAAAAACTTGAAAATGAATTTCAATTACTGAAATGGGAACTGCCTAAATATAACGAACTTAAAAATGATTTTCTTTTAGTTCCCGGCCAGATGCTATATCTTCAACCGAAAAGGGAAAGGGCAGAACCAGAGAAAGAGTATTATATTAGTTCTGATGGAGACACAATGTACCTTATTTCCCAGCGATATGGAATAAAAATTAAAAGACTTTATGAGATGAACAGGATGGAAGATGGCACGGAACCGGAAGCAGGGAAANAGATCTGGCTAAGAAGCATTAAGCCGGTTGATTAACAGGAATTGTATAATTTTCTATTCTGAATCCTCTTAGAAATTCGATGGTATTCATACGTTTCTTACCCTCAAGTTGCAGACTGGCAATACTTAAAAATCCATCCTTACAGCTGATCTTTATATAATGTTTCCCATCTGAGAATATAGTTCCTGGTTTGAATGCGTGGTTTTCAATTTCCGGTTGGCTCTCAAAGATCTTAAATGAAATTGTTATTGAATCACTTTTGAACCATGATTTTGCACAAGGATGTGGGGCAAGTCCTCTGATTAAATTGTGAATCCTGACAGTGTCGCTTTCCCAATCGATAATACAGTCGGCGGGATGTATTTTCGGTGCAGGTTTTGGAGATTCATCTCTATTAATGAGTTTTGTCTGAGGTAGTTCAAGCACCTTGTTTTCAGCTATATGAGCGAGTGTTCTGATTACAAGTCTGGCTCCCTGTTTCATTAACCTGTCGTGAAGATCACCTGCATTTTCAAAAGGAAAAATTTGTACTTCTTCCCTTAAAAGAATGTTTCCGGTATCTATTTTTTCATCTATAAAGAATGTTGTTACTCCGGTCGTTGTTTCTCCATTGATAATGGCATGATTTATTGGTGCAGCACCACGGTAGTCGGGAAGTAGTGAAGCATGAAGATTAATTGTACCGAGGGGAGGCATTTTCCACACATCTACAGGGAGCATCCGAAATGCGACGACAATAAAAAGATCTGCATTTAATTGTTTAAGCTGTCTTATGAATTCCGGATCCTTAAGATTCGAAGGCTGCATTACTGCAAGATTACTGAATTCTGCAAATTCCTTAACAGCGGATTCCGTTATCTTTCTTCCTCTTCCGGACGGTTTATCAGGAACAGTAACTACACCCACAATATTAAAACCATTCATTAGCAGTGCACCAAGTGTCGCCACTGCAAACTCAGGTGTCCCCATGAATACTATCCTGAGGTTTTTCATAAAGGCTTTATTATCACACAAATATAATAATAAGTACTAATCTTTTGTAAGATGTTTATAACATGAAAGATCATGTCCCATTTTATTTGCCTTGGTTTCGAGATAGAACTGATTGTGGGGGTTTGATTCGATTACCAGAGGTATTGTTTCAACAATCTTTATCCCGTAACCTTCTAATCCTGCCCTTTTTACAGGGTTATTTGAAATAAGCCGGACTTTTCCAAGTCCAAGTTCCCGCATAATGCTGGCACCTACGCCATAATCTCTTTCATCTTCGCCGAATCCTATTTGAAATAAGCCGGACTTTTCCAAGTCCAAGTTCCCGCATAATGCTGGCACCTACGCCATAATCTCTTTCATCTTCGCCGAATCCCAGTTTCAGATTTGCCTGTACCGTGTCCATCCCTTCGTCCTGAAGCTTGTAAGCTTTAATCTTATTCAGAAGACCTATTCCTCTTCCTTCCTGGCTCAAATAGATGACTACCCCTTTTCCCTCAGCTTCAACCATTGACATTGCTTTCCGTAACTGGGGTCCACAGTCACATCGCATAGAACCAAAAATATCACCTGTAAAGCATGATGAATGAAGTCTGACAAGAACAGGCTCATCTTTTGTCCATTTACCCTTTACCAGGGCTGCATGTTCAATTCCGTTACTAGTTTGCCGGAAAGGAATAAATTCAAAATCACCTCTTTCGGTTGGAAGCTTTACTCTTTCGCCTTTTTCTATAATTGAATCACGTTCGAGAGTATATTTAATAAGGTCCTTAATTGCTATTATCTTTATATTAAATTTTTCTTTGATCTTTACCAGATCGTTTAACCTTGCCATAGAGCCATCATCATTCATTATCTCCACCAGGGCCCCTCCTGGACGGAGATTGGCATATTGGGTAAGATCTACCACAGCTTCAGTATGTCCGGCCCTTCGCAGAACTCCTTTTGATTTCGCTTTTAATGGAAAGATATGTCCGGGTCGTCCCAGATCGGTAGGTTTTGTTGCAGGATCGACGAGAGCTTTAATAGTATTAGCCCGGTCTAAGGCGGATACTCCTGTAGATTTTTCTTTATTCAGTAAATCGACTGTGACAGTGAACTGTGTCTCATGAATTGAAGTGTTGTTCCCTACCATAAGATTAAGATCAAGCACTTCACATCTCTCTTCAGGCAATGCAGCACAAATAAGTCCACGNCCATGCTTNGCCATAAAATTGACTATCTCAGGAGTTATGAGTTCNGCGGAGCAGATGAAATCGCCTTCATTCTCTCGATCTTCATCATCAACAACAATTAGTAATTTCCCGAGTTTAATATCTTCTATTGCCTCTTCTATACTATTTAGAATAATATCCTTCATTATAATGGTTTTTAGTCCTTGGCAGATTTTCTGCCTGATTCATTTATAAATATCCTGTATATAAAATCCTTAACTTTTTTGAAGAACATCAGATAAGTTTCAATGTTCAAAATAACAGAATCGGTAGTTGCTTTATAAGTGAGGAAAATCCCTACTGGCAATAATATATATGAGGCTGCCCACATCCCTGCAAATGTTCCAACAACGAGCTCTTCCACAAGTTTCTGTCCTGAAATTGAAATAACGTAATAAATAACAAAGAAAAAGATAGAAATAACTGCCGGCGTTCCTAATCCTCCTTTTCTGATGATAGCTCCCAGCGGAGCGCCTATAAAGAAGAAAACAAGGCAGGCGAAAGACATAGTAAGTTTCTTGTTCCATTCCACCTCATACTTTCTGATGGCCTTAATTTCATAACGCTGCGAGTCATTTTTCTCAACAAGGATGCTAGTGCCTTCTTTAAGGTTCTCAATAGCTTTTGAGAGAACTGTCCTTTTCTCCATTACTGTTAGAGAATCGAAAAGCGCTTTTGGATCAAATTTTCTGATCTTGTTCAAAGAATCAGTTTTTTCAGTTTGATCAGTAATATTGGATTTTTGGTTCCTTACAACATATAGTTTTATATTCTTGAAATCCTTGAACTGATTATTGAGTTTCTCATTGTATTTTCTGTTAAGAGAGTCAATAGTGAAGGATAGTTGTGAAATGTTTAACATAGCAGCACTTGATTTGAAAAGGCCATCTTCACTTCGTTGCAGATCAAATCCTGTAAGAGGAATAACTATAGACTGCTCTTTAAAATTGTCAATTCT
>JGI24131J36419_10000990_pt1 | contig 10460 bp, 9 predicted proteins | sample BarGraNGADG00211_2_FD_36419 | JGI IMG/M metagenome (IMG submission 36419) | reverse complement strand
AGCCGCGGCACCCGCGACGGGGGGCTCGGTGGCGCGTGAGCGCCCACGTCGCGGTGTGCTCATGGCTCGCGGTTCCTGCTCAGAAGTCGACCGGACCAGCGGTCTCCGCCGGCGCGTCAACGCGTGCACCGACACCGAGCTTCTCCTTGATCTTCTTCTCNATCTCGTCCGCGAGGTCAGGGTTGTCCTTCAGGAAGGCACGAGCGTTCTCCTTGCCCTGGCCGAGCTGGTCGCCCTCGTACGTGTACCAGGCGCCTGACTTGCGGACGAAGCCGTGCTCGACCCCGAGGTCGATCAGGCCACCCTCGCGGGAGATGCCGACGCCGTAGAGGATGTCGAACTCCGCCTGCTTGAACGGCGGCGCCATCTTGTTCTTGACGACCTTGACGCGGGTCCGGTTGCCGATAGCCTCGGTGCCCTCCTTGAGGGTCTCGATCCGCCGGATGTCCAGGCGCACCGAGGCGTAGAACTTCAGCGCCTTGCCACCCGTGGTGGTCTCCGGCGACCCGAAGAAGACACCGATCTTCTCGCGAAGCTGGTTGATGAAGATCGCCGTGGTGCCGGAGTTGCTGAGCGCTCCGGCGATCTTGCGCAGGGCCTGAGACATCAGCCGAGCCTGCAGGCCGACGTGGCTGTCGCCCATCTCGCCCTCGATCTCGGCCTTGGGTACGAGGGCGGCGACGGAGTCGACCACCACGATGTCGATCGCGCCGGAGCGGATCAGCATGTCCATGATCTCCAGGGCCTGCTCGCCGGTGTCCGGCTGGGAGACCAGCAGGGCATCCGTGTCCACGCCGAGGTGCTTGGCGTAGTCGGGGTCCAGTGCGTGCTCGGCGTCGATGAACGCGGCGATCCCACCGGCCTTCTGCGCATTCGCCACCGCGTGCAGCGCGAGGGTCGTCTTGCCGCTCGACTCGGGACCGTAGATCTCCACGACGCGGCCGCGCGGCAGCCCGCCGATCCCCAACGCGATGTCCAGGGCGATCGAGCCGGTCGGGATGACCTCGACGGGGGCGCGGCCCTCGTCGCCGAGGCGCATGATCGAGCCCTTGCCGAACTGGCGGTCGATCTGGCTGAGTGCGGCCTCCAGGGCCTTGGCGCGGTCTGCGGGAGCGGGCATGTGACACCTCGGTGGTCCGGGGGCGGGAGCCGCCCTGGCGGGTCTGTCGTGTTCGTCTGGTCAGTTCTGGTGACGCTACGCCCCGGCTCCGACATGCCCACTCACCCGGGTCGGCGAGGCTGTGGACGCCGCGGCGCCGCAACGCCTGTGCATCAGAGTAGCCGAACACCTGTTCGATGTGCGCCGTCGGCATCCGACACGCCGAACCATCTGCACGGCCGATCGCCACCGGCGTCGGACTACCGCAGCAGCAGCTTCTCCACCCGACCGGCGGTCCACACCGTGCCGACCGCAGCCATCACCACGAGATAGCCGATGTGCACCACGATCCCCGCACCGACCTGGCCGAGCATGAGGTCCCGGACCATCGCCACACCGTGGTACAGCGGCGTCGCCTGGACCACCCACTGCAGCGGCTCGGGGTACGTCGTCAACGGGTAGAAGGTCGCCGAGAACAGGAACATCGGCAGGATGGCGAGCTGCACGTAGTCGAAGTCCGCCCAGGTCCGCATGTACGTTGCCGAGGCCATCCCGACGGCGGCGAACGCCCAGCCGATCAGGGTCGCGGCCGGCACGGCCAGCAGGGCCCACCACGTGGTGACCGCCCCGGCCAAGCCCGCCACCAGCAGGAACGCCCCCGAGTACACCAGGCCACGCAGCAGCGCCCAGGTGATCTCGCCGATCGCGACATCGCGCGGGCCGAGGGGCGTTGCCAGCACCGAGTCGTACAGCTTGGCGTACTTGAGCTTGAAGAACACGTTGGTGGTCGAGTCGAAGATGGCGCCGTTCATCGCGGACGAGGCCAGCAGGGCCGGTGCGACGAAGACCAGGTACGGGACGACCCGCCCGCCGCCGACGTCGACGTCCCCCACCAAGGAGCCGATCCCGACCCCCATCGCGTACAGGAAGAAGACCGGCTCGAAGAAGCCCGACACGATGATCGACCACGTGCGCCGGAACGACAGGAAGTTGCGCTCGACGAGCATCCGAGCCATCCCGGCACCGGCAGGCAACGGGAGCGCGCGGGCAACCCGACCGGCGAGCGTCGGACGGGCGGGCGGTGTGGTCGTCGTGGTCACTCAGTTCACCAGCCGTCGCTGCAGGATGCGTACCGAGAGCACCTGTCCTGCCACCAGCCAGGCCGTCAGGTACCCGACGTGGCCGAGGATCCCACCTGCCGTCGCCGTGCCGAGGCTCAGCGCGCGGGAGGCGTCGACCGCGTGCCACAGCGGGGTGGCCCAGGCCACCGGCTGCAGCCAGCCGGGCAGCTGCTCGATCGGGAAGAAGGTGCCGGAGAACAGGGTCATCGGCATCACGACGAACCGGAACATCAAGGTCAGGCCCCGGTCGTTGTCCAGGCGGGCCGACCAGGCGTAGGAGCAGGTGGCGAACGCCATGCCGCCCAGCACCGTGACCGGCACCGCCGCCAACGCCCACCAGGAGCGCACCGTGCCGAGCGCCGCCGCGACGCCGAAGAACACCGTCGCCGCCATCGTCACCCGCAGCANCACGTAGACCTGGTGCCCGACGACGATCTCCCGCGGGCGCAACGGTGTGGCGATCATCCCGTAGTACGTGCGTTGCCACTTGATGGCGCCCATCACCGGGAACGACGTCTCNCCGGCGGCGACCTGGAGGGCGGTCANCGCCAGGACCCCCGGTGCGAGNAAGGCGACGTAGGACACGCCGGCGATCCCGCCGGCGGTGCGGTCGANGAGCATGCCAAGGCCGAAACCCATACCGGCCAGGTAGAGCAGGGGCGCNAGGAAGGTCGAGATCGCCGAACCGAACCAGACGCGGCGGTACTGCAGCAGCAGGTGCTCGGTCACGGACGACCATCCCCCGGTCGCAGGCACGAGCCGCGCGGTCGGGGTGTCCAGCAGCTGGGCGGTCACCTCAGTCCACCAGGGTGCGGCCGGTCAGGTGCAGGAACACGTCCTCGAGCGTTGAGCGCCGAACCAGCGCGGACAGCGGCTCCAGCTCCCGCCGGATCACCTCCGAGTGCGCCGCCTCGCCGTCCCGCGTGTACAGGAGCAGCCGGTCCGGCAGCACCTCCACCCGGTCCGCGATCCCGTCGACGGACCTGAGGTGGTCGCCGTGGTCGTCGCTGTCGAAGCGCAGCTCGAGCACCTCGCGTGTGGAGTACCTGTCGATCAGCTCGCGCGGGGAGCCCTGGGCGACGATCCGGCCCTGGTCCATCACCACGAGCCGGTCGCAGAGCTGTTCGGCCTCGTCCATGTAGTGCGTTGTGACCACCAGGGTCACGCCCTCCCGCTTGAGGCGGAAGAGGCGGTCCCACAGCACGTGCCGGGCCTGCGGGTCCAGTCCGGTCGTCGGCTCGTCGAGCAGCAGGATCTGCGGGGTGTTCACCAGTGCCCTTGCGATGGTCAGCCGGCGCTTCATGCCACCCGACAGCGGCTCGACCACCGACCGCGCGCGATCGGTCAGCTGCGCGAACGCGAGCAGCTCACGCGCCCGCTCCTTGACCACCGACCGGGGCAGCCCGAAGTACCGGCCGTAGACCCAGATGTTCTCCTCGACCGTCAGCTCCTCGTCGAGACTGTCCCGCTGAGGCACGACGCCGAGCCGCGCCCGGATCTGTGGTCCCTGGGTGCGCGGGTCCATTCCCAGCACCGTCAGCGTCCCGGCCGTCGGCGGTGAGACGCAGCCGATCATCCGCATGGTCGAGGACTTGCCCGCGCCGTTCGGCCCGAGGAAGCCGAAGGACTCCCCCTGACGCACCTCGACGTCGATGCCGTCGACCGCGATGAAGTCGCCGAAGGCCTTGACCAGTCCGTTGGCGAGGATCATCGGCGGTGATGCGGGCACCGGGTGACCGTACCCCGCCATCCCGACACCTCGGCAACGGCATTCGCCGGCCCGGAAGGGTCAGCGACGACGACGCGGCCGGTCCCGTCCCCAGCGCTGCGCCGTCGGGACCTCCATCGCGTCGCAGAGCGCGCGCCAGACGGCGGCGGGGTCCTCCCCCGCGTCGAGTGCCTGCACGGTCGTTCGGTCGTCAAGGGCACCGACCACCTGGTCGCGCGCGAGCGTGCGGCCGAGACGCCCGAAGACGTCGTCCACCAGCTCCCAGAACTCGCTGTACCGCACCGGGTCAGCCTGCCACGGGCCGAGCCCGGCCGAGATGTCGGCGGGGGCGACGACAATGTCCGGGTGAGCAGCGAGATGCCCGACGCCCTCGCGCGCTTCTCGGCGCCCACCCGGGCGTGGTTCACCGGGGCGTTCGCCGAGCCCACGCCGGCCCAGGCCGGGGCATGGTCCGCGATCCGGGCGGGCGAGCACGCGCTCGTGGTGGCTCCGACGGGTTCCGGCAAGACCCTCGCCGCCTTCCTGTGGGCCCTCGACCGGCTGATCTCCGAGCCCGTACCCGAGAACCCAGCCCAGCGCTGTCGGGTGCTCTACGTGTCGCCGCTGAAGGCCCTCGCCGCCGACGTCGAGCGCAACCTGCGCTCGCCGCTGGTCGGGATCCGGCAGGCGGCGGCGCGCCTCGGTCTCCCGGTGCCGGAGGTCGTGGTCGGCGTGCGGACCGGCGACACCCCGCCGGGCGAACGGCGAGCCTTCGGCACCCGGCCGCCGGACGTGCTGATCACCACGCCGGAGTCCCTGTACCTGGTGCTCACCTCGGCGGCCCGAGCGGGCCTGTCGGGTGTCCGAACCGTCATCCTCGACGAGATCCACGCCGTCGCCGGCACCAAGCGCGGCGCCCATCTTGCCCTCAGCCTCGAGCGACTCGACACCCTGCTGGAGGGCGGACCCGGCCCGGCGCAGCGGATCGGGCTGTCGGCAACGGTCCGACCCGTCGAGAACGTCGCCCGCTTCCTTTCCGGAGCGCGCCCGGCCAACGACGGCGGACGGACGGTCACCGTCGTCCAGCCGCCGGTGGCAAAGCAGGTGGAGATCCAGGTCGTCGTGCCGGTGCCCGACCTCACCGACCTGACGCCTCCCGCGGCACCGTCCGACGCCGCGCCCGACGCCGTTCCCGGCACCGGGCCAGACGCTGTGCCCGCTGTGCCCCGTCCGTCGATCTGGCCGCACGTCGAGGAGCGCGTCGTCGACCTGGTCGCCGCACACCGCTCGACGCTCGTCTTCACCAACTCCCGGCGCGGGGCGGAGCGGCTCACCGCCCGGATGAACGAGGTGTGGGCAGCGCGCCATGGCGCGGGCGTACCGGACCCGGGCACGCTGTGGGCCGCCCAGGTGACCGCGCAGTCCGGGACCGCCGTGGGCATCGACACCCGGGACGCGAGCGGCATCCTCGCGCGCGCCCACCACGGGTCGATGAGCCGGGCCGAGCGGACCCGGACCGAGACCGAGCTCAAGTCGGGCCACCTGCCGGCGGTGGTGGCGACGTCGTCCCTCGAGCTGGGCATCGACATGGGTGCCGTCGACCTGGTGGTCCAGGTCGGGGCGCCGCCGTCGGTCGCCTCCGGCCTGCAGCGGGTGGGCCGGGCGGGCCACCAGGTGGGCGCCGTCTCCCGCGGGGTGCTCTTCCCCACCCACCGCGGCGACCTGGTGCCCTCGGCGGTCACTGCCGGCCGGATGCGGGTCGGGGCGATCGAGGAGCTGCGGGTCCCGGCCAACCCCCTTGACGTGCTGGCCCAGCAGATCGTCGCCATGGTCGCGATGCAGGACTGGACGGTCGAGGAGCTGAGCACCGTTGTCCGCCGGGCAGCCCCGTTCACCGGTCTTGGCGAGGCAACCCTGCGGGCCGTCCTCGACATGCTCGCCGGCCGCTACCCCAGCGAGGACTTCGCCGAGCTGCGGCCCCGGATCGTCTGGGACCGCGCCACCGGCGTGCTGAGCGCCCGGCCCGGAGCCATGCGACTGGCGGTGACCAGCGGCGGGACCATCCCGGACCGCGGCCTGTACGGCGTCTTCCTTGCCGGCGCCGACCAGGGTGCACCGACGGACGCCCCCACCAGGGCGCGCGGGGGTCGCCGGGTCGGCGAGCTGGACGAGGAGATGGTCTACGAGTCCCGCGTCGGTGACACGTTCACCCTTGGCTCGAGCACCTGGCGGATCGAGCAGATCACCCCCGACCGGGTGCTGGTCACGCCGGCTCCCGGCCTGCCCGGACGGCTGCCGTTCTGGAAGGGGGACAGCCCCGGGCGGCCCGCCGAGCTCGGCCGCGCCGTCGGGCAGTGGGTGCGTGAGATCGGCGGCCTGAGCGACAAGGACGCGCGGCGCAGGCTGCTGGACGAGGGCCTTGACCCGTGGGCGGCGGACAACCTCATGGCGTACCTGGCCGAGCAGCGCCAGGCAACGGGCCAGGTCCCCGACGACACGGTGGTGGTCGTCGAACGGTTCCGGGACGAGATCGGCGACTGGCGCGTGGTGGTGCACTCCCCCTACGGCGCCCGCGTGCACGCCCCCTGGGCCCTGGTTCTCGGCGCACGCCTGCGCGACCGGCACGGCCTGGACGCCGCGGTGCTGCACTCCGACGACGGGATCGTGCTGCGACTGCCGGACACGGTGTCGACGGATGCGGTGTGGGACACCGCTGCCGGGGCATGGACCCGCGACGACGGGCCCCAGATCCGGCTCGAGGACCTGCTCGTCGAGCCCGACGAGGTCGCCGAGGCGGTCCGGGCCGAGCTCGGTGGCTCGGCACTGTTCGCCGCGCGCTTCCGGGAGGCTGCCGCACGGTCCCTGCTGCTGCCGCGCCGTCGTCCCGACCGGCGTCAGCCGCTGTGGCAGCAACGCCAGCGCTCCGCTCAGCTGCTGGCGGTCGCGGCCCAGTTCCCGGACTTCCCGGTGCTGCTCGAGGCCGCGCGGGAGTGCCTGCAGGACGACTTCGACGTCGCCGCCTTCACGTCCCTGATGGCCGACGTCGCCGCCGGCCGGGTCCGGGTCGTCGAGGTCACCACACCGACTCCCTCGCCGTTCGCCCAGTCGCTGCTGTTCGGGTACACCGCCCAGTTCCTGTACGAGGGCGACGCCCCACTGGCCGAGCGGCGGGCTGCCGCGCTCACCCTCGACCCGACGCTGCTGGCCGAGCTGCTGGGGCAGCAGGGCGCCTCCCAGCTCGCCGACCTGCTGGACCCGGGCGCCGTCGAGCGCACCGAGGCCGAGGTGATGGGGACATCCCCAGGACGCCGAGCCCGGCACGCCGAGGATGCCGCCGACGTGGTCCGCCGACACGGGCCGCTGACCCTTGCCGAGGTCGCCGAACGGACCCGCCCCGAGCAGCATGGCGAGGTGTCCGGCTGGTTGGCCGACCTGGAGGCCGCGCGGCGCGTCATCCGGGTCCGGGTCGCCCAGACCGAGCACTGGGCGGCCGTTGAGGACGCCGGCCGGTTGCGGGACGCGCTCGGGGTCGCCCTTCCGGTCGGCGTGCCGGAGGAGTTCACCGAGCTGGTCCCGGACCCGGTCGGTGACCTCCTGCGCCGTCATGCGCGCACGCACGGCCCGTTCACCGCGGCCGCCGTCGCCGGGCGGCTGGGCCTTGGCGTTGCGGTGGTCGCCGAGGTGCTGAACCGCCTGGTGGGCAGTGGTGTGCTGGTGGTCGGCCGGATCCGGCCTGCCGCGCTGGGCGGGACCGGCGAGGACTTCTGTGACGCCGAGGTGCTCCGGCTGATCCGGCGGAGATCGCTCGCCGCCCTGCGGGCCGAGGTCGAGCCGGTACCCCTCGAGGCGCTCGGCGTGTTCCTGCCCCGCTGGCAGGGGGTGGTCGAGCGGTCAGGGGTCCGCCGAGGGTCGATCCGCGGGGTGGACGGGCTCGTGCGGGTCGTGGAGCAGCTCGCTGGTGCGGTGGTACCCGCCTCTGCCCTTGAGACCCTGGTGCTGCCGGCCCGGCTGCCCGACTACGAACCACGGATGCTCGACGAGCTGACCGGCGCGGGCGAGGTCGTCTGGGCCGGGCACGGCTCGCTCGCGGCACGCGACGGACTGGTCAGCCTGCACGTGTCGGGGACCGCCGACCTCACCCTGCCGGCTTGGGCCGATGGCCGGCGGGCCCGACGCCGGATCCGGTCAGCGCCCGCTCGCCGACCTGGGTCCTCGGGCGGATCTGCGACCGGCCGTGCTGGACATCCTTGGCCGAGGCGGTGCGTACTTCCTCCCGGCGCTCGTCCAGGCGGTCCGGGGGCAGCCGGCCGCCGACGGCGCCGCTCCCCCCGACAACGAGCCCGACAACGAGCCCGACAACGAGCCCGGCGCCGCCGCTCCCCGCGATGTCTCTCCGGCGGCAGTGCTGGACGCGCTCTGGGGGCTGGTCTGGGCCGGCCTGGTGACCAATGACAGCATGGCGCCCCTGCGCGCCCGGCTCGGCGGCGGTTCCGGCGGAACGGCCCACCCTGTCCGGCGTGCGGCACCGCGGGGCCGCACGTTGACCCGCCTCGCGCTCCGGCCCGCCGGCCAGGGCGCCCCGCCGCGCGCCGAGGCAGCCGGCCGGTGGTCCCTGCTGCCCGCGCGGGAGACCGACCCGACCCTGCGCGCCCGCGCCCTTGCGGCCCAACTGCTGGACCGGCACGGGGTGCTCACCCGGGCGGTGGCGCCCGCCGAGGGCGTCTCGGCATGGTTCACGGCCGTGTATCGCGTGCTGGGCGCCCTCGAGGAGGCGGGCCAGGTGCGTCGTGGGTACTTCGTCGAGCACCTCGGCGGGTCCCAGTTCGCCCTGCCGGGTGCCGTCGACCAGCTGCGCGAGGACGCCGCGGACGCCGGGCCCGGGGGGCCGACGGTCGTGCTCGCCGCAACGGACCCGGCCAACGCGTACGGTGCGGCACTGGCCTGGCCGGATCCGGCCACCCCGGTCGGCGAGGCCGTCCGCCACCGCCCGGGGCGCAAGGCGGGCGCCGTCGTCGTGCTGGTCGGCGGGTCCCTCGCGCTCTACCTCGAACGTGGCGGGCGGAGCCTGCTGTCCTTCACCGAGGACCCTGCCCGGCTGGCGACGGCAGCGGCAGCGCTCGCCGGGGTCGCCCGCACGGGGGCGCTCGGCCGGCTGACGGTCAACAAGGCGGACGGCGCCGCACTCCTGGACCGCGTCGTGCTCGCCGGACCGGTCGCCCGCGCGCTGACCGACGCCGGGTTCGGGGTCACCCCCAGCGGGCTGCGGCTGGCCGATGCCCGAAGGTGACATCCTGCGGCGCACCGCAGCCGCCCTCGACCGCGGCCTTGCAGGTCGCCGGCTCATGCGCAGCGAGCTGCGCTGGCCGTCCGTTGCGGGTCTGACGTTCGAGGGACGGACGGTGGTCGGCACGCATGCCTACGGCAAGCACCTGTTCACCCGGTTCGACGACGAGCGGACGCTGCACACCCATCTGCGGATGGAGGGCGTCTGGTGGGTGGTCCCGACCGGCTCGCCACGCGCCGTCGGCCGCGGTGCCTTCGTACGGGCGGTCCTTGGCAGCGACGAGTGGACCGCCGTCGGGGATCGACTGGGCATGCTGGACGTGGTGCCGACGGGTGCGGAGCACACGCTGATCGGTCACCTTGGTCCGGACGTGCTCGCGGCGGACTTCCCCGCCGACGGCCTCGCGGAAGCGCTCGGCAGGTGGGCGGACCGAGGTCCGACGCCGGTGGCGGAGGTGCTCCTTGACCAGACGGTCACGGCCGGCATCGGCACCATCTACGCGGCCGAGTCGCTGTTCGCCCGGCGGCTGTGGCCCTGGACACCGGCCGATCGCACGGACGCCGCGACCTTGCTGATGACCGCTCGGACCCTGATGGTCCGCAGCGTCGCCGCAGCGAGCCCCACCGCCACCGGCGAGACCGCGCGCGGACGGACGACACAGGTACACGGGAGATCGGGCCAACCTTGCCGACGATGCGGCTCGGTGATCCGGGTGGGACAGGCGCGCCGTCCGCCGATGCAGCGCCCGATCTTCTACTGCCCGGGCTGCCAGCCGCAGGTGTGAGACCGGTCAGCCGACCGGCGTGAGCTCCGAGGCGGCGGCCAGGTCCCGCATCTCGCGGTTCCAGGCACGCCGGGCGATCGAGTCCGCCAGGTCGAACGGGACCGTGTCCGGGATCAGCAGACCCTCTGCGACCGCGACCCGGTCGCTGACCTCGCGGAGCACAAGGGACAGCGGCACGTCGAGCGCGTCGCAGATCGAGCCGAGCAGCTCGGAGGAGGCTTCCTTCTGGCCACGCTCGACCTCGCTCAGGTAGCCGAGGGAGACCCGGGCGGCCGAGGAGACCTCGCGAAGGGTGCGACCCTGCCCCTGGCGGGCGCCACGAAGGACGTCGCCGATCTCGCGCCTCAGGACGACCATCGAACGACCTCCTTCCCGCTTTCCCGGTACGGGACGCGTCGCCGCGCCCGTCCCTGCTGCCACCGGCCTCGTACGGACCGAAGAACTCCTACCGTACCCCGCGGGAC
>JGI24131J36419_10000977_pt1 | contig 10518 bp, 8 predicted proteins | sample BarGraNGADG00211_2_FD_36419 | JGI IMG/M metagenome (IMG submission 36419) | reverse complement strand
CGGGCGAAGCACGCCGCGACCGAGGAGCACCCGTTCGGCTACGGCCGGGCCCGGTACTTCTACGCCTTCATCGTGTCGGTCGTCCTGTTCACCTTCGGCGGTCTCTTCGCCCTGTACGAGGCGTGGCACAAATGGCAGGACCCGCACCCGATCGCCGCTTGGCGCTGGGTGCCGCTCGCGGTGCTCGGTGTCGCGATCCTGCTGGAGGGCTACTCGTTGCGCACCGCGGTGATCGAGTCGAACCAGATCCGCGGCTCGCAGGGCTGGATGTCCTTCATCCGCAATGCGAAGGCGCCCGAGTTGCCGGTCGTCCTGCTCGAGGACGTCGGCGCGCAGCTCGGCCTAGTGTTCGCTTCCGCGGGCGTCGTGCTCACCCTGGTGACGGGTGACGGCCGCTGGGACGCCGCCGGCACAGCGGCGATCGGGGTGCTGTTGGTCGTCATCGCGGTCATCCTGTCGATCGAGACCCGGTCCCTGCTCCTCGGCGAGTCGGCGTCGGCGGACGACGTCGCGACGATCCGGGCGGCGCTTGTCGGCCCCGGAGTGACCTCCGTCATCCACCTGCGCACCCAGCACATCGGCCCCGAGGAGCTCCTCGTCGGCGCTAAGATCGACGTGCCTGGCGCCACCTCCGCCGCGGACGTCGCGGCGGCCATCGACGACGCGGAGTCGCGGGTCCGCGCCGCCGTCCCGATCGCCCGCGTCATCTACCTCGAACCCGATCTGCGTCGCGCCGAAAAAGCGCCCGACGCCTGAAGCAGGAGTTGTCATGACGTCATCCGGCTTTGCCGAGGCCCCGGGTCGGTTCAAGGTTCGCGATCTTGGCCTGGCCGAGGCCGGTCGCCATCAGCTCCGCCTGGCAGAGCACGAGATGCCGGGCCTGATGGCGCTCCGCGCCGAGTTCGGACCGGGTCAACCGCTGTCCGGTGCCCGGATCGCCGGGTCGCTGCACATGACGGTCCAGACCGCGGTGCTGATCGAGACGCTCGTCGCGCTCGGCGCGCAGGTGAGGTGGGCCTCGTGCAACATCTTCTCGACCCAGGACGAGGCGGCCGCAGCGGTTGCCGTGGGTCCGCGGGGCTCGGTCGACGCCCCGGCCGGAGTGCCGGTCTTTGCCTGGAAGGGCGAGACGGTCCCGGAGTACTGGGAGTGCGCCGAGGAGATCTTGCGCTGGCCGGACGGCGAGGGTCCGAACATGATCCTCGACGACGGCGGTGACGCAACGCTGCTGGTCCACGAGGGTGTCGCCGCGGAGGCGAGCGGCACCGTGCCGCAAGACCCCGCACCGGGCCAGCCCGGCTACGTCGAGGAGACGTCGGTCGTGCACGCCCTGCTGCGCCGGGTGCTCGCCGAGGACCCGCAGTGCTGGACCCGGACCGCCGCCGCGATCCGCGGCGTCAGCGAGGAGACCACGACCGGCGTGCACCGGCTGTACCAGCTGGCCGAAGCGGGGCGCCTGCTGTTCCCCGCGATCAACGTCAACGACTCCGTGACGAAGTCCAAGTTCGACAACAAGTACGGGATCCGGCACTCGCTACCGGACGGGATCAACCGTGCGACGGACATCCTGATGGGCGGCAAGGTCGCCCTTGTGGCCGGCTATGGCGACGTCGGCAAGGGCGCGGCCGAGGCGTTCCGCGGCCAGGGTGCGCGAGTCGTGGTGACGGAGATCGACCCGATCTGTGCGCTCCAGGCCGCGATGGACGGTTACCAGGTGGCCCGCCTCGAGGACGTCGTCGGCGCGGCGGACTTCTTCATCACGGCGACCGGCAACCGCGATGTCATCACCGCCAGTCAGATGGCCGCGATGAAGGACAAGGCGGTCGTCGGGAACATCGGGCACTTCGACAACGAGATCGACATCGCCGGGCTGGCGGCGGTCCCGGGGATCGCACGCACCGAGATCAAACCCCAGGTGCACGAGTGGACGTTCCCTGACGGCCACTCGGTGATCGTGCTCAGTGAGGGTCGGCTGATGAACCTGGGCAACGCCACCGGGCACCCGTCCTTCGTGATGAGCAACTCGTTCTCGAACCAGGTGATCGCCCAGATCGAGCTGTTCACCCGGCCGGACGAGTACGCACGTGAGGTGTACCGCCTGCCCAAGATCCTCGACGAGAAGGTCGCCCGGCTGCACCTCGATGCGCTCGGCGTGCGCCTGACCACGCTCAGCCCGGTTCAGGCGGCGTACCTCGGGCTGGACCCGGCGGGACCGTACAAGCCGGAGCACTACCGCTACTGACCGCGGCACCTGGCCGCGGGCGTCGGCACCGGCTCAGTCGACCGGGTCGGGAACCCCGTGCGGGAGCCGGTGCAGCAGCGAGGCTTCGGCGCGCGCGGCCTGCGAGGCGCGGAAGGACGCCGTGAACTCGCGCTCGCGCCGCTCGGCCAGCAGCGCAGCCAGGAACCGTTCGGGGTGCGTGCCGATCGGTGGGCCGGGAGCGACGTATTTCTGCAGCTCGGCCGCGAGCTCGATCCCCATCTGGTGCCGGGACGCCGCGTGCAGCGAGGGTGCGCGCCCGAGGAACTGGCGAGCCGCCAGCGCCAGACCGTCCGGCAGCCGGCGCATGTCCGCGCTGCGGGCCCAGCCCGCGAGCTCGAAGGGCATCACCAGCGGCGGGTAGGACCGCTGGGCGCCGCGGACTCGGACGGCATAGGTCCCGGCGAGGATGTCCCCGACTCGCTTGCCCTTCTGGTTCACGATCGAGGTGATGAGGGCGACCCCACCGGCGGTCAGATAGAGCTCACCCACCCCGACCAGCGCCCGGACGAAGGCCTGCCGGAACCGGACCGGCCCGCCGTCGTCGCGGACGATCCGGATTCCGAGCGCGAGCTTGCCGAGCGAGCGACCACGGGTGAGCGTCTCGACGAGCGTCGGGATGCCGACCATGATCGCGGCCAGCACGCCTACGACGACGGCCCCGGCGGCGGCCTCATCGAGACCGGAAGCGAGGACGCCGAAGAGCGTCGACGCCGCGATCACGACCGCCGAGAGCACGACGATGTCGAGCAAGGCGGCCAAGGTGCGCGTCGCGAAGGACGCCGGGCGTGCATCGAGCAGCACGCCCTCGCCCGTGAGGATCTCGTCGGACACCGGACTCTCCGTCTCTCGGCCACGTGACAACCACCATGTGGGAGAGTAGCGGCCGTGGACGTCGATGCCTTCGCTGCAACCCACGGCTCGGAGTGGGAACGGCTCAAAGTGCTGACCCGCAGCTCGCGCCTGAACGCAAGTGAGGCGGACGAACTCGTGCGCCTCTACCAGGCCGTCGCCACGCACCTGTCCACGGTTCGCTCCGCGGCGCCAGATCCGGCGCTCGTCTCCGAGCTCTCCGATCTGCTGGGACGGGCCCGCGCCCGGATCGCCGGATCGCAAGAGCCCTCCTGGCGCGACCTGAGCCGGTTCTTCTTGGTCTCACTGCCCGCGGCGTTCTACCGCGTCCGGTGGTGGACCATCGGGGCTGCCATCCTCTCGATCGGCCTCGCGGTCGCCGTCGGGGTGCACGTCGCGAGCAGTCCGGCGGCGCTCGCGCAGCTCGGCACGCCGTCCGAGCTCAAGGCCTACGCGGACCAGGCGTTCGAGGCGTACTACTCCAACCACCCGGCGCCGAGCTTCGCCGCTCAGGTCTGGACCAACAACGCGTGGATCGCGGCCCAGTGCGTCGGGCTGGGAATCACCGGGTTCGTGCCGGTCTGGGTCCTGTTCAACAACTTCGTCAGCGTGGGCGAGGCCGGCGCGATCATGGCCACCCACGGCCACCTCGGTGCGTTCTTCGGTCTGACCCTGCCGCACGGGCAGCTCGAGCTGACGGCCGTCTTCATCGCGTGCGGGACGGGTCTGAAGCTCTTCTGGACGATGTTCGATCCTGGGCCGCGCCCNCGCGGTCGCGCNCTGGCGGAAGAGGGTCGCTCCCTCATCACGGTCGCGCTCGGCTTGGTCGTGGTGCTCGCGGTCTCTGGCGTGATCGAGGGTTTCGTGGTGCGTTCGTCGCTTCCGANCGGGGTCGAGATCGGGATCGGGACTCTGGCGCTCGCGGCGTACTGGACCTACACGATCGTGCTGGGCCGTCGCGCCGTGGCGGCGGGCGAGACGGGCGACGTGGGTGCGGACCACGCCGGGGCCACGCTGCCCGTCGTCGGCTAGAGGCGCCCGGCCGCCTTGAGCGCCAGGTAGGTGTCGGCCAACCGCGGCGCCAGGTCGTCGGGCAGCGCTTCGACCACCTCCACGCCGCGCTGATGCAGCCGCACGGCAATCGCTTCGCGCTCGAGCTCGGCGCGCTGGGCCGCCGCGGCGTCGTAGACGTCCGCTGAGGAGTCGCGGCCTGCCTGCAGCTCGGCCAGCTCGGGGTCGGACACCGAGGCGAGCACCACCTGGTGCACCTTCGTGAGCTGCGCCACGACGGGCAGCAAACCGTTCTCGACGGCGGCCGGCTCGAGTGCCGAGAACAGCACGACGAGGGCGCGCTGCGAGGTGCGNTCCCGGACCGCGCCGACGATCGCGGGCCAGTCCGCTTCGACCAACGCAGGCTCGATCGGTGCGAGCGCGTCCGCCATCGCCGGCATCAGCCGGGGGCCGCTCGCGCCGGCGACGCGGGCCCGCAGCCTGCGGTCGAAGGCGATGAGCTCTACCCGGTCGCCTGCGTGCGAAGCGAGTGCCGCGAGCAGGAGGGCGGCTTCGATGCCCGCGTCCAGCCGCGGCGCATCGCCGACCCGGGCAGCAGAGGTCCGGGAGGTGTCGAGCACCATGAACACCCGCCGGTCGCGCTCGGGGCGCCAGGTCCGCACGACCACCTCGGAGCGACGTGCGGTGGCGCGCCAGTCGATCGACCGCACATCATCCCCGACCACGTACTCCCGTAGCGAGTCGAACTCGGTCCCCGCGCCGCGCACCTGCACGGTTGCCCTGCCATCCAGCTCGCGAAGCCGGGCGAGCCGGCTCGGCAAGTGCTTGCGGGAAGCGAACTCGGGCAGCACCCGCAACCGCCCCGGCACCGGCAGGGATGCCTGGCGGCCGGCGAGACCCATCGGGCCGCGGGTCCGGATCGTGACGACGTCCGCGAGGCGGTCGCCGCGCCGGGTCGGCACCAGCACGGTGTTGACCCGTTGGCCATCGCCGCCCCGGAGCCTGAGCTCGTGCCGGTTCGCCAGGGCGCCGGCGGACGGCTGCCAGGCGTCGCGCAGGGTGCCGCGTAGGGTCCGGCGACCCAGATTCGTGACGGCGAGGGTGGAGGCCGTTCGCTCGGTGAGGCGCACCGACGTCGGGACGGTCCGGGTGATCTCGACGGAGCGCGGTGACGCCGCCAGAAGCGAGTCGAGGAGGCAGCCGCCCACCACGAGGGCCGCCCAGAGGATGACCGTCAGGCTCGCCGGGACGAGCAGCACAGCGACGACGCCGAGGCCCGCCAGGGCGCCCGCACGCCAGGTGATGGGCATCCGTCAGCCTCCTCGGACGCTCAACGGGGGACGGGGACCGTCGAGAGGACCGTGTCGAGCACACTCTCGGCCGTCACGCCCTCGAGCTCCGCCTCGGCGCGCAGCTGGACCCGGTGCCGCAGCGTCGGATGGGCCAGAGCCTTGACGTCGTCAGGCGTGACGAAGGTCCGACCGGACAGCCACGCCCAGGCACGCGAGGTCGCGAGCAGGGCGGTCGCACCGCGCGGCGAGACGCCGAGCGAGAGCGACGGCGAGCTGCGCGTCGCGCGACACACGTCAACGGCGTAGCCCATCACGTCGCGCGAGATCTGGACATGTCCCACCTCGGCGCGGGCGCGCGCCAGATCTCGGGCACCTGCGACCGGGCGCACGCCGGCCCCGGCGAGATCTTGCGGATCGAAGCCGGCCGCGTGCCGCGCCAGCACCTCGATCTCGTGCTCGCGCTCCAGCAGCGGCAGGGTGAGCTTGAGCAGGAACCGGTCCAGCTGCGCTTCCGGCAGCGGGTAGGTCCCTTCGTACTCGACCGGGTTCTGGGTGGCGATCACGATGAACGGGTCGGGTAGCGGCCGCGGCTTGCCGTCCACGCTGACCTGGCGCTCCTCCATCGCCTCGAGCAGCGAGGCCTGCGTCTTGGGAGGTGTCCGGTTGATCTCGTCGGCGAGGAGCAGGTTGGTGAAGACGGGTCCCTCGCGGAACGAGAACTGAGCGGTCCGCGCGTCGTACACGAGCGAGCCCGTGACGTCGCCGGGCATCAGGTCCGGGGTGAACTGGATCCGCTTGGTGCCGAGGTCGAGCGCGGCAGCCAGGGTGCGCACGAGCAGGGTCTTGGCAACTCCCGGGACGCCCTCGAGCAGGACGTGACCGCGGCAGAGCAAGGCGATGACAAGTCCGGTCACGGCGGCGTCCTGCCCGACGACGGCCTTCCCCACCTCGGTACGCAAGGCACCGAGCGAACGTCGCAGTTCCAGTGACGGGTTCGGCGCGGCGGGTGCCGGCGGTGCGAACGGCGGTGCGACGGCGGTGCGACCAGCGGAGCGACCGGGGGAGCGACCTGAGCAGGCCGGACCACCATGGGCGCGGCCGAGGCCGGAGCGGGTTCCTGCACCGGTGGCCGTGGGAAGGCCGGAGCGGGTTCCTGCACCGGTGGCCGTGGGAAGGCCGGCGGTGCAGTCGCGGGCGCCGGCGTCAGGCCGTCAGCGGTCGCGGAGACGTCTTCCGGGCGGATGGCAGGGGTCTGGGGTTCCGTCACGATCGTCGAACCTCGCTCTCGAGCTTGTCCAGCTGTCCGGCCAGCCTCAGTAGGTTGGCGTCGTCGGATGGTGGTGGGCCGTAGATGAGCGCGGCCACGTCGGCGGTGGTGCGGTGGGTCGCGCCCGCGACCCCGTCGATGACTGCGGTCGCCCCGGCAGAACGGGGAAGCCCGACGCGGAGTGCCATCCGGCTTGCCGCCCCGGCACGAAGCGCGGCCGCGGCGTGCCCGCGCGAGCGCGCCCTGCGGTAGAGCCGACCACGGCCGAGCGTCGTCTCCGAGGCGCGCACGGTCACCGGGAGAGGCTCGGTCACGAGGCGGCCGAGTCGGCGCGCGCGCCACCATGCGAGAACGCCGATGAGCACGGCGAGCTGTGCGAGGAGCGGGCCGAGCCACGGCGGCAAGATGTCGGCTCCGGGTGCCAGTCCCGGCTCTCGGCCGGTGCTCGTGTCATCGAAGGTCGGCACGTACCAGGTCAGCTTCGGGTGGCGGCCGAGCGCGCGCAGGGCCAGCGCGGCGTTCCCCTCATCCGCGAGCTGCCGGTTCGTGAGCACGGCGCCGTCGGCGAAGACGGCGGTGCGCCGCGTGCCCTTGATCACGGCGTACAGGCCGGTGTTGGCGGACTTGCCGGGGAAACACAAGGTGACGCCCGGTGCCCCGGCCCGAAGCTCGGTCCCGGTCGCCGTGATCGTGCCGGCCGCGAGCGCATCCGGGTCTTCGCACTCTGCGGTTCGCACCTCGGCGGCGCCGGTGTAGCCGGGCTCGAGACCGGGCGCGAGGGTGCCCAGAGCCCAGTACGAGGGGCCTGCGAGCACGAGGTCTGCCTTGGTGCCGGCGAGGGCGTTGAGCTGTTCGTCGGTCAGGCCGGTGGTCGACGTGACGAGCAGCGTTGTCCCGGGAGCATCCGCACGGAGCGCCTCACGCATCGTCCGGACGTAGCTGATCTCCACGCCCTGCCGCTTGAGGATTTCGGCCGCGGCGCGCGAACCCGCCGCGCCCGGGTTGTCCGGGGCGAGGGCGACACCCGAGGTGCGGGGCTTGGCGACCGCCGCGAGCGCCACCGCAACGAGGATCAGGGCGATGGCGATCAATGGGAGGCGGATCCGGGCCCAGCGTGCGGCTACCCGCTGGCGCAGTGTCGTCTCGTCCCGTACGGCGCTCGTTGCTGGCGGGGCCGCTGGGCGGTATCCGGTAGTGGCAGTGGCGCTCACGCCGGTACCTGCTCACGGGCTCGCACCGGGTGGGCCGCCTGGATCTTCCGGTCGAGCGACCGCAGCTCGGCGTCCGTGTCGCGGGTCGCGTGACCGGAGCCGTAGCAGACGGCGTCGAAGATCTCGCTCGCGCTCAACAGCTCGCCGGCCAGGACCGGCAGCGCCGTCGCGGACTGAGCCGCGGCTTCGTGAGCGGTTCTCCCAGGTCGCTCGTCGAGGATCACGCGCTCCTCGAGCGAGCGGACGATCGCCCGGAAGCGCTCCAGGACAGCGGTGTGCCAGTCGCCGCGGGTTGCCGCGAGCTCGGCGGCGCTTCGGTGTTCGGCGGCGCTGAGCGTGGTGTCGGCGAAGATGTCGGAGCTGGCGGCAGCCGAACGCGAGCGGCGAATCGGGCCGGTGACGAGCAAAGCGATCCCTACTGCGACCACGACGACCCCGGTGAGCACGAGGGCGGCTATCCGCCAGTCGAGATTCTGGGCCGCGTGTTGGGCATCGCGCAGCATCCCCTCGATCCACCCGATCAGTCGAGCCAGCAGGCTTTGCTGCTCGTGGTAGATCGGTTCGGAAAGCTCCCGGCGGGCCCAGTCGCGCGCGGCGCCGCCATCCGGAACCACCGGAACGTCGCGGTGGAGGGCAGTGATGAACATCAGGCGGCCTGCTCCTGCGCGGCCCGGACCAGTTGCACGTCGAGCCCTTCGCGGCGCATCCGGGTGTCGATGTACAGCAGGGCGACAACGGCTGCGCTGAACGGTGTCGTGATCAGTGCGGCGACGATCGAACTGAGGGCGGTCGTGATGGCCAGCACTGCGGCTTCTCCGCTCATCGTCACGAGGAGCAGCGACGACACGATCGTGATCGGCACGCTCACCACCTGCGCGACGACGCCGACCAGGATCGAGGTCAGCAGGTAGATGCCGAGCAGTCGCCAGAAGCTGCCGCGGGTCAGCCGGAAGGAGCGGCGGACGGACTCAAGGACATGTAGTTGCTCGAGCATGAGCGCGGGCGTGGCGAGCAGGGTCCGAACCGTCATCCACCCGGTCCACCCGAGCGTGCCGATGCCGCCGACGACCGCGACGATGGCAAGCACCGCGTACTGGTTGGCCACCGCGGCCCAGACCATGCCGCCGACCCACAGCGCGCCGACCAGGCCGACGAGGATGCTGACCAGAACCGTCACGACGAGGAGCCGCCAGAGCTGCGGGCGGGCGTGCTGCCAGATCTCACCGATCGTCATCCGGTTACCGAGCACGGACCGGCTCACCGCGACGATGAGCAACCCGATCAGCAGGGTGGTCGTGATGCCGAACACGATCCCGCCGATGACGGACGGCACGATGGTCCCCGCGATCGCGCCGACCGAAGCGTCGCTGTTCGCGCTGGTGTCCGCGGTCAACAAGTCGCTGCTGAACCAGGACAAGCCAACCCAGATAAGCAGGGCCTGGATCGCACCCGTCGTAGCCACGACCATCGCGCTGAGCCCGAACATCGCCCGCGGGTTGTGCCGGATCGCGCGGAATGCGCCGTCGAGGATCTCGCCGAGGCCGATCGGCCGGAGCGGGATTATCCCCGGCTGGTGCGCCGGAGGTCGATAGGGGCCACGCGGCACCTGGCCGGTCGCGGTGGGCGGGCCGTACTGCCCGGCGCCGGCGCCCGGCGGCATCCCGTACGTCTGCCCGTACGTCTGCCCGTAGCCCTGCGTCGGTCCACCGGGCCCGTAACCAGGCGTGACGGGTGTGGCGGGCGGGCCCCAGCCGCCCTCCGAGGGCGGCGTCGACGCCGGAGCGCTCCACGATTCGTCCCCGTTGGGGATCCTGTTCGAGGGCGTCGTCATATTGGGACGGGCTCCTTCGATCTGCATCCGGACGGGGACATCGTGCCACGGGCTGCCCGCGCCAAGGCCAGTCTTGGGGTCTGCTTGTCGCCTCGATGCACGAGGCGTGCTCGGTGAGCATCCTCGGAGTGCCACGATGGAGCCATGAAGGGACGCATCCTGGTCGTCGACGACGACACCGCACTCGCCGAGATGATCGGCATCGTCCTTCGCGCCGAAGGGTTCGAGCCGGTCTTCTGCGAGGACGGCGANTCGGCACTCGACGTGTTCCACGCCCAGCAGCCCGATCTGGTGCTGCTAGACCTGATGCTTCCCGGCAAGGATGGGATCGAGGTCTGTCGCTTGATCCGCGCCGAGTCCGGGGTCCCGATCGTGATGCTCACCGCGAAGAGCGACACGGTCGACNTCGTCCTCGGGCTCGAGTCGGGCGCGGACGACTACATCGCGAAGCCGTTCAAGCCGAAAGAGCTCTCCGCACGAGTCCGCGCGCGGTTGCGGCACACGGACGAGCCGAACCCCGAGCACCTCGAGATCGGCGACCTGTCGATCGACGTGAGCGGGCACCGGGTGACTCGCGACGACGAACCGATCTCCTTGACGCCACTCGAGTTCGACCTGCTCGTCGCGCTCGCGCGCAAGCCGNGGCAGGTGTTCACCCGGGAGGTCCTGCTCGAGCACGTCTGGGGCTACCGNCACGCCGCCGACACGCGGCTCGTCAATGTGCACGTGCAACGGCTCCGCTCCAAGGTTGAGCGCGATCCCGAGAACCCGGAGATCGTGGTGACGGTGCGCGG
>JGI24131J36419_10000974_pt1 | contig 10538 bp, 10 predicted proteins | sample BarGraNGADG00211_2_FD_36419 | JGI IMG/M metagenome (IMG submission 36419) | reverse complement strand
CACGCCAACGACCGCCCGGGAGAGGATCGCCATCGGCGTCTTCGTGCGGCCGTCGGCCCGCATCGCCTCCGCGAAGCCGGGCACCTCGTAGTCGATCACCGAGAGGGTCGCCTGCGGCGTCACGTCGCGGGATGTCAGGCCGGTCCCGCCGGTCGTCACCACCAGCGGGTGTCGCGCCGCTGCGGCTACCAGCATCGACTCGATCCGCCGGCGCTCGTCCGGGATGATCTCGCGCTCGACGACGAACCCGAGGGTGGCCAGGCGCGCGGCGATCCCTTCGCCGGACGTATCCTCCCGCTCGCCGGTCGAGCCGNGGTCGCTGATGGTCAGGACGAAGGCCGTCCGAGACCCCGCTGGCATCGGTCAGGGTCCTGTTCGGCGCCCCGGCCGACGGATCCCGCCGGCCCGCGCCGGGCCGCGCATCCCCTTCGGCCGGACCACGGGCGGCTGGGTGGGAACGAACCCGCTCATCGGCGCACCCTGGGGCGGGGCGGCCGGCGCGGACGTGGCCTCCGATCCCTCGCGACGCCACTCGCCGGACTTGCCGCCGACCTTGCTCACGAGCCGAACGTGACGGATTTCCACGCCCTTCTCGACGCCCTTGACCATGTCGTAGACGGTCAGGGCCGCGACGCTCGCTGCCACGAGCGCCTCCATCTCCACTCCGGTCGGCCCCACCGTGGCTGCCTCGGCACGGACGCGCAGGGCGGAGGCGGCCCGATCCGGCGTGATCGAGACGACCAGGTCGGTCAGCGCCAGCGGGTGGCAGAGCGGGATGAGGTCGGCCGTTCGCTTGCCGCCCATGACGCCGGCGAGCTCCGCGACCGTCAGCACGTCGCCCTTGGGGCCGCGGCCGTCGATGACGAGGCTCANGGTCTCCTGGCTGCAGACGACCTCNGCCTCGGCGACCGCGCGGCGCGCCGTGGGCAGCTTCGCGGAGACGTCCACCATCCGCGGCCGCCCGCCGCGATCCACGTGGGTCAGCCGGCGGCGACCCGCCCTGGGCTGCGATCGCTCGTCCATGCCACCTCCGTGCCCGGAGCTGCCCGGCCCGATGCCGGGACCTGCCCGGTTGTGCGCCCGCCGTCAGGGGCGATCGAGCCACCAGAGCTCGACCCCTGCACCAGCCGGCAGGCTGGCCACCGATTCTGGCACGACCGCGAGGCCGTCGGCGGCTGCGAGCGCCGAGAGCTGGTGGCTCTCCTGGCCGCCGGCCAGGGCGACCCGGACGCGACCAGCCGCATCGCGGACGGGCGCCCCCGTGGCNGNGTCGCGGAGCGCCGCCACCCGCAGGAAGGTCCGCCGGCCGATCGACTTCGTGACCGCCTCCTCGAGGACCGCCGCGTCGACTGGGCGCAACAGCGCGGCCTGCGTGCGGCCGGCGAGGCGGCGCAGTGCCGGCCGCACGAACACCTCGAAGGTCACGAAGACGGACACCGGGTTGCCCGGCAGCCCGAAGAGGAGCACGGGCGGACCGGGCCGATGCTCGCCGCGCGGGGCGGTGCCGAACGCGAACGGCTTGCCCGGCTGGATCGCGGCGCGCCAGAGGTCCACGGTCCCGACCTGCGCGAATGCGCCGCGCACGACGTCGTACGGGCCGACGGAGACGCCACCGCTGACAATGACGAGATCGGCATCGACGATCGCCGACCGCAGGAGCTCCAACGTGGGTTCCAGCCGATCCGGCGCGATGCCCAGGTGGCGCGCCTCGGCGCCGGCCGCCGCGCAGAGCGCCACGAGCGCCGGCCCGTTCGAGTCCGGGATGCCGGCGGCGCCCAGGTCGCTGCCGGAACGGCGGAGCTCGTCGCCCGTGGACAGGACCGCGACCCGCGGACGTGCGTGGACCGCCACGCGCGCGACGCCGCCCGCGGCGATGATGGCCAGCTCGGCCGGACCGATCGCGCGTCCCGCCGCCAGGACGGCGCGCCCGAGCTGGAGATCGCTCGCGCGGCGCCGGACGCTCCTGCCGGGCAGCGTCGCCTCGTGGACGCGGATTCGCGCGGGGAGCGGCCCCGTGGCTTCACGGCCGCGCGGTCCGGCGGACCCATCCGCCGCGAGCGGCGTCGTCTGCTCCACGGCGACCACCGCGTCCGCGCCGGGCGGCATCGGGGCGCCAGTCGCGATTCGGAGGGCGCGGCCAGGGAGCACGGCCGTCTCCGACGCGCTCCCGGCGGCCACCTCGCCGGCGACGCGCAGCAGCACGGGAGCGGCCTCCGTTGCGCCGGCGACGTCCGCGGCGCGGATCGCGTACCCGTCCATCGCGGAGTTGTCCCAGGGCGGCAGGTCGGTCGCGGCGACCACGTCCGCCGCCAGCACGCGCCCGAGGGAATCAGAGAGGGCGACCATCTCCGCGGGCAGCGCGGCCGGGATCGCGGCCAGCACCTGGGCGCGGGCATCCTCGAGTAGGAGTAGCTCGTTCACCGGGCTGGCCGTCCCTGCAGCGATCGGGCGTGGACGAACCGACCGATCCCGTGACGGGTCAGGATCCCGACGAGCTGTCCATCGTCGATCACGGGCAGGCCATCGACGCCTGCCGCCTGGAGACGCGCGGCGGCGGACCGCAACCCGTCGCCGGGCGCGGCAGCGGGAAGCAAATCGGCGGGCGTCATGGCGAACGACGCCTGCGTCCGTTGCCAGGCGGAGCGTCCTGTGCGCCGAAGCTCGCGCTGTCCGACCAGCCCCACGAGACGGTCGCCGGCCATGACCCGGACGAGGGACGCGCTGTCCCTGCCGGAGAGCACGGCCGCGAACGTGTCGAGCGTCACCTGGGGCGGCACCGCGGGGAGGTCTTGCTCCATGGCGTCACCGACCGTGGCGTCCGCGATGAGGCCCTCCAGGACCTCCTGGCGAGCCTGGGCACCGCTGGACCCCCGGACGAACCAGCCCAGCATGCCCACGAAGAACCCGTCGACGAGATCGCCGCTGAAGGCAAGGAGCACGCCCCCGCCCATCAGTCCGATGCCCAGGAGGCGCCCCGCCAGGCCGGCCACGCGCGTGCCTCGGCTCTCCTCCCCGGTCAGTTGCCATGCCAGCGCGCGGAGGAGGCGGCTGCCGTCGAGCGGGAAGACCGGCGCGAGGTTCACCAGCCCGACGAAGCAGCTGAGGAACCCGACGACCGCGAGCGCCTCCCCGAGCGCCTGGGCGGCGACACCGGATGTCGGCGGAGCGCCGATCGCTGCAGCTGCGCCCAGGGCGGCCGAGCCGATCGCGATGCTCGCCAGCGGCCCCGCGATGGCGATTGCGGCCTCCCACGCGGCCGAGCGGGCGCCCCGCTCCGCGGGCGCGACGCCGCCGAAGAGCAGGAGCGTCACCGATGGCGGGGCCGCGCCCGCGCGGCGCCCCACCGCGAGGTGCGCGAGCTCGTGGAGCAGCACCGAGGCGAAGAAGCCGACCCCGGCCGCGATGGCCACGACCCACGCGACGCCGGCAGGCCAGCTCGGATACCGTCCCGGCAGGTCCACGGCGCCGAGCGACGCGACGAGGAAGGCGGCGATCAGCGTCCACGAGAGGTGCACGCGGATCTCCGTGCCCAGGAGTCGCGCCACGGGGATCCCGCGCAGCAGCACTTCAGGCCTGCCTCTGTCCCGTCCGGCGGCGGGCGAATGCCCAGGTGGCGACGGTGAGGAGCAGGCCGACGACGGCGATGGCCACGCTCGTCTCCGTCCAGAAGTCGTACGGGAAGAGCTGGACCAGCCGGTCGGTGGCCGGATCGAAGCTCCACGTCCCGGACGCGAAGAAGAGGTCATGGAAGAGCGTGAACGCCTGGTCGAAGACGAGCGCGAACGCAATGCCGACGACGACCGCGCCGACGGCGAGGATCGCTGCGCCCCGGGCGACTGCGCGCCAGAACCAGCCCGCGCCGCGGGACCGGATCCCGCCGGCCACCAGGACCGCTGCGGCGGCAAGGACGAGCCCGAAGAACGCGACGACGATCCCATGCACGTTGGCCATGTGGGCGCGCTCGCGATCGTTGAAAACCGGCGCGCCGTCGACGGACTGGGTGAAGGTCCCCGGACCCAGGTAGACCTCGCGGAGGACCGCGTCCGTGACCGCATGCACCGTCTGGGACGGGTAGCCTGTCCAGAGATCCGCGTGGGTGCGGTCCTGCTCGAACGCGACCCAGATCGGGTTGAAGAACAGTCCGACCGCGATGCCGACGAGGGTGAGGATCGTGGCCAACCCGACCGCGACCGAAGCTGGCGACCACCGGCCGCGCGACCGGCCCGGCACGGCCACGGCGACCGTCATTCGTCGCGGAGCGTTCGGGCCTGCTCCCACCACGTCTCGATCACGAGGTCGGTCGGCGGCGTGACCTGGAGGCGGCCGGCCGCCCGGGCAACGGCCGCNCGGAACGTGTCGAGGTCGACCTTCAACACCGCGCCCAGCCCATCGAAGCCCGCGAAGGCGAACAGNTCGTGCTCCGCCGACCCGAACCCCGCCATGTTCAGGAGCAGGGCTTCGTCGCGCCAGCGCAGGACGTCGTTNGTGGACGCGTCCACCTGGTCGGCCAGCGTCTGGCGNCGNGTCGGGGTCTCCGATACCTCCAGCATCAGGCCGGTCGTGAAGACACCCTGGCGAGCGAGGCGCTCGAGGTGGATCGGCTCGATCCGGGTCAGCTCGGTGATCGGCGGCACGGGCGCGGGTCCTCCGGCAGGGTGGCGCGTGGAGACGCCATTGTACGGCTCGCCTCCTGCTGCGCTCATCATGCCGTTCCGTCCGTGTCGGGCACCGTCGCGTCAGCGGTTCGCGTCCCCGGCGTTGAGGCGCCACCCTCGACTGGCCGCGGGCGCGGACGTAGGATCAGGGCCACGCCATCGACAGGGGCGACACTCTGCCCACCCGCAGACCAGCCCCTCAGATGTCGCCGCCATGCAGCCGCGGACCAACCGTCCCGGATCACACCCGACCCGGAGAGAGCACCGTGAAGCCTGTCATCGTCGGGGGCCACCTCTGTCTCGACCTTGTTCCGGCGCTCAGCGGGCCGCCCGTCATACAGCCTGGACGGCTCGTGCAGGTTGGTCCTCTGGCGCTTTCGGCAGGCGGTTGTGTCGGAAACACGGGCCTCACGCTCGCGTCGCTCGGAGTTCCGGTCAAGCTCGTCGGAAACGTCGGCGCAGATCAGCTTGGGCGAGTCCTCAGGTCAATGATCAGGCGGTCGGTCGGCGATGCCAGTGGGATTCGCCGATGCCCGGGCTTCGGAACGTCGTACTCGGTCGTCTGGGAGACGGTGGGCCACGATCGGGCGTTCTGGCACCACATTGGTGCGAACGCCGAGTTCGACGGCTCCGCGGTCACGTTCGAGCGCGGGGCAACGTTCCACCTCGGGTACCCCACCCATCTACCGGCGCTGTACACCGACGATGGCGCTGCTCTCAGCCGACTCCTGCGCCGAGCGAGAGACTCGGACGTGACGATTTCGATCGATCTCGCTGCCGTCGATCCGGCATCGGAGGCGACCGCCGTCGACTGGCATCGGGTGCTTTCGAGCGTGCTTCGGGATGTTGACGTCATTACCCCGAGCGTCGACGATCTCGTGGCCCTCTTTCCGGATCGATCCGGTCTCGACCCGATCGGCTGGGCCNACCTGCTGCTGACATGGGGCGCCGCGGTGGTCATGGTCACCGCAGGGGCGGCCGGGCTGTACCTCCGGACCGGCACNGAGGCCCGGCTCCGGACGGCNGGCTGGTCCCTTCGCAGCCAGGCGGCTGGCTGGGCGGAGCGAGAACTCTGGGTGCCGTCGGCCGTCAANGAGGTCAGGTCCACGACNGGCGCCGGAGACGCCGCGGCNGCGGGCTTGCTGGCAGGACTNGCAAACGGNAACGGTCCTGTCGAGGCCGCGAAGCTGGCGGCGCTCACGGCCGCTGCGCGAATCGCGGGCGGCCCCGTCGCGGACTCGTACCACGTCGCCGGACCGGTGTCCTCGATCCAGCGGTCCTCGCATCGCTGGCAACTCGGCCGCGACGCCATCTACCACGGACCAGGGGACAGGAGGCTCGACGACTGACATGTTGACCAGGACACAGGTGCAGGAGGCGCGTGAGCGCGCGGCGGCGACACTCGAAGCGGCGGGGCTGACGCTGACGTCAGGGGAAAAGGAAGGCATCGAAGTCGTCGACTTCGGGCTCAACGTCCTGGAGGAGGTCGGCGCCCAGATCGTCGTCTACGTCAACACCGAGCGCGTGTGCGCGAAAGACATCGTGCTGTTCCCCAACCAGACGTGCGCGGAGCATCGCCATCCGCCGTTCGACGGCACGCCGGGCAAGGAGGAAACGTTCCGGGTTCGGGCGGGCGTGGTCTATCTGCACGTGGAAGGGGATCCCACGCCGAACCCACAGGCGCGTCCGGCACGCGCAGACCGTGGCGTGTACACGGCCGCGCGCGAGATCGTGCTCAGCCCCGCCGAGCAGTTCACGGTGCCGCCGGACACGCTCCACTGGTTCCAGGCCGGCCCCGACGGAGCGATTGTCTCGGAGTTCTCCACCCGGAGCCGGGACGACCTCGACGTCTTCACGGACCCCGAGATCTCGCGAGCGACGGTCGTGGCTCCGGAGCCGCCTCAGCCGACCAGCGCGCCGTAGTACTCGGCCCTCGTGGCGCGAGCACCTGCGAGCCTGCCGGGGCGATTCAGGATTCGGTGGACCGCGACCCGGCGAGGGAGCCGGACGCGACCCGCATCGCTCACAGACGCTGGAGACGACGAGACCGGGGCCGGCAGGGCCCCGGTCTCGTATTGCTCAGTCGATCGTCAGGAGCCGCAGGCGCTCTTGTACATGAACTTCTGAATCGCGGCGTCGTTCATGTTGTCCTTGGTAATGGCGGCGAGCTCGGTGCGGATGCTCTTGGTCGTCGCCTCACCCTTGAGCGCAAGGATCGTCTGCTGCACGCCGTCAACGCCGATCGTGTAGGGATCCTGGGCGATGAGGCCCTGGACGATCCCGTTCTTGAGGTCTTCGACCTGCTTGGGGCCTGCGTCGAAGCCGATGACCTTGACGGTCGTGATGCCGGACTGCTTCAGGCCCGTGGCCGCGCCCTCGGCGTTCTGGACGTTGGTGGCGAAGATGCCGGCGAGGTCGCTGTGAGCGGCCAGCGTCGAGGTCGTGATGCTCGTGGCAACCGTCGGGTCGTCGTGGCTGTACTGGACGTCGAGGACCTTGATGTTCGGATGATTCTTCATCTCATCGAGGAAGCCCTTGGCGCGGGCGTCCGTCGTCGAGATGCCGGGGTCGACGTTGATCATGAGCACGGTGCCCTTGTCGCCGATGAGCGTCGCGAGCGTCTTCGCGCCCAGCGTGCCGCCCTGCTCGTTGTCTGAGGTGATGAAGGACTGGGCGAACGAAAGGTCTTCGAGGCCGGTGTCAACGAACGTGACCTTGATGCCGGCGTCGTTCATCGCCTTGAGCGGCGCGAGCAGGGCCTTCGAGTCGTTCGGCGCAACCATGACGCCGTCCGGCTTCGCGGCGGTGACGGAGTTCACCACGGGCGTCTGGACGGTCGCGTCCCACTTGTCGCCGCCGGTCACCGTCAGAGCGGCGCCTTGCTTGGTCGCCTCTGCCTGGGCCCCGCACGCCATCGTCACGTAGAACGGGTCACCCTTCACGCCCTGGATCAGGGTCAGGTTGTACGCCTTTCCTGCGGCGCCCGCCGATGCGCCCGCCGATGGGGCCGACGTGGCGCTGCCGGAGCATGCGCCGAAGATGATCGCTGCCGCTGCCGCAGTTGCGAAGAGCTTCTTACCTTGCAACATCTGGANCTCCTGTGGAAGATTTGGCCGTTGGTTCGGGCCCGCCTTGCGGTGCCGGTCGTCGGAGCCTTCCGGCACGGACGGGGCCGCGGGAGGCGCGACCTCCCCTGTCAGATCTCCGTCGCTCGACCTCCTTGCACTCGTGAGACTTCCGCGGGGGACGCGCCGCGCGCGTGGGTGGCGGGGCTAACTCCGCTCGCGTGAACGGCGACGAAGCTGGTCGACGAAGACGGCCGCGATGAGGACCGCGCCGACGGCCACGTTCTGCCAGAACGACTGCAGACCGATGATGATGAAGCCGCTTGCGAGGATGGCTGGGATGAACACGCCGATCGTGGTGCCGACGACCGTCCCGATACCGCCGGTCAGGCTCGTCCCGCCGATGACGACCGCCGCTATGGCGTTGAGGTTGTCGTTGGCGTGTCCCGAGATCGTTGTCGTCGTGAAGTAGGCGAGGGCCAGGAAGCCGCCGAACCCGGCCAGCAGGCCACTCAACGCGTAGACCTTGATGAGGTGGCGGTCGACGTTGATGCCGGCCCGGCGGGCCGCTTCCTCGTTCGAGCCGACGCCGAAGGTGTAACGCCCGAACCTCGTCATCCTCAGCACGATGGTTCCGGCGGCCGCGACCAGTGCGGCGATGACCACGAGCCACGGGACCGCGAAGAACTTGCCGGCGCCGACGACCGAGGCGAGCAGGGACGGGATGTACCGGATGTCCTGCCCGTTGCTCAGAATCTGCGCCATCCCCCAGGCCATCCCGAGGGTTCCGAGCGTCACGATGAGCGGGGGCACCTTCGCCTTCGCCACCAGGACGCCGTTGAACGTCCCCCAGGCAAGACCGGAGACGAGAGCGACGAGCAGGCCGAGCAGGATGAGGTCCCAGCCCCTGTCCGTCGGATTGCCGAACGCGTTCATCGTCTGGGCAGCCGTCACACCCGAGAAGAGCAGGACGTAACCGACCGACAGGTCGATGCCGCCGGTGATGATCACGAACGTCTCGCCGACGGCGATGATCAAGAGCACGGCAGCGTTGGTGGCAATCGCCCGGGCGTTGAATTCGGTCGGGAAGTTGTTCGGCTTCAGGATGCTGAAGAACGCCACGAGGAGGATCAGGACGAGGAAGATCCAAGCCGTGTTCGTTTTCGTGAGCCGTCGCCACAGGGCCCCTTCGGATGGCTCGGCTGGTGCCTGCGACCCGTTGGTGTCGACCGCCGGGGTGGGCGGAGCCATGTCTTCAGGCACGCTGTTCATGCCGCCGACCCCTGGCCGTCAAGGCCTCCGGTCATCGCTGCCACGAGCTTCTCCATCGTGGCTGCGCTGGCGTCGAACTGCGCCACCCGGCGGCCGAGTCGCAGCACTTCGATCCGGTCGGCCACCTGCAGGACCTGCGGCATGTTGTGGCTGATCAGGACGACTGGGATGCCGCGGTCCCGGATCCGCCGAATGACATCGAGCACACGCCCGGTCTGCACGACCCCCAGGGCCGCAGTGGGCTCGTCCAGGAAGATGACCTTGTTGGCCCATGCGACGGACCGGGCAACCGCGACGCTCTGTCGCTGGCCCCCCGAGAGATTGGCCACAGGGCTCCGGGCGTTCTGAAGATCCACGCCCAGCTCGGCGAATGCCTTGCGAGCCCCTGCGTGCATGGCGTCGTCGTCAAGGAAGCCGAGCCTGCCCAACGGGCCCCGTCGGACGATCTCGCGGCCGAAATAGAGGTTTGCCGCGCCGTCGAGGTCGGGCGCCAGGGCGAGATCCTGGTACACGGTTTCGATGCCGAGCCGTTGGGCCTCCAACGGCGAGCTGACCTGGATGTCGTGCCCATCGAGGATGATCTCGCCCTCGTCGGCCTGCTCGGTGCCCGACAGGATCTTTACGAGCGTGCTCTTGCCGGCGCCGTTGTCTCCGATGAGGGCCACGATCTCGCCGGGGAACACGTCAAAGTCAGCGCCGCGCAGCGCCTCGACGTGGCCATAGTGCTTCACGATGCCGCGAGCTTGCAGCAGTGGTTCGGCCATCGCCTCTCTCTGATGTGGGCCAGTTTCGCCCCGGAGGCTACGCTGCCTTGACCATCGTTGTCAACGGCCGGGATTCCCGAGAATGTGAGCAATTGATGCGGAAAGTCATTGACGCCGGGGACGTGCCGACGACATGATGTGACGTTCGTTGTCATTCGACGGAGCGAAGCCAGCGTGGGNATTCTCAGNGGCGTGGANATCGCGCTGCCGAGCCATCGGTCNGACAGTCCTTCAACTGTCAACGTGGTGCGCAAGCCGACGATGCGCGACGTGGCTGAAGTCGCAGGGGTAAGCCTCAAGACGGTTTCGCGAGTCGTGAACATGGAACCGGGTGTCGACGACCGCACCGCGGTGAGGGTTGAGGGTGCGATCGCGCGGTTGGCCTACCGAAGGAACGACAGCGCGAGGAACCTCCGGAAGGGCATATCGCTCGCCATGATCGGCCTGGTCATCGAAGACCTGCGAAACCCTTTCTATGCCACCGTGGCCCGGGCCGTCGAGGAGGTGGCCCGCCGACACGGGCACGCCGTGGTCGTTGCGAGCTCGGGGGAGGATCCCGACCGTGAGCGGGAGCTCGCAATGGATCTCATGGAGCGGGGCGTCCAGGGCCTGCTGATCGTCCCAGCCGGGAACGATCACCGCTACCTGTACGCCGACCGCACGATGCGGACGAAGGCCGTATTCCTCGATCGACCACCCGGGCTGATCGAGGCCGATGCGGTTGTGCTCGACAACGTCGAGGGTGCGCGAAAAGGCGTCGAGCACCTGATCGCCCACGGCCA
>JGI24131J36419_10000970_pt1 | contig 10550 bp, 9 predicted proteins | sample BarGraNGADG00211_2_FD_36419 | JGI IMG/M metagenome (IMG submission 36419) | reverse complement strand
TTCGCTGGCTGTAGCCTCATCCCCCGGGTCATCTGCATGCGAGCTACCAGGTCTCCGGCGGCTCGCATACCGCACATGCCCGAGGCGATGGCGTGGGCAGCGTCCATCGCCAGGCCGTCACCGACGCCAGCCTACAATCCGTCGAGTCGCAGGATCTCGACCATCGCCTTGGACGCGCGCGACACCGCGTCGAGCGGCAGGTACCGGCACATCGGAACTCCACCGACGCCCATGCCGGCGTTCATGTGGATCGGGATCTTGGCCTCGGCCATGCACGGCTTGACCAGCGTGATCGCGCGAGCGACGTTCCAGGCGCCCGACTTGCCGGTGTTGACGTTCACGCAGGGGCCGAAGATCGTCGCCCCGGCCTTCTCAGCCGCCTTGAGCTGTGCCAGCGGCCACATGCCCGCAAGCCGCCGGCCGTCGTACTCGATCTGGCCGTGCATGCCGAGCACGAACTCGCCGGCCATGCCCATCTCGATGCCCATGTCGGGGTGCTTCTTACGGATGATCTCGGTCGCCCTGAGCGCGGCGAGGAAGTCGGCGTCGCCGGCGGCACCGGTCGTGTCGAGGTCGATGCCGTCGGCACCGACCGCGGCCATGCCGTCGGCAACGAAGACCATGTCGTCGACGGCTTGCTCGACGGCCTCGAGCTGGGCGTCGCGCGCCTCATCGATCTTGCCCAGCGGCATCAGCTCCGACCAGTTCGCGATGGGCCCATCCGGCTGCGTATAGCGCCCGAGGTCCGGCATCGCTCCGTACTGCATCGGCGACGTGATCACGTTGAGGCAGTCCTTCATCTCCTGCTGCTCGAAAGGCANCACGGTCTTGACCGCCTTGAACGAGTAGTCGATGTGCCAGAGCTCGATGATGTCGGCGCCGAGCAGCTGCTCGAAGCACTGCATGTCGTTCTGGCGCGTGCCGATGTGGCGCGTGCCGGAGCCGTCGGCGCTGATGATCACGCCTTCGCCCATGTCGACGGCGGTGAAGCGCGCCTTCGAGGCGTAAATGTCGAGCAGATGNTCCTGCTCGACGTCGCTGAGCGGCGGCACCTTGGCTTTGGCCGCCGCCGCCTGCGTGCCCGCTTCGATGTCCGCCTTGATCTCGCTGCGNGTCATCCGCGTGAGCGAGCCGTCGCCCATGCGGGTCGGGATGCCTTCTTCCATCGACGTCACCTCCCCAGGTTGGTCACGACTTCGCCCCAAGCTTGCCGCGGACGAGGGTCTTGAAGCTCTCCACGCAGTTGATCGGGATCTCGAGCAGTTCCGCGATGTTGAACTTGGCCTGGATCGCCCAGGCGTCGTTGGTGTCGGTGATCTCGGAGTCGTAGAGACCGCCGAGCCCGTACTCCCTGCGCACGTCGAGCATNACGACGGGGTCGGAGAGATCTCTCTCCGACACCCCGAGCTTGCCGGCCACGTAGGCCTTGGCTTCCTTGATGCGCATGCCTCGGGTCAATTGCATCCGCGCCACCAGGTCTCCAGCGGTNCGGATCCCGCCCATCCCCGAAGCCACGCCATGAGCGATGCTCATGCCCGTGACATCGCCGGCGCCTATCTACAACCCATCGAGCCGCAGGATGTCGACCGCGGCGCGAGAGGCGCGCGAGACCGCGTCGATCGGCGGCATGATCGCCATCGGCACCCCGCCGACACCCATGCCGACGTTGAGGTGGATCGGGATCTTGGCCTCCGCCATGCATGGTTTGACGATCGTCAACGTACGCGCCGTGTTCCAGGCGACGGTCTTGCCCGTGTTGACGTTGATCGCCGGGCCGAACAGCGTCGCGCCGGCCTTCTCCGCCATCTTCATCTGCTGCAGCGGCCACATGCCGGCGAGACGATGGCCGTCGTACTCGAGCTTGCCGTGCATGCCGAGCACGGTCTCGCTCGCCATGCCGATCTGGACACCAAGATCGGGGAACTTCTTGCGGATGATCTCGATCGCCCTGAGCGACGCCAGGAAGTCGGCGTCGCCGGCGGCACCGGCGGTGTCGAGGTCGATCGCATCGGCGCCGGCGTCGACCATACCCTCGGTCACGAAGACGATGTCGTTCGTGACCTCGGGGACGGCCTCCTCCTGCGCGGCAAAGGCTTCTTCGAACCGACCCAGAGGCAGCAGCTCCGACCAGTTCGGAATAGGACCGTCGGGCTTTGTGTAGCGGCCCATGTCGGGCATCGCTCCGTACTGCAGCGGGATAGTCGTCACGAGTTGGGCGAGACGCATCACGGTCTGCTCGTGACCGAGGTCTGTCTTGACCGCCTTGAAAGAGTAGTCGTGGTGGTAGAGCTCGAGCGTGTCGGCGCCGAGGTACTGCTCAAAGGCCTGCTGGTCGGTGACTCGCGAGGCGAAGTCCTGCGAGCCCGTGCCGTCGGTGCTGAGAATCACCTCGTCGCCGATATCGACGGCGCTGAACCTGGAGGGCGAAGCGAAGATATCGAGGATGTGGTCGAGCTCGTCCTGCGTGAGCTCCGGCAGCTTGGCGCGCTTGGCAGCGGCCTCAGTGCCCGCTTCGATCTCGGCCTTGAGCTCGCTGCGAGTCATGTCGGTCAGCGAGCCGTCGCCCATTCGAGTCGGGATCTTGGATTCCAGTCGGATCACCTCTGCTCTCTTCACTCACGCTGCCGCGAAACGGGCCTAGCGACCGGGGAATGACGGACCCGGGAGGCCGCCCGAGCTGGCGTGGACGGGGACCTTGTGGTGCTCTGAGCCTACCGGAAGGGCGGCGTAGTGTCATCAGGCGATACTTAGGCAAACTTCGGCACCCGAACCCATCAAACTGGGTTCGGGCAAAAAGAGAGGCCCCGCGGGGAACGGGGCCTCTTGCAGGGCTTAAGTACTGCCCTAGGGTGGGGGGTCAATCGCTTGGCAGCGATAGGAGCCACCGTCAGTATCTCCCCTGTCGATTAAGCCGGTGTTAAGAATCCGAGAAATCGCGGTTAACCCACACAGATCGCGACAGTCGGCTTCTGTCGCTCTTGTCGGGGCGCCGATGCGCGACGGCGATCGGCGCCCCGATCACCCGGATCAGGGCGTGGTTCGCCCGGGGCCGGGGCGNACCAGAGAACAAAGAAGAAGATAGGAGGTACCAGCACTTGACGCTGGCTGCGTGCTTCTCGGAGAGGGAAGTCACGCAGCCCGGACCGTATNGAGCTGATACGAAGCGGACGTTAACTGCATATTAAGGGAAATGAACCACGCAGTCAGTTTGGCCTGCCGACCGTGAGGCGTTTTGATAAGATTCACGGCTGTATTCAGGTCAGACCGAGCTGATCGCCGTGGCTGTCCACCGCGATCAGCTCGAGCAGTCCGCGCTCGTCGAGGATCTTCACGCCTAGTGCCTGCGCCTTTGCGAGCTTGGATCCAGGGTCCTCCCCGACGACGACGTAGTCGGTCGCCTTGCCCACGGAATCGCCGACGTGACCGCCGAGCGCCTCGATGCGGGCGCCGACCTGCGATCGCGTCATCGACTCGAGCCTGCCGGTGAGCACAAACGTCTTGCCATTGAGCGGTCCTGCAACGACATATGGCGCGTCCTCGACGAAGCGCAGACCGTGCGCGCAGAGCTTGGCCAGCGTCTCCTGGTTGCGCGCGTCGGCGAAGAACTGAGCGACCGCTTCGCCGACGACCGCGCCGATGCCGGGCACGGCGGCGAGCTCCTCCGGCGTCGCCGCCTCGAGCGCTTCCAGGGTCGTGAACGTCCCGGTGAGGGCACGAGCGGTGACCGCACCGACGTGGCGGATGCCAAGCGCGAACAGTACGCGCGCGAACGGCTGCTGCTTCGATGCGGCGATCGCCGCGAGGACGTTGTGGGCCAGTTTGCTCGGCACCGCGATCTCCTCGCCGTTCGGCCCCTTCGCCTTGCGCGCAAGCAGTGGGACGTCGACGAGCAGGCTCAGGCTGAGCCCGTAGAGATCGGCGACGTCAGCGACCAGCGCGTCGTGCAGTGCAGCGACGAGCTCCTCGCCGAGGCCCTCGACATCCATCGCGTCCTTGCTGACGAAGTGGCGGATGCTCTCGACGATCTGCGCCGGACACGACCGGTTTGGACAGCGCACGGCTACCTCGCCCTCGCTGCGCACAACATGGGCGCCGCAGGAAGGGCATGCCACCGGCATCCGCCACTCGGGTCGCGCCTCGTGCGCGGCGGCGGTCTCGGCACCCTCCTCACGGATGACCGGGCCGACGACCTGCGGAATCACGTCGCCGGCCCGCTGGACGATGACTTCGTCGCCCGGTCGGATGTCTTTGCGACGGATGTCGTCGAGATTGTGCAGAGTGGCGCGCTCGACGGTCACGCCGCCGACCTCGACCGGCCCCAGCACGGCAAACGGTGTCAGCACACCCGTGCGGCCGACACTGACCTCGATCGAGATCAGCCGCGTGGCCGCCGTCGTCGGCGCGAACTTGAACGCGATCGCCCAGCGCGGATCGTGCGCGACGCTGCCGAGCGTCAACTGCACGTCAAAGGCGTCGACCTTGACGACGACGCCGTCGATGTCGAAGTCGAGTTCGGCGCGGTGCGCCTCCCAGCGGCGGCACTCGCGCGCAACGGCTTCGATCGTCGCCTGGCGCGCCGCCTCTGGGTGCACGCGGAAGCCCTGCGCACGCAGCCACTCCAAGGTGCCGAGATGGTCGGAGAGGTCCAGCCCCTCGGAGTATCCGATGCCGTAGCACCACACGCTGAGCGGCCGCGACGCAGCCACGGCCGGATCTAGCTGGCGGATCGACCCCGCGGCGGCGTTGCGCGGATTGGCGAACGTCGGCAGCCCCTCGTTCGCGCGTCTCTCGTTGAGCCGCGCGAATGCCGCCAGTGGCAGGTAGACCTCGCCGCGTACCTCAACGACGGCCGGCGGGCGCGCGGACCGCAAGCGCAGAGGGATCGCGCCGATCGTGCGCAGGTTGGCGGTCACCTCTTCGCCGACCACGCCGTTGCCGCGCGTGGCGCCGACGCTGAACACACCGTCGCGGTACGTCAGCGAGATCGCCAGACCGTCGATCTTGGGCTCGGTGACGTAGCCGAAGGCGGCATCACCGAGCCCCTGGCTCTCGAGATAGCGCCGGTTGCGCTGCTCCCAGGCGAACAGCTCCTCCGCGTTGCGGGCGTTGGCGAGCGAAAGCATCGGCTGCAGGTGGCGCACCTGCTCGAACTTCTCCAGGGGTTGCCCACCGACCCGCTGCGTCGGCGAATCCGCCGTGCGTAGATCCGGGTAGTGCTCCTCGATGTCCTGCAGCTCGCGGAAGCGGCGATCGTACTCCGCGTCGTCGATCTCGGGCTGATCGAGGACGTAGTAGAGATACGCGTGGTGCGCGAGCTCGGCGCGCAGCTCGGCGGCGCGCGCGGCGGCTTCGGCGGGCGCGCTCACGAAGGCGTCTCCTCGAGGGCGCCGGTCACGACGTTCCTCGCCGCGACGCGCCGCTCACGGGCGCTCCCCGATGGACACCGGCCCGTCCAGGCAGAGAGCAACGATCTGCTGAGGTGAATCGAGCACGAATGTCGGGTTCGCCGCGACCAGCTCGTCGCGCGAGAACAGACCCCAGGTGACGGCCGCCGTCGCCAGCCCCGCGGCGGTGCCGGCGACGATGTCGACCGGTGCATCGCCGATGAAGATCGCCTCAGCCGGCACCCCGCCGAGCTTCTCGACGCAGAGGAGCACCGGCTCCGGCGATGGCTTGTGCGCGGAGCTGTCGGTGGCGGTCACGACTTCGCCGAACAGGTCGCGCATGCCGACGCTGCGGAACGCCATCGCCGTCGTGTCGCGGCTCTTCGACGTGACGATGCCGAGACGGCGGCCGGCGGCGCGCAACTGCGCAAGCGCCGCCTGCATGCCGTCATACGGCTTGATCAGCTCGTCGTGGCGACGGTGGTTGTACTCCCGATAGACGTCGTAGAGCTCCTGCGCGTGCTCGGGCGAGAGCGCCTGCATCTGCGGCATCAGTGGCTGGCCGACGCCGGCCAACATGACGCTCTCCGGCAGCTCGCGCCCGAGGACCTTCTTCACCGTGTAGCGGAACGAATCGCGGATCAGCTCGACCGTGTCGACGACCGTGCCGTCGAGATCGAAGATGACAGGGTCGTACCCGGTCATCGTCATCTGTCCGCCCCGGAGCTCCGGCTGGCGCTGCCGAGCCGTCCGAAAGTCCAGCGCGACAACTCATCGAGCGCCGCCTCGTCGACGTACCGCGGGCGCAGCGGCGTGAGCGACACGAAGCCCTGTGAGACCGCCGCGAAGTCGTTGTGCGGCCAGGCCACGTTATCGAGCCGTTCACAGACCACGTGGTATTCGCCGTCGTGACCGTCGCGCCCGTCGATGAAGAAGCGGTCGCTGCAACTGGCGCCGCCGAGGTCGGTCACCCGCACGCCCTGGAGCTGCGCAGCCGGCACGTCGGGTAGATTGATGTTGAGGACGGTCTGCTCGGGGAGGCCGCGCCCGATCACCTCACCGAGCACTGTCGCGAGCACGGGCGTCATCTCGTCGAGGTGCCCAGGATCGCGCGCATCGATGGAGACGGCCACGCCGGGCAGCCCGCGCAAGGCGCCCTCGAGCGCGGCGCCGACGGTGCCGGAGTACGTCACGTCGGCGCCCATGTTGGCGCCGAGATTGACGCCGGCGACGACGATGTCGGGCGCGTCGGCGACGACTTCGACGACGGCGATGCGCACGCAGTCGACCGGGGTCCCATCGACGGCGAAGCCCTCGTACCCTTCTTTGGCGAAAGGCCGCCGCTCGACGTGCAGGCTGCGATCGATCGTGATGCCGCGCGCGACGGCGCTGTGATTGCGGGCCGGCGCGATCGTCACGACGTCGCCGAGCCCGTCGAGGGCGCGCCGCAGCGCCGCAAGGCCCGCCGAGTCGATGCCATCGTCGTTGGTAAGGAGGATGCGGGTCATGCGCCAATTGTACTTCACGGCACGCCTCGCAGAAGGTCGGTGGACGACGTCTGCCGGTCCGTGGGCCGGTGCCCGCGTCACCCACTCCAGCCTCGACGCCGGGCAGGAATGCCACAGCGATTGTCGTACCTGTTAGGGCGAGAGGCGAAGCGAGGCCATGTGCACGAGGCGAGTCCACTGAGTCATGATTTCGGCGCCAGCCGGCTGACCATCCGCCGGGGCGTCGCTCTCCTCGGCTCCCTGNTCGCGGTCTCGGGGATCGTCTTCGTGCTCGGCAGCGCCTACGTCTGGCCGCTCTTCATCTTCCCGCTGTTCCTTGCCGCGATCTTCTTCTTCGAGCTTGGCAGCCTCGTCGTCACGGCTTGGCTCGGTATCTTCTTTGTCGCCTACTACAGCTTGCGCGAACCGGCCACCGCCGCGGCCACCAAAGAGGCGCTCGCGGGCATGCCTCTCTATGCGCTCGCAGGGATGCTCCTCGGCCGCGTGCAGCGCAACCACAACGCGCTCCAGGTCCTGCTTGCGGCCTCGTCGCTCACCGATCGCCTCACGGGGCTCTACAACTACGGCACGTTCGTCGACTACCTCCACAACGAGATCACCAAGGTCGACCGCTACGGCGGCGAGCTCACGCTGATCATGTTCGACATCGACCACTTCAAGGAGTTCAACGACAGGAACGGTCACGAAGCCGGCAACGATCTTCTGCGCCGGGTGGGGGGGACCCTGCGCAGTATGGTGCGCGAGGCCGACATGGCGGCGCGCTACGGCGGCGAGGAGTTCGCTTTGCTGATCCGCGGCGACGAGGGTCACGGCTACGACCTCGCCGACCGCATCCGCCGCGCGATCGAGACGATCGCTTTGGAGCTGCGCGGCGGCGCTGAGGTCTTCGCGACGATCAGCGGCGGGGTCGCCCAGTACGTCAGCGGCGCTGGCGACGAGACCGATCTGATTGAGCGTGCCGACGCCGCGCTCTATGAATCGAAGCGGCACGGACGCAACCGGATCACCAGCCACAGCGGCGCGTCCGACAAGGAGTTCGCGGCGACTCTGACTGCGTAGCGCCGCTTCGGCGCCGGCCGCGCCTACAGACCGAGACGCTTGAACGACACCTGAGGCAGGCGCGTATCGGCGTGTGCGACGAACTCCCCGGAGAAGATCTCCACGCCCACTCTGCTCAGTGCCGTCAACTGTTCGAGATCGACGATGCCCGGCGCAATGAGCTGCGCGTCGACGCGGTCGCCGAAGCGCACCAGCAATTGCACGACGTCGATGAGCGTCGGATCGGCGACCGCACCGGCGATCACCGTCGGATCGAGCTTGATGAAGTCAGGGTGCGCCTCGGCCACGAGCTCGAGCGCCGTGAACTCCGCCCCCAGACCGCCGACACTGATCAGAAAGCCCATCTCGTGGACGTTGGCCAATGTGCGCAGCGACGAGACCGTGTTGTGAGAGAGGTCGGCGGCAGGAACCTCGAACACCACGTGCTGTGGCACGAGCGTGTTGTTGAGCGAGTAGAACTCGCTCAGCGCGAGGATCGCGGCGTTGGGCAGTTCAACGGTGGAACACTCGAGGAAGAGCAGCTCCTCCGGAAGCAGCCCGGTGGCGGCCGCCACGGCGACTTCGCGCGCCTCGATGCCGAAGAGGCCGAGCAGCGCCGAGCGGCGCGCGACATCGGCGAGGACGTCCGGCAGGCGCAGCGGCGAGTAGAACGGTCCGCGCGTCGTGGCATGGTACCCGATGACGGCGCGGTGCTTGGTATCGACGATGGGCTGGAACAGAGGCTCAAGCTCGTGGTTGTCGATGCTCTCGGCGAGCGTCGCCTCCAGCTCATCGTCGTAGACGACAGCCTGACGCTCCGCCGCTTCCATCGCCCGTCCTACGCCCTGCTCGAGCGTCTGCTCGAAGGTCAGCGTCTCGTCAGCGTTGATGGTCGCCGCACCGACCGATGGGTGGACGCGATCGTACACACCAGATGCAAGGTCGTTGAGCAGCATCGCCTGCAGGCGCTCGTATACTCGGCGCGTGACGGCGGCAAGGTCGTCGGGAGCGATCGTCTCGCGCGAACGCGGCCGCGACAGCACCACGACGAAGGCGTTGTCGGAGAGCGTGAAGTCGGCGATCACGTCGAGCTTGCGCAACGACGAGCCGACCATCTCGCGCAAATTGCGGCCAACGGCGTCGAGGATATCGGTGACCACACGCCAGCCGAAGATGCGCTCGAGCTTGCCGTAGCGCGAAAGCTTGACGTACAGGATCGCCACCCTGCCGTGGGTCGCCAGCTCGAGCCGGATCGCGTCGGCGATCACGTTGAGCGACGGCAGCTGCGCGGCGTCCTCGCTGACCAGGCTGCTCAGGCTGGCGCGGGCGCGCCGGAGAGTCTCCTCGGCAAGCGGCCGCGGAGGGTCTTCGCCTGGACCCGTCGGTGATGACTGGGGAGCCTCGCTCGGAACCCCGTCTGGTGCTGGCTGATCGGCAGCCGCCATCGTCTCTACCCCAGTACCCGATCGTGCGCTTTCAGCTCGGCTTCTCCTTCGCAGAGGAGCGATCGCCGGAGCCGTTGCCCTTGCCCGCTTCGCTGCTCTTCGGCGTCACAGACTCGCCGGCAGCGCTCTCTGCGACCTTGCCATCGCCGCCCTCGCCCTCGCGTTTGCTGCCGAACGACGAGGACCGTCCGTAGTCGGTCGTGTAGAAACCCGAGCCCTTGAAGTGGATCGTTATTGGATGGAACACCTTGCTGACCGTGCCGCCGCAACGCTCGCACTCCGCAACCGGTTCATCGCTGAACTTCTGGAAGACTTCGAACGTGTGGCCGCAGATATCGCAGCGGTACTCGTAGACGGGCAAGCACCATCTCCTTGTGCATCGTCAAGAGTGAATCAGTGTAGCACACCGAGGCTCGAGTGCAGGCGCCCGCCCGGCGTCTCAGAGCGTGAACGGCGGCACGTGGCCGGGTACGACGCGCGCCGGCCGGCGGGCGCGGATACTCTGCCAGGACGCAAGGAGCTGGGCGCCGTCAGCTTCATCGGGCGCCCGCATCGCGTCGAAGTCGGCGCGCAGCGGACCGACGGTGTCGCCGCAGATCGCGGTCGTGCCGTCGTCGGTCTCCACAAAGAAGGTCACGCTGCCGGTCGAGTGGCCCGGCGTGCGCACGAAGGCGATGCCAGGGACAAGCTCGCCTTCGTCTCCTTCAAGCAGCCGGAGGCGGCCGGCGAGCATGCCGGCCACGGCCGCCCAGTAAGGCTCGTCGCACTCGGCCGCGTGCAGCGCTACCGGTGCGAACAAGTCGGCGCATGCCCCCGCGTGATCGAGGTGGGCATGCGTCAGCGCGATCAGGTCGACGTCGGCGGGCACGACTCCGCGCGCCGCCAGGGCGCGCACCACCGGTTCGTTCTGCAGATGCAGGCCCGGGTCGACGACGATCGTCTTGGGGCCACGCAGAAGGACGCTGTTGGGGAAGGTCGTCATGCCGACCACCGGCTCCCTGGCTTTGAGATCCTGGTAGGCGACATAGGCTTCGGGCGACCGGTGCTCGGGCATGACCTCGACCCGGTCGCCCCTCACGGCGAACGCGAAGCGTGCGGTGGGGATGAGAACGTCGAGCCTGTACACCGGCGACCTCGTGGCGGAAAAGGGCGCTACTTCGACTTCTTGGGCGCCT
>JGI24131J36419_10000966_pt1 | contig 10569 bp, 8 predicted proteins | sample BarGraNGADG00211_2_FD_36419 | JGI IMG/M metagenome (IMG submission 36419) | reverse complement strand
CGAGCGTTAGCTTGACCGGCAGCACCACTTCCAGATCGGCGGGCGGGTGCAGCGTGTACTTATGGTGTTCCTGATGACTGGCCCAGAAAAAGATGGGGTCAAGCCAGCCCAGGAAGCTGAAGACGTAGAGGAACAGGGTGTTCAACGCCTTGGATTTGAAGACCGTCTTATGTACCAGCTCGTGGAACCCGTTGAGCACAAATGCGTAGAAGGTCCCGTGCACGTAAAGTACCAGCAATAGTACTGGCCAGGCCCGGTGTGCGGCCGCATAGAAGGCGACGGCGGCTGTGAGCACGAGCAGTCCGAGGGTGCCGAGCGTCTGCAGGAGCCCCAGCCAGTCGCTGCGTTGGTTCAGCCGATCTAGCGTTTGACGATCCACCGGCGACCGGTACCAGGGGATCCGCAGCTTTTTTAGGTCAGCTTCCATGCCCGTCGCCTACTCAAGATCGAATCGGAAAGCCGTTGGAGGGGTGTACGACGGCAGATAAGATACCATGGATTGCGTCGGCCGCACAAGCCGCCAGCGTGCGACAAGTCGCAATTCAATTTCGGGGCAAGGGCGAGCAGTTTCCCCCTTCCTGCGTCGGGAAGGGGGCCAGGGGGTTAGGTTCTGCGCCCCACTTTCTGGCTCTTGCGCAAAACATTTGTTCTATGGTACACTGATTATGAGGATCATGCACGTGCCGTTCCACGCAACTTCAGCAAATTCCGCCCTACCGTCGTACTGTCGTACTGTCGTATTGTCAAACACACCCCCCGTTGAGACTGTTAAGAAAGGTTGGCAAAAATCGCAACAGCGCCCGCTGTTTGCCGTGATCGTGACCGTCAAGGCGTGCTCTTCAGCGCCCCCTGGCTAACTGGCGGCGCTTGCCCTTTTGAACGTGATGGTAAATGTAGTAAGCCAGCGCCGCGAGGATGACGAGGGCGATTGGGATGTCGAACGGGCGCATGGCGGCGCGCAGTTGCTCCCAGTTGGCGCCGAAGACGTAGCCGCCCCAGGCGAGCAGGGCGCACCAGATGAACGAACCGGCGAAAGTGAAGNCCACGAAACGCGGGAAATTCATCTTGACGACGCCGGCCGGGAATGAGATGAACGTGCGGACAATGGGCAGCAGACGTGAGATGAAGGCGGCCCAGTCGCCCCAGCGGGCGAACCAGTGGTCGGCGTTCTCCAGGTCTTCCTCGGCCACCAGGATCCAGCGGCCGTAGCGTTTGATCAGCGGCCTGCCGCCCCAGGCGCCCAGCGCGTAACTGAGCATCGAGCCGAGCGTGCAGCCCAGGCCGCCCATGAGACCGCCTATGACGGCCGCCTGCCACGCCGCCAGCCCACGTGCCTGCACGAGCATCCAGCCCGCCAGTGGCATCGTGACCTCGCTCGGGATCGGGATGTTGCAGCTTTCAACGGTCATGATTGCGACTACGCCCGGCCAACCGATGGTCTGCAGCAGCTGGGTGAGAAATGCCACAATCTGTTGTTCGAGATGAACCAACCTACGCCTCCGATAGTCAGGGATTATGATTAAGCGGAATCAGGCGATTATATCATCGCCGCCGGTCCGCTCAAAACGTCGGGTCGGGTCGGGACGAGGCCAATTCTACCGTACGAGCGGAGAGATGCTACGGAAGAGACACTACGGAGAAAAGAGGGTGAGGGCGCGATAATCAAAGAGTGTAGGCAGGGGGAAGGTACGACGCTGAACGCGCAACGCTTTGACGCCCGCCTGTTCCCTGTGTTACACTTGCCTTGCTAATCTGCACTAGGAAAGAGTCGGAATGAAAAACTCGCGTTCGATACGCAATACTTTGATCTATGCGCTGTTGCTGGTCGCGCTGGCCGTCTTCTTTGTCACGTCCTTCACCCGCAATAGCGATACTGTGCTCCCATTGGATATCAGCCAGGTCGCACAGCGCGCACGCGCCGGCGAGGTGAAGGCGATCACCGTCAATGGGAGCGATCTCACCGTTGAGCTGGCGAACGGGCAGAAAGTGCACGCGCGCAAGGAAGACGACGGTAGCGTTGTGGAGACTCTCACTAACCTGGGCGTGCCATCGAGTTCCTTCGGCAGCGGACCAAACCAGATCCAGATTCAAATCAAGCCGCCGAGCGCGTGGTCGAATATCGCGCCGATCCTGGCCTCGCTCTTGCCGATCGTCTTGCTGGCCGGCTTTTTCATCTTTATCCTGCGCCAGGCCCAGGGGGCCGGCAACCAGGCCTTTTCTTTCGGCAAGAGCCGGGCGCGCATGTTCACGGGTGACAAGCCGACGGTGACCTTCGCGGATGTGGCCGGGGCCGATGAATCGAAGCAAGAGCTGCAAGAGGTGGTGGAGTTCCTCAAGGAGCCACAGAAGTTCGCCTCGCTGGGGGCGCGCATCCCCAAGGGCGTGCTGCTGGTCGGCCCGCCGGGCACCGGCAAGACGCTGATGGCCAAGGCCATCTCCGGGGAGGCCGGTGTGCCGTTCTTCTCCATCTCCGGCTCGGAGTTCGTGGAGATGTTCGTCGGCGTCGGCGCCAGCCGGGTGCGCGACCTGTTCGAGCAAGCCAAGCGCAACTCGCCGTGCATCATCTTCATCGACGAGATCGATGCGGTGGGCCGGCAGCGCGGGGCCGGGCTGGGCGGCAGCCACGACGAGCGCGAGCAGACGCTGAACCAGATCCTGGTGGANATGGACGGTTTCGACACCGACACCAACGTGATCCTCATCGCCGCCACCAACCGGCCGGACATCCTGGATCCGGCGCTGTTGCGTCCGGGGCGTTTCGACCGGCAGGTGGTGATGGACCGGCCGGACAAGAAGGGGCGCGAGGAGATCCTGAAGGTGCACGTGCGCGGCAAGCCGCTGGAGCCGAACATCAGCCTGGAGACGATCGCGCGCGGCACGCCGGGCTTCGTGGGGGCGGACATCGAGAACCTGGTCAACGAGGCGGCGATCCTGGCGGCCCGGCGCAACAAACGCAGCATTGGCCTGGCCGAGTTCCAGGAAGCCGTCGAGCGGGTGATCGCCGGCCCCGAGCGCAAAAGCCGCATCATCGGCGACAAGGAAAAGGAGATCATCGCCTTTCACGAGGTGGGCCACGCCATGGTCCGGCGCATGCTCGAGAAGTGCGACCCGGTCCACAAGATCAGCATCATCAGCCGCGGCATGGCGCTTGGCTATACCATGTCCTTACCGGAGGATGACCGGGTCCTGATCAGCAAGGGCAAATTCGAACACGATCTCAGCGCGACGCTGGGCGGACGCGTGGCCGAGGAGCTGGTCTTTGGCGATGTGACCAACGGCGCCGTCGATGACCTGGACAAAGTCACCAAACTGGCGCGCGCGATGGTCACCCAGTACGGCATGAGCGAGAAGATGGGCCCAATGGTCTTCGGCCAGCGCCAGGAAATGATCTTCCTGGGCCGGACCATCGGCGAGCAGCGTAACTACAGCGAGTTGGTCGCGCGCGAGATCGACAAGGAAGTGCGGCGGATAGTTGCTGAAGCGCATGATCGGGCACACGATATTCTGATCCGCTACGGCGACCTGCAGCGGACCATCGCGCGCAAGCTGATCCAGGTGGAGACGTTGGACGCCGAGGAATTCGAGGCCTTTTTCGCGAATGTGCCGGGCGTTCCGCCTCGTGTGGCGGAGCCCAGCGCCCCGCCGGTGCCTAAGGTGCCGACACGCAGCGGATCGCCCAACTCCGGCAACGAGCGCCCCGGGCAGGCGCCCAACCCGAGACCCGCGCCGGCCTGAACGGAAAGATGAGGGAATAGGGCGGAAGAGGGAATAGGGCGGAAGGATGAAGGCGGTTCCAGAACGCTCCATCCTTCCGCCTTTGTTTGTTAAGCTCAACCGCAGTTTGCAGGTGGAGGAGTCCCGAATGTCTGAATCCAGCCAACAATTCCCAATCGGCCTCGTGGGCGAGGTGAGCGTCAACGTGACCCCCGAGATAACCGCCAAGCACATGGGCAGCGGCGCGGTGCAGGTCTTTGCCACCCCGGAGATGGTGCGGCTGATGGAGAAAGCCGCCGTTGCGGCGTTGCGCGATCACCTGGCGCCCGGCCAGGAGAGCGTGGGCACGCTGGTGAACGTCCGGCGCCTCGCGTCAACCCCNCTCGGCGCCACAGTCACCGCGCGGGCCGAACTGGTTGGGGTCGACGGACGCCGCCTCACTTTTAACGTGAGCGCCAGCGACGGAGTAGATACTATCGGCGAGGGAACACACGAACGCGCGTTGATTGATGTAGAGCGCTTTCAGGCGCGCGCCGAGGCCAAACGGGCGGCTATGCAAAAGGGCTAGATGTCAGACATCCTGCGTGGCACAGTCGAACGCATCACGTATCACAACGAAGAGAACGGCTACACCGTTGCCCAATTGATGCCCGAAGGGCAGTCCTACACGGTCACCGTAGTCGGGAACATGCTCGGCATCAACGTGGGTGAGGCAGTCGCGATTGAGGGCGCCTGGACCGCGCACGCGCAGTATGGGCGCCAGTTCCGCGCCGACAACGTGCGCACCGTGCTGCCGGCAACGATTGCCGGGCTTGAGAAATACCTGGGCAGCGGGTTGATCAAGGGCGTTGGTCCGGTCACGGCGCACCGCATTGTGCGCAAATTCGGGCTGGACACGCTGAAAGTGATCGAGGAGCAACCGAGCCGGCTGCATGAAGTGCTGGGGGTGGGCCCCAAACGGGTCAAGATCATCACTAAAGCGTGGGAGGAACAGCGCCAGATCAAGGAAGTGATGCTCTTCCTGCAGAGCCACAACGTATCCACGGGGCTTGCAGTCAAGATCTACAAGGCCTATGGCGACAACGCGATCGAGATCGTGAAATCGGACCCCTACCGGCTGGCGCGCGAGGTATACGGCATAGGCTTCATCACAGCCGATAAGATTGCCCGCGAGCTGGGCATCGCCCACGATGCCCCGGAACGCGTCGCTGCCGGCGTAGCCTATGTGCTCAGCCAGGCTGCCGACGAGGGGAACGTTTACCTGCCGGCCGAGGAGTTGGCGAAGCAAGCCGGCGAGTTGTTGGAAGTCACGGCAGAACAGGCGATGCAAGGCATCGGCACACTGGCCGAAGCCGAGGAAGTCAGGGTCGAGGGCGGAGCGCCGCCCGGCCGGGCGCCTGCCCCGGCTGCGTTGGCCTCGACGAGCACGGCCGGCAACGGCGAAACACCCGTTAATGCCTCAACATTGCGCCGTGGGCCGGCTGCGCCTCCCGTCCCCAGCCAACAGCCGTCGAACCCAGTCCTGGCCGAAGAGCGGGCGGTCTACCTGACGCCGTTCTACTACGGCGAGATCGGCGTCGCGAATCGCTTGCGGCGGCTGGCCGCCGCCAACGAGGACGGGCTCCAGGTCTTCCAGAACTTCGATTGGCCCGCGGCCTTCGCCGCGCTGCAGGCAAACACGAAGTTCGCGCTCACGGCTCAGCAGCAGGAGGCCGTTCAGGCGGCCCTCACCCACCGGGTGGCCGTTCTGACCGGGGGGCCAGGGACGGGCAAGACGACTACCGTGCGTAGCGTCATCCGCCTCGTAGAAGCGGCGGGCAAGCGCGCTCTGTTGGCATCACCCACCGGTCGGGCCGCCAAGCGTCTCGCCGAGGCCAGTGGACGCCAGGCCAAGACCGTGCACCGCCTTCTGGAATATAAGCCCGGTGAGGGCGTCAGCTTTCAGCGCAACGAGGAAAATCCGCTCGAGACCGACATCCTCATCGTGGACGAGGCCTCGATGCTCGATCTGCTGCTAACAAATAACCTGCTCAAAGCAATCCCCGCCGGCGCACATCTTTTGTTGGTCGGTGATGTCGATCAACTGCCCAGCGTGGGCGCGGGGAATGTGCTGCGGGATGTTATCGAGGCAATCGAGGGAGAACAGGGCGACGGCAGCACGACGGGTATGCGCGGCGCGGCGGTGGTCCGGCTGAACACGATTTTCCGCCAACCCGAGGGCAGCTACATCATCAGCAACGCTCATCGCATCAATCACGGGCAGATGCCGGTGATTGACAATCAGAAATCCCAGGATTTCTTCCTCTTCAAGGAGGAAGACCCGGAGCGTGCCGCGGCGCTGATCGTGGAACTGGTGGGCGAGCGGATCCCGCGTAAGTTCGCCCTGACTCCCGATCAGATCCAGGTCCTCAGCCCAATGCACCGTGGCGAGGTCGGAGTCGCCCAGTTGAATCTGAAGCTGCAGGCCGCGCTCAACCCGCCGGGCCCGGCAATCGTCGAACGACAGGTCGGCGGGCGCGCGTTCCGGGCGGGCGACCGCGTGATGCAGATCCGCAACAACTACGACAAAGACGTCTACAACGGCGACATGGGACGCGTGGAAAAAATCGACCTCGAGGACCAGGTCGTGACGGTACGGATAGACGACCGGCCGATTGGCTATGACTTCCTGGAGCTCGATGAGCTCGCTCACTCATATGCGGTCAGCATCCACAAGGCGCAGGGCAGCGAGTTTCCGGCGGTGGTCATCCCCCTCCTGACGACCCATTACGTGATGTTGCAGCGCAACCTGCTCTATACCGCAGTCACCCGGGCGCAGCGGCTGGTCGTGATCGTCGGCACCACGCGGGCCATCGGCATCGCGGTCACATCTAATCGCGCGCAGGCGCGCTACTCGGGTCTCGCTGAGCGCCTGGAGGCCGAAAGCAAGGCCACCGGTACGCGAAGATCGCAGGTTGTGCTATAATACTCACAATAAAGAGAGAGGCCTTTCTGGCCGGCGCAGCCAGTAGTGCACGTAATTCCGGCCAGATCGAACCTTGACCTGCCTGCATGCCGGAGGTCCTCGATGCCGGTGATCACCTTTTCTCGCGAAATGGGTAGTGGTGGTAGTGACATTGCGCAGGCGGTGGCCGAGCGGCTAGGACTGCGCCTGGCGGGACGCGAAATCATCAATCAGGCGGCCATTCAGGCGGGGGTGCCCGAGGTTGCACTGGCCGAGATCGACGAACTGGGACTGCTCGGCATGCATCCGCGCCCGGCGGCACTGCGCCTGTATCGTGAGACGGCGGCCGATCTGATCGGCAAACTGGCCGGCCAGGGGAACCTGCTATTTATCGGGCGTGCAGGCCAGGTGATTCTCGGCGGACGTCCGGGTGTCCTGCATGTGCGCGTGATCGCCCCTCGATCCATGCGCATCGAGCGTGTGCAGACCCATTGCCATGTGTCACCGGAGGTAGCTACTGCGCTGGTAGACGCCTCCGACCGGAGCCGGGCCGCCTACTTACGCCGCCACTATCGCGTGNGTTGGGACGATCCGTCGCTCTTCGATCTGGTACTGAATATGTCGCAAATAACTATCCCTGCCGCCGTGGAGCTGGTTTGTCTGGCGGCCCAATCCGTGACCCGCGCGGGGACCGAGATAGACGCGTGACCGCTGCTGCCCCAATCTTTGCCCATCCGGTCGAGGCCGAGTTTGCCCGCATCCTGGATTTCTATGGGATCCCCTGGCAGTACGAGCCCCATACGTTCGCCCTTGAAAACGACGCCCAGGGCAATATGACCGAAGGGTTCAGTCCGGATTTCTATCTCCCCGAACAGGATCTCTATGTCGAACTGACCACCATGCAGGCCCACCAGATCAGGCACAAGAATCACAAGATACGGCGCCTGCGCGAACTGCACCCGGAGATCAATATCAAGCTCTTCAAACGCGGCGACATCCGCAATTTGCTTATCAAGTTCGGCCTGGATGATTATCCCCAACTGCTGGACAACCAACTCTGAGCAAGGAGCAGCCTATGGATACCCCGTTCCTAGCATCGTCCCTGCGCACGCCCAACGAGCTGACCAAGGATATCCGCCGGGTGATCTTCAGCGAAGAGGAACTGCAAAGGCGCGTCCGCGAGCTGGCCGGACAGATAAGCGCCGATTACCGAGGCCTGGATCCACTCCTGGTGGGCGTGCTGCGCGGGGTGGTATTCTTTATGACCGATCTAATGCAGGCCATGACCATCCCGGCGAGCCTGGACTTCATGGCCATCTCTCGCTACGACCCGCAACAGAAGAGCAAGGGAGCGGTCCGCCTGACCAAAGACCTGGAGGAGTCGGTCGAGGGCCGGCACCTGATCTTTGTCGAGGACGTCGTCGACACCGGCCTGACCCTCAGTTATCTGCTGCGCGTGCTCAAAGCGCGCACGCCGGCCAGCCTCGAGGTCTGCGTGCTGTTCGATAAGTCCCGGCACCGGCTGGTGGACGTCCCTGTGAAATACAAGGGCTTCGATCTGCAAGACCGCTTTGTGGTGGGTTATGGGCTAGATTATCGGGGAGGCTATCGGCATCTGCCATTCGTAGGCGAGTTAAAACCGGAGCTACTAAACCTGGCATGAGAATGCTGGCATTACCACGCTGAAACATAATGCCTTAACATAGAAGGGCCCCAAGCAGCTTTTATGCCTCTCGACCGACCCGGCAAGTCATCTTCTGGCCCGGAGGCCATCCAGTTTTCTTTACCGTTTCTGCCGTCAATCTCGGTCGAACGACCCTCGACTGTCTTCGCACCGGCACGAATAAAGTACCACCTTTGGGCCAGCGCGTCAAGGGATTTGCAAATATTTTTAAGGAATTAATAACTGAATATTCCCCCCGACTGCGCCTATAGACGATGACAAACACCTCATCTGGGGAAGCGTTACCTGTAATACTCTTTAAATCCCAGTATCTCATATATTATCTATCGTAGTCTTAGGCCCTGGGGATATGTGGATAAGACGGAGGGCGGCCCCCCGCCAGGCCCTACAGGCAGTGTGAGGCCGATTAAGTTTGACTAGGGAGCGGGTTCTTCCCAGCATTTCCACGCTTCGGCCTTGGGGATAGTGAGGGGAAAACTTTGGCCGGCCCCGTAGTAGCTTGGGCGGCTGAGTCGCCGTGCGTACCACTACCGCTAGGACGAGGCTGCTGAAGGACCCCGCCATGTAGTTGCGCCCCGCTGCCAGAGGGCTTGGCCTGACGCCGGCCTCATCGGTCTGCTACTGTGGGCAATTGTGTACAATTGCCTTACTTGTCCCCAGGGATATACACAGAGGAGCGCGCTATGCAGATATCGTGCTCGGTGCTTGTCCGTTATCCTTGTTTTGGGAATCGGCGGCCAGGCGTGCTATACTCGTTAGTTGTGTGCGAGTGGTTACATCCAGCCGTCCGGCCGCGCACGGGCCTGGACGGCATAAGAAGGGCCTTTGTTACACCAGCAGAGCAAGACAGAGCCGATCCGGGTGATGACGTACAATATTCATCGCTGGGAAGGGCAGGACGGGCGGATCGACGTGAGCCGGTTGGCCAATGTCATCCGGTCGGTCGGAGCAGACGTGGTCGGTCTGAACGAAGTGTTGCACCCTGTAACCTCAAATGCGCGGACCTTCAACCTGTTGGCCGACCTGACCGATTGCCTGGGGATGCAATATGCCTTTGGTCCGAGCGGCTGGGAGGATTATGGGCCGGCCTGGCAGGGGCCGGTTGGCAACGCATTGCTGAGCCGCTATCCCTTGACCGGTGTGTCTAACACGTGGTTGCCGCGCGCACCCAGCACGAAGCGACGTTCCCTGCTGGGCGCCACCCTGGATGATGGGCCGGCGAAGGGTCTGACCGGCTACGTTACGCACCTGGATCACCTGTTCGAAGGGACGCGTATGCTGCAGATCGCCGGCGTCCTGCGCCGGATGGGCGAGCATAGCCCGCACTTCTTGTGTGGCGACTTCAACACCCCGGGATTTCTCGGTCCGCGTTCGCGTCGCTTGCTGCCCCCGGTGCTCCGGCGAATGCGTCGGGCCGGTTACCAGGATGCATTTCATGTGGTCGGCGAGGGACGTGGTCTTACCTTTCCTTCCCAATCGCCTCTCTGGCGCCTGGATTTTCTCTTCTTTTCCCATCATTGTGCCTGGGGCCTGCGTTCGGCGCGAGCCTTGACCGCTGACGGCATCCAGTACGCCTCGGATCACCGGCCTGTAGTCGTCGAGTGGGCCTGGCCCGAGTCGAACGCCCTGGCCCGTCTGACGTTCGGTGGGCCGGGTGAAAGCGACAGGCATCCTCCATCTGAGACATAATAAGGACGTCAATGTCAACCCCAAACTCGCCTGAACGCGGGACGCCCGATTGGTGGGAGGCGCGTTATCAGTCTGGCGAAATCCCTTGGGATAGCGGTATCGTGCCGCCCGAGGTCCAGACCCTGGTTGCCTCGGGGATGGCCCGGCGCGGTTGGGCGTTAGACCTCGGCTGTGGCAGCGGTGTCAGCAGTCGCTTTCTGGCCCAACACGGCTTTAGAGTCGTCGGCGTCGACCTTGCGCTCAGCGCGCTGCAGCGGGCCGGTCGGGCGGCGCAAGACCTGGCCCTGCCCGCCTATTTCTGCCTGGCCGATGTTGCCGACCTGTGTTTTCTCTCCATTGAAGCGACTTTGGCCCTGGACATCGGCTGCCTGCATGCGCTGCCGCCCGAACGCCGGGTGGTCTACGCTCGCTCCCTNGCGCAACGGCTGGCTCCNGGNGGACTGTACCTTCTATATGGCCTGGAGCCTGCGCCCGGCCCTGGGAATGGAGGCGCCGGCGGGCCACCCGGTCTGGCAGCGCAGGATGTGGCCGTCTTTGT
>JGI24131J36419_10000964_pt1 | contig 10578 bp, 7 predicted proteins | sample BarGraNGADG00211_2_FD_36419 | JGI IMG/M metagenome (IMG submission 36419) | reverse complement strand
CTGCCACTCGAGCGCCCCGACGGCCGCGCCGTCGATCGGCACGTCCCCGGCGTGGGTGTTCACGTTCCGGGTGAGGCTGGGCAGCTGGCTCGGGTCGACGATGCCCCAGTAGGCGGGCTTGGCCTGGAGCTCTCCGTCGAAGACCAGCGGCTCGCCCGCAGACCGCCAGCTGCGCGCGTCGTGCGGCCCCCACAGCGTGACCGAGAACAGGTCCGGGAACGCCCGCAGCATGGTGAACAGGTCGCGGTAGTAGTAGCCCTGCTGGACGATCTTCTCCGGCGTGACCGGAGCGTCGATCCCCACGTCGAGCTCGGTGACCGCCTGAAGCAGGCCCAGCTCGGCGAACTTCACGATGCTCGCCTGTGCCTGGGAGATCGCCGAGGCCATGCTGAGGTGGAGCTGGTGCCCCACGCCGGTGATCGGCACCCCGCGGGACAGCAGCCGCCGGACGACGTCGAACATCGCCTGCCGCTTGGCCGGCTGCTCGGTGTTGTAGTCGTTGAGGAACAGCTGGACCGGCGGGTCCACGGTGTTACCACCGTTGAACGCCTCGCTGGCGTACCCGAACGCAAGGTCGAGGTACTGCTCGCCGAGCACGTTGTACCAGGGACTCCGCCGCAGCCCGTCGGCCTCGCTCTCCGCGATGGCCTCGTTCACCACGTCGAACGCCACGATCGGGTTGCCGGCCGTACCGAACTCGCCGTACTTGGCGCGGTAGTGGTCGGCGATGGCGGTGATGTGCGCCTCCATGCGCGCGCGGAGGATCTCCTGGTCCTCCGGGCTGCTGGTCAGTGCGTTGCCGTCGGAGTCGGTGAAGAACCAGTCCGGGGTCTGGCCGTGCCACACCAGCGTGTGGCCGTACACCCGCATGTCGTTCACGACCGCGAAGTCCACCAGCTGGTCGGCGGCGTCGAAGGTGAACGTGCCTTCGCTGGGCTGGATGCTCTCCGGCTTCATGTAGTTCTCGGCCGTGATCTGGTCGAAGTGCTTCGTCACCAGCTCGGCCGACGTACCGACCGTCTCGCGCTCGTCGATCGCCACGCCGATCGGCCACGGCAGCACGTCCTGGAGCGACCGGATGTCCGTCTGGATCGACGTCACGTCGCGCGTCACGAGGATGTCGTCCACGAGGAACGGCACCAGGGCACTTGGCGTCTCGAAGTACAGCAGGGCGGAGTCCGCGGCTGCGTGCGTGTAGTCCGCCTCGACCTGCACCCACGCACCGACGGTGACGCCCGTGACGGTGGCGATGGGGGAGTACGTGGTCTCCCCTGCCGACTCCCGCTGGATGCTCAGGCGCAGGTCGGAGGGGTCGGGGGCGGCTCCCTCGGCCAGCTTGACCCAGGCTGAGATGTGGTAGGTGGAGCCGACCGTGAACACCGACGTGACGTCCGCACCGATGCCGTGCCAGCCCTGCGTACGGCCGGCCACCAGGGCGCTCCAGGTACCGCCGTGCCTGGCGGTGTCGGTGCGTGTCACGGTCGGGTTGGTCCCGTCACCGCGAGCACCCCAGGGCGCGAGATCGGTCTCGAAGTCGCTGCTGATGACGGTCTCCGTCGCGGTCGGCTCTGCCGCCGCCGCGGTGCCGCTCGGTGCCGCCACCGCGGGCACGAGACCCGCAACCACCACCGCAAGTACCGTACCGACAACTCGGAGAGTGCTGGGATGCCGCATGTTCCGCCCCTTTGCGAATGTCACGTCGATGTACGCGCACGTTAACGTCACTGGATCGGTATCGGCAACGTTTTCGAAAACGTTTTCGATGGCATCCTACAGTGTGAGATGGAGACCGCAACAGTCGACTCTGTACCGCGGCACCCTCGGCCATCCGAAACCGTCTTCGAAAGCGATCTCGAAGGTGGGTCGAAACTCCGGGCCGCCGTTCGGTGCGCCCGTGGCGACGGAACCAGACCCTCCGCGGACCCCACGCCACGGGTCGCGGGCACCTCGCAGCGGTGCCCCCGGCAGGGATCGAACCTGCACTGGACCGGGTTTAAGCCGGCTGCCTCTGCCAGTTGGGCCACGGGGGCGGCGACGTCGACACACCCATCCTGCCAGCGCGGTCAGGCCCCCGCCCTTGGTCGGGTCGCCGGTCGCCCCGCACTCAGGGCGCGCGTGCTGCACGCACCGCGGCCGCGAGCGCCGCGTCCAGCATCGCCTGCGTGAGCCGCCCCGTCTGGGTGTTCTGCTGGGACACGTGATAGCTGCCGACCAGCTGCACCGGCACGCCGTCGGGCCGGATCAGGTCCGCCCGGGCGCCGTGCCCGAACCGCGGCGCCGGGGTGGGCACCGACCAGCCGAAGCCGCGGGCCGCCCCGAGGAAGGCACCCCAGCCGAACGCGCCCAACGCCAGGACCGCGCGCACCGCCGGCATGAGCTCCACCTCGCGGCGCAACCAGCCGTTGCAGGCGTCGCGCTCGGCCGGCAGCGGGGCGTTGCCCGGAGGCGCGCACCGCACGGCCGCGACCATTCGCACACCGGTGAGCACCAGACCGTCCGCGACGTCGACCGTCTCCGGCTGGGAGGCAAGGCGGGCCCGGTGCAGGGCCGCGACGATCCAGTCCCCCGACCGGTCACCGGTGAACAGCCGGCCGGTCCGGTTCGCCCCGTGCGCCGCCGGCGCCAGCCCGACGACGAGCAGCCGGGCGCGGGTGTCGCCGAAGCCGGGTGCCGGCCGACCCCAGTACGGCTGGTCGGCGAAGGCGCGGCGCTTGACGACGGCCACGTCCTCGCGCCACGTGACCAGCCGGGGGCAGGCCCGGCAGACCGACGACGCCGCGTCCAGCGCGGCAAGGTCCGCGCACCCATCGGCCAGCCGCACGACGTCGGCGGCTGAGCGCGCGACCGGCGTCGCCGAACCGGCCGGGTCGCCGGGCCAGCCGGAGCCCGGCGGCACGGGCGACGGGAATCCCGCGCCGGTCCGCGGGTGCGGCAGCGCAGGTGCAGGCGTTGCGGACATCACCCGATCATGCATCACCCGATCTGTTCGGGCCGGCTACGCGTAGTCGACGATCACGCCCTCCGGCCAGCTGCGGTAGAGGAAGCTCGGCAGCCCCTCGCGCGGTGGCCTCGTGGCCCGGGCCCGGAAGATCAGGTAGTGGCCGAGGTCGTCCAGCCGCGACCCGACGAGCGGCGCGACCTCCGCGTAGAAGGGCCGGCCGGCAGCGGTCGACTGATGACCATCGGCGGTGAACGAACGCTCGACGTCGAACCCCGCGAACTCCAGCAGCCGCTGGAGCTCGTGCCGGGTGTACTCGCGGTTGTGCCGCCCGTAGGGCCCGTAGCCGGAGTACGGGTCGTACATGTTCACCCCGCTCACCAGCGAGAGCACGTTGTCCAGGCGGGCAACGTTCGGCGTGGTCAGCACGAGGACCCCGGACGGCTTCAGCACCCGATGGATCTCGCGCAGGGTGGCGACGGGGTTCATCAGCATGTGCTCGAGCATCTCGCAGAAGAGCACCACATCGAACGAGTCGTCGGCGAACGGGAACTCGTCCTCCTCGACGTTGAACAGCCGGCACCGGTGGGACACCTCGACCCGGCGGTCGGTACCCGGCGGCACGAACGACACGGTCTCCGTTGTCTCCCCGCTGTGGTCGTAGTAGTTGGCCAGGGTCAGCTCGAGGTTCGTGTGCTGGTCGAGGAGGTGGGTGGTGAAGTAGGGATTGGCGCCGAGCTCAAGGCAGCGTCCGACGTCGTCACGGACCACACCCCAGGTGTGCAGGAAGCGCAGGATCGAGTCGTCGACGTAGCCGTCGAGGTGACCGACGGGTTCACCGTTCACCGACCAGGACCGGAAGGCCGTCTCGACATCGGCGAGCGAGAGACCATCGGGCGTCGGAACCGGTGGCGAGGCCCACACCGCCGACGACGACACGGGGTCGACGACGGGCGTCCCGAGCGCACTCAGCACCCGCGAGCCACCCCGCCGCAGGACCTTCTGAACTGGCTGTGGGCTTCGTCGCAGGACGCGGCCGGCCAGGCGGCGAAGCCTGGAGCGAATACCGTCGGTCCGCCGAGCACGAAAGTTCACGTCAGGAGTCTCCTTCTCGATCTGGGTCACCTTCGAACGCTCGTCGTCCGACAGGCGTCGCGCACGCGGACAGGGAAGGCCGATGGCGGCTGAACCTACCAAAGGCGGGCGGCCCAGGCGCAGCCGGCGGATGCCGGATCTCCGCGAACGGGCTATCGCTCGGCGGCGCTCAGGGTGATGCCGTCGAGGATGTCGTGCTCGGAGGTCACAACGGTGCGCAGGTCTCCCCCGGCAGCGCCGACGTCAGCGCGGACCCGGGCGACGACGTCGGACCAGATCAGCGCACCGGCCCCGATCACGTCCACCCGCCCCGGGTGCATGAACGGCAGCCGCGCGCGGCGCTTGCGGGTCATCGTGAGCAGGGCGCGGCAGGACGCGAGCACCTGGTCCGCCTTCAGCACCGCGCCATCGATCAGCTCGGGGTCGTACTCGTCCAGGTCCAGCGCGTTGGCCGTCACGGTGGTGACCGAGCCCGCCAGACCGACCAGGGTCGCGGTGCGTCCGAACGGGACCACCGCGGCGGCCGCCGCCAGGCCGGCGACGACGTCGGCGCTGGCCGCCGCGATCTGCTCGGGCGTCGGTGGGTCGTCGTGCAGGTGACGCTCCGTCAGGCGGACGCACCCGACATCCATCGAGACCGCCGAGACCGGGGAGGTGGTGCCGAGGGCGATCTCGGTCGAACCCCCGCCGATGTCGACCACCAGGAACGGTCCGGGATGCCGGCCGGCCAGCACGCTGGTCGCGCCGCGGAACGACAGCCGCGCCTCCTCCTCGCCGCCGATCACCTCCGGCTGCACCCCCAACGCGGCGCGGACCCCGTCCACGAACTCCTGGCGGTTCTGTGCATCCCGGGTGGCCGAGGTCGCCACGAACCGGATGCGCTCGGTACCCAGGTCGGCGCAGACCTGCGCGTACCGGCGCGCAGCCTCGAGCGTCCGCTCCATCGCCTCCGGCGCGATCCGGCCGGTCCGGTCGACGCCCTGGCCCAGGCGGACGACCTCCATCCGCCGGTCGACATCGGTGAGCCGGCCGGCGGCGTCGACGTCCGCGACGAGAAGCCGGATGGAGTTGGTGCCGCAGTCGATGCCTGCCACGCGTGTCACGGGCACAGCCTGCCATCCTCGGCGCGGTCATCAGGACGGCCCGAGGACCCTCTCAACACGTGCAGCGATCGGGACGCCACGCCTCGGCGATCAGCGCGAGCGCCTCGTCGCCGAGCGGGTTGACGCCCGGGCCTGCGGCCAGCGCGTGGCCGACCAGCGCGTGCAGGCACTTGACCCGGTCCGGCATGCCGCCGGCCGACACCCCGGCGATCTCGGGCACCTCGCCCAGCTCCGCCCGGCGGGCGAGGTAGTCCTGGTGTGCGCGCCGGTGGGCGGCGGCCAGCTCCGCGTCGTCGGCCAGCCGCGCCGTCATCTCCTGCATCACGCCGGCGGCCTCGAGCGTCGAGATCGCGGCGACCGCCCCCGGGTGGGTCAGGTAGTACGTCGTCGGGAAGGGGGTGCCGTCCGGCAGCCGCGGGGCGGTCCGGACCACCGTCGGCCGACCGCAGACGCAGCGCGCCGCCACCGCAAGGACGCCGCGCGGCTCCCGGCCCAGCTGTTCGGCGACGACCGCCAGGTCGGCGTCCGTGACGGCGCTCACGCCACCCTCACCCGGTCTTCGCCGGGACGTCGGACTCGCCGGCGACCCGCATCGACTCCCAGACCGTCGTGTACCAGGGCGTGACCGCGCCGCCGGTCGGGATCGTCGGCCCGGCACCCGGTTCGGCGACGGTGCCGTCGATCAACCGCTGCTCGACGACGACCTCCGGGTCGATCACCCGGTAGGCCGTCTCGCCAGGCATCACGTACGGCAGGCGTTCCCGCGCCTGGGCGGCCACGTACGCGGGGTCCTGCCAACGGTCGAGCTCGCTGCGCAGGTCGCCCTCGGACTGCTCGGCCACCGTGACCTCGGCGGCGAGCGCGTCCAGCTCCGCCCGCTGCCCCAGGTACGCGCGGATGGTCGGGAACAGCAGGGTGAAGCCGGCCAGCAGCACGACGCCGAGAACCATCGCGCGCACCGAGACCAGCCTGGCGACGCGCACCGGCCGCGACTCCGGGNGGCTGNCCCGCGCGGCCGCTTGAGGCGCGGAGCGCCGGGGGCTTCCCTTGCCTCCGCGCGACGCCGGACGGCCGCCGCGAGCCTGGGCTCCGGCACCCGACGACGCGCTCGAGGACCCGCGGCGCGCGGGTACTGGCGACGTCGGTCGACGGGACATGACTCGATTGTGCCCCGCCGGCTCGCCACCGCCCGGCACCGACCGGCTCGGCGCGGCGCGGCCCGCGAGCGATCCCGTCAACGCCGGAGGGCCCGGCCGCCGGTGGTCCGGACGACCGAGCCCTCGAGCTCGTGCGGTGTGCTCAGCCGTGCCGCGGGAAGGCGCTCGCGCCGGCGTACTCGGCGGCGTCGTCGAGCTCTTCCTCGATGCGGAGCAGCTGGTTGTACTTGTTGATCCGCTCGCCGCGGGCCGGGGCACCGGTCTTGAGCTGACCGGTGTTCATCGCGACGGCCAGGTCGGCGATCGTGACGTCCTCGGTCTCACCGGAACGGTGGGACACCATGGCGGTGAAACCGGCGCGCTGCGCCATCGTCACGGCGTCGAGGGTCTCGCTCAGCGTGCCGATCTGGTTGAGCTTGACCAGCAGGGAGTTCGCGGCCTTGAGCTTGATGCCCTTGGCCAGGCGCTCCGGGTTGGTCACGAACAGGTCGTCGCCGACGATCTGCACCTTGTCGCCGACCTTGGCGACCAGCTCGCTCCAGGTGCTCCACTCGTCCTCGGACAGCGGGTCCTCGATGGAGACCAGCGGGTAGTCCGCCACGAGCTTCTCGTAGAACGCGATCAGGTCGGCGGGCGAGGTGGCCTTGCCCTCGAACTGGTAGGCGCCGTCCTTGAAGAACTCGGTGGCGGCGACGTCGAGCGCGAGGCAGACGTCGGTACCCGGGGTGAAGCCGGCCTTCTCGATCGCGATCAGGATCAGGTCGAGCGCGTCGCGGTTGCTCGGCAGGTTGGGCGCGAAGCCGCCCTCGTCGCCGAGACCGGTCGAGAGGCCCTTGCTCTTCAGCACGGACTTGAGCGAGTGGTAGACCTCGACGCCGGTCCGCAGCGCCTCGCGGTAGGTGGTCGGCCCGATCGGGGCGATCATGAACTCCTGGATGTCGACGTTGGAGTCGGCGTGCGACCCACCGTTCAGGATGTTCATCATCGGCACCGGCAGCACGTGGGCGTTCGGCCCGCCGATGTAGCGGAAGAGCGGCAGGTCGGCGCTGTCCGCGGCGGCCTTTGCGACGGCCATGGAGACACCAAGGATCGCGTTCGCGCCCAGCTTGCCCTTGTTGGGCGTGCCGTCCAGGTCGATCAGGGCCTGGTCGACCAGGCGCTGCTCGCTGGCCTCGAAGCCGACCAGCTCCGGGGCGATCTCATCCATCACGGCGTTGACGGCGTCCTGGACGCCCTTGCCCAGGTAGCGGCTCTTGTCGCCGTCCCGGCGCTCGACGGCCTCGAAGGCGCCGGTCGAGGCGCCCGAGGGAACTGCGGCGCGGGCGATGGTGCCGTCGTCGAGGGCGACCTCGACCTCCACGGTGGGGTTGCCACGCGAGTCAAGGATCTCGCGGGCGCCTACGGCCTCGATTGTGGCCACGGAAGCTCCTTTGGAAGACGTTCAGGTGATTGGTACGGGTTGACCGTCCGCCGGGCACACCAGCGGCCGGGGTNCCCCGCCGCCGGTCCTCGTCAACCGGCCGACGTCCAGCCTAGCCACCGACGCCATCGGCACGGCAGGACGTTCGACCGCCGCATCCTGGACCGCCGGCAGACGGAAGCGACCGGCCCACCGCAGGGGTGGGCCGGTCGCTGGGTCCGTCTCAACCGACGAGCGCAGCCTCCCGTGCCCGCAGCGCGACGAGGATCTCCTCGACCTGAACCTTGGCGTCGCCGAACAGCATCGCGGTGTTCTCCTTGAAGAACAGCGGGTTCTGCACGCCGGCGTACCCGGTGGCCATCGAGCGCTTGAACACCACGACCTGCTTGGCCCGCCAGACCTCAAGGACCGGCATGCCGGCGATCGGCGAATCGGGGTCGTCGAGGGCGGACGGGTTCACCACGTCGTTCGCACCGATGACCAGCGCGACGTCGGTGCTCGGGAAGTCGTCGTTGATCTCGTCCATCTCCAGGACGATGTCGTACGGCACCTTCGCCTCGGCCAGCAGCACGTTCATGTGACCGGGCAGGCGGCCCGCCACGGGGTGCACGCCGAACCGCACCTGGATGCCGTGCGCACGCAGCCGGGACACCAGGTCCGCGACGGGGTACTGGGCCTTGGCGACGGCCATGCCGTAGCCGGGCACGATGACGACCGACTTCGACTCCAGCAGCATCTCGGCGACGTCCGGAGCGTGGGTCTCGCGGTGCTCGCCCTGGTAGGCGTCACTCGACACCGCCTTGCCGCCCTCGGACCCGAAGCCACCGAGGATCACGCTGATGAACGCGCGGTTCATGGCCTTGCACATGATGTAGGAGAGGATCGCACCGGAGGAGCCGACGAGGGCGCCGGTGACGATCAGCAGGTTGTTGCTGAGCATCAGGCCGGCCGCGGCCGCGGCCCACCCGGAGTAGGAGTTCAGCATCGAGATGACCACCGGCATGTCACCACCGCCGATCGCGGCGACCAGGTGCCAGCCGAGCACCAGCGCGATGCCGGTCATCACGGCCAACGGGACCAGCCCGTTGCTGCCGATGAACCAGGCCATCAGGCCGACGGTCACGGTGAGTGCGCCCATGTTCAGCAGGTTCCGGCCAGGGAGCATCAGCGGGGCGGAGCTGACCTTCGCCGACAGCTTGAGGTAGGCAACGACGGAACCGGTGAGCGTGACGGCGCCGATGAACACACCGAGGAAGACCTCGACCTGGTGCACGACGTCGGCGGGCTCGGTCATGTAGGAGTTGAAGCCGACCAGCACGGCCGCGGCACCGACGAAGCTGTGCAGGATCGCGATCAGCTCCGGCATCTGGGTCATCTCGACGGTGCGGGCCTTCCAGATGCCCGCTGAGGCGCCGATCGCGAAGACCATCAGGATGAGCAACAGGGTCACGAGCACCGACCGACTGCTGTTGTCGACGGAGAGGACGATCGTTGCCAGCAGGGCCAGGACCATCCCGACCATGCCGAGGATGTTGCCCCGGCGCGCCGTCTCCTGCTTGGACAGGCCCGCGAGGGACAGGACGAAGAGCACTGCGGCGACTACATAGATCGCCTGAGCGAGGTCGTTCAGCACGTCACACGTCCTTCCGGAACATCCCGAGCATCCGATACGTGACCAGGAAGCCACCGAAGATGTTGATGCTGGCAATGGCTGCGGCGATGAACGCGACGACCGCAACCACCGCGTTGTCGGAACCGATCTGCAGCAGAGCGCCGACCAGGATGACCCCGGAGATCGCGTTGGTCTGGGACATCAGGGGCGTGTGCAGCGAGTGGCTGACGTTGGAGATCACGTAGTAGCCGACGATCACGGCGAGCGCGAACACCGTCAGGTGCGCCACCGTCTCGGATGGCGAGTAGGTGAGCAGAAGGAGCGAGAGGACCGCGCCGATCAGGTACGAGATGTTTCGCCGCGTGGCCTTGCGCTTGGCCGCCTCCTTGGCCAGCCGGGCCTTTTCGGCGAGATCGGCCTCAGACACGGGCGCCGCCTTCGCCGGCGCGGCGGACACCGCGACCGGTGGCGGCGGCCAGAGCACCTCACCGTTGTGCGCAACGGTCATGCCGCGCTGGACCGGGTCCTTCAGGTCGAGCACGAGCTCGCCGTCCTTGCCCGGGGTCAGCAGCGCCATGAGGTGGACGATGTTGGTGCCGAACAGCTGGGAGGTGTGCCGGGGCATCCGGCTGGTCAGGTCCGTGTAGCCGACGACGATGACGCCGTTCGGGCTCACGACCTTCTTGCCGGCGACGGTCAGCTCGCAGTTGCCGCCGCCGGAGGCGCCTAGGTCGACGATCACGCTCCCGGGCCGCATCGTGGCAACCATCTCTGCGGTGATCGTCGTCGGGGCCTTGCCGCGCACGAGGGCGGTGGTGACGATGACATCGGCCTTGGCTGCCTCGGCCGCGTAGACCAGCATCGCGGCGTCCTGCTGAGCCTGGGTCAGCGGCTTCGCGTACCCGTCAGCAGCGACCTCCTGCTGGGCCTCGGGGGCGTCGACGAAGGTCGCGCCCATCGACTCGATCTCCTCGGCGACCTCCGGACGGACGTCGAAGGCCCGGACCTGGGCACCGAGGCTGTTGGCTGCGCCGATCGCGGCGAGACCCGCGACGCCGGCACCGATCACGAAGACATTCGCCGGCGACGTCTTTCCCGCGGCTGTCACCTGGCCGGTGAACATGCCGCCGTACTCCTCGGCGGCCTCGACCACGGCGCGGTACCCGGCGACGTTGGACTGGGTGCTCAGCACGTCGAGGCTCTGCGCGCGGGTGATCCGCGGCACGGCGTCGAGCGCAAGAGCGGTCACGCCG
>JGI24131J36419_10000960_pt1 | contig 10607 bp, 7 predicted proteins | sample BarGraNGADG00211_2_FD_36419 | JGI IMG/M metagenome (IMG submission 36419) | reverse complement strand
TTTGAAAAAGCATAGTGTAGGGACGAATNATATTATCAGGGGAGGAGAAAGGCTTGGAATATATTTTCTTGAAACAGGTTCTGTTGCCAGGCCAAGTAAAGTTATCTACGATAGAGCTCATTCTTCAATCGCTGAAATAAAACCTGTCATGGTTGATTGGGAGACTGTTTTTGAAGGTGTTACCTGGTTTCACTGGACAGGAATCACCCCTGCCATCTCAGAAAGTGCTGCTGAAGTATGTCTCGAAGCCATTAAAGCTGCTAATAAAAAAGGTATTACCGTATCATGCGATCTTAATTACAGAAAAAATCTCTGGAAATGGGGCAAAACAGCTGGTGAAGTTATGCCGGATCTGGTAAATGGATGTGACATAATCCTTGGTAATGAGGAAGATGCAGAGAAAGTATTTGGTATCAAACCTGATGAGACCAGTTTCCTGAAGGGAGAAGTAGATGGTACCAGTTACGAATCAGTTTGCAAGAAACTTAAGAATAAATTCCCAAAATCAAAGAAAATCATTATCACTCTGAGGGGATCAATAAATGCTGACCACAACTCATGGTCAGGTGTGCTTTATAATGGAGAAAACCTGTTCAAAGCGCCTGTATATCAGATCACCCATATAGTCGATCGTGTAGGAGGAGGTGACTCGTTTATGGGAGGTCTTATTTATGGACTTATTAAATATCCGGGGGACGATCAGAAAGTTCTTAATTTTGCAGTAGCTGCTTCCTGCCTGAAACATACAATACATGGTGATTTTAACATGGTCACCGTTCAGGAAGTGGAGCAACTGATGAAGGGCGATAGCTCTGGAAGAGTGGTTCGCTAAAATAACCACTTTAAAGATTACAGGTTCGAAAATATGAAAGCTGAAATAATTACGATCGGAGATGAACTTCTGATCGGACAGACGATCGATACCAATTCTGCATGGATGGGGGCGGAACTCAGTATGATCGGATTTGATGTATGGCGTAAAATTTCAATCCATGATATAAACCAGGATATTCTGAATACTCTAAATGAAGTATCAGGAAGATCAGATGTGGTATTGATAACAGGAGGACTCGGCCCCACAAGTGATGATATAACCAAATCGACTCTGTGCGAATTCTTCAATACACGGTTGGTTATAAATAGTGAAGTATTGTTGATGATCGAAGAGATGATGAACAAACGTCAATTCCCGATGAATGAAAATAACCGGCGGCAGGCAGAGGTACCAGAATCATGCAGAGTGCTTAAAAATGCCACCGGTACTGCTCCGGGGATGTGGTTCGAAAAGGATGGGACAATATTTGTATCTATGCCCGGTGTGCCTTTAGAAATGAAGTATATTATGAAGGAACATGTTCTTCCTGAACTAAATAAACGTTTTACATCACAAGTCATAATACATAGAAATATAATGACTTATGGCGTTCCTGAAGCTCGTCTCTCGGAATTACTTATGAGCTTTGAAGCAGCTCTTCCTAAAAACATAAAACTTGCTTATCTGCCATCTTCCGGTATCATTAAATTGCGTCTCACAGGGACCGGAACCAACCGCCAAATACTATCAGATAATATAGAAGATCAGGTAAATAACCTTTACCGGATTATCCCTGACCTCATATATGCAGAAAATGAAGAATCATTTGAATCGGTAATTGGTAAACTGTTAAGAAAGAAGAAAAAGACAATCTGTACCGCTGAAAGCTGTACCGGCGGCAGAATAGCTAATATGATAACAAGCGTTCCCGGAAGTTCATCTTATTTCAAAGGCTCGATAATAGCTTATGATAATTCTGTCAAAACACAACTGCTTGGGGTTATGAAAGAAATTATTGCCAGTGATGGGGCAGTGAGTGAACAAGTCATCATTCAGATGGCAGAGGGAATAAGAAGATTATTTAATACTGACTTTGCAGTTGCAACCTCGGGGATCGCAGGACCCGACGGAGGTACAGAACTAAAACCTGTCGGAACAGTTTGGATCGCTGTTGCATCTGAAAATGGAACGGTGACCTCAAAACATGTTTTTGGAAACGACAGAATTACTAATATCGAAAGGTTTTCTATTGCAGCTCTCAACCTTGTTAGAAAGCAGATTATCAGTCAATAAACTTAATCCCATTCATTTTTTAAAAAAAATCGACATAAATATTTGGTTAATCAGATAAAAATCACGTATTTTGCGCTTCGTTTTTAAAGGACAAACGTTAGTAAAGAAGTAAAACAAATAATAATGTCAAAGATTTGTCAGGTTACAGGGAAAAAAGCGATGACCGGGAACAACGTTTCGCATTCAAAAAGAAGAACCAAGAGGAAATTCTACCCGAATCTTTTTGAAAAGAAGTATTATCTGCCTGAAGAGGAGAGATGGGTCCACCTTAAAGTATCAGCTGCTGGTATCCGTCTTATCACAAAAAAAGGACTTGCTAAAACTCTTAAAGAAGCAAAAGAAAAAGGTTACATTTTGAATTATTAAATAAGGATAGAAAATGGCAAAGAAGGCTAAAGGTAACAGACAGCAGGTTATTCTGGAATGTACCGAACATAAGGAGAGTGGTCTCCCCGGGATGTCGAGATATATTACCACTAAAAACAGGAAAAACACACCTGACCGGCTTGAAAGAATGAAATACAATCCGGTTTTGAAAAAACATACACTTCACAGAGAAATTAAGTAATAAGATTTACAATGGCAAAGAAAGTTGTTGCAACACTAAAAACAGGAAGCGGTAAGGTCTTTACAAAATGTATTAAAATGATTAAGTCTGACAAATCAGGCGCTTATCTGTTTAAGGAAGATATCGTTCATAATGATCATATCAAAGATTTCTTCACAAAAAAGTAATTTAATCTTCTGATAATAAGATTGATTAAGCTTTCTTCATATCTGAAGGAAGCTTTTTTTATATTTACTCTTTTATTTAAGACAGTCAAAAATGGCTTTACTGGGATTCCTTGGGAAAGATAAGAAAGAGAGTCTGAAAAAAGGGCTTGAGAAAACAAAAGAGAGTGTTTTTATAAAACTCTCCAGGGCTGTCGCCGGAAAATCAAAAGTTGACGAAGAAGTTCTCGATAACCTTGAGGAAGTTCTGGTCTCTTCCGATGTTGGTGTATCAACAACCCTGAGTATCATAGAAAGGATAGAAAAAAGAGTTGCCAGGGATAAATATTTGAATACCAGTGAACTGAATAGCATTCTTAAAGAAGAGATTATTGCTCTTCTGGGTACCAATAACCCCGATCCTGAATCTGATTTTTNCAACACGCTGCCACATAAACCTTATGTAATAATGGTTGTTGGTGTTAACGGATCAGGTAAAACTACCACAATTGCAAAGCTTGCTCATCAGTTTAAAAGCGCGGGTAAAAAAGTTCTACTTGGTGCAGCCGACACATTCAGGGCAGCGGCTATAGAACAGCTTCAAATATGGGCCGACAGAACAGGTGTGCAGATTGTCAGGCAAAAAATGGGAGCTGATCCGGCTTCTGTAGCTTTTGATACCGTAAAATCAGCTGTTGCAGGTGGTTTCGATGTCGCAATTATAGATACTGCCGGTCGGCTTCATAATAAAGNTAATCTCATGACCGAGCTTTCAAAGATAAAAAGAGTCATGGNGAAAGTTCTTCCGGATGCTCCGCATGAAGTGTTACTGGTACTTGACGGATCTACCGGCCAAAACGCTTTTGAACAGGCAACACAGTTCACAGCTGCAACTAATGTGACCGCGTTAGCTATAACAAAACTAGATGGAACAGCAAAAGGCGGCGTGGTGATTGGTATTTCCNACCAGCTAAAAATACCCGTGAAATATATAGGCATAGGTGAAAAACTGGATGACCTTCAGATATTCAGCAGGTTNGATTTTGTTGATTCACTCTTCTCAACGGAGAAATGAATCCCTTTGTAATCACGGAATTAATCCATTTATGAAGTACAAAAAAATTAATATTGTAACCCTGGGTTGCTCAAAAAACATCGTTGATTCAGAAAAACTTTTGCGGCAAATTCAGTCAGGTGGTTACCAGATAGTCCATAATGCAGATGATAATTCAGCCGATACAGTAATCATCAATACCTGTGGTTTTATTAATGATGCAAAGGAAGAAAGTGTAGATACGATCCTTCGGTATGTAAAAGCCAGAGAATCAGGAAAAATCAACAAACTATATGTCATGGGGTGCCTGTCAGAGAGGTATATGGATGCTCTTAAAACCGAAATACCAGAAGTAAAAAAATACTTTGGTGTAAATAATATGAACGAGATCCTTAAGGAACTGGGAGTCACATTCCGGAAGGATCTTATGACTGACAGATCAATTACCGGCCCCGGGCATTATGCTTACCTGAAAATATCGGAGGGCTGCGATCGCACATGTGCTTTTTGTGCTATTCCGGTAATAAGGGGAAAATGCNTCTCGCGTCCGGTTGAGGAACTAGTTGCGGAGGCACAAATCCTTGCCGGAAAGGGAGTTAAAGAACTAATACTGATTGCCCAGGATTTAAGCTATTATGGCATTGACCTTTATAAAAAGCAAATGCTTCCGGCACTTATCACTGAACTGCTTAAGATTAAATCATTCGAATGGATACGGCTCCATTATCTTTATCCGGCAAATTTCCCGATGGAAATTATTGATCTGATGAAAGATAATCCCAGAATATGCCGGTATATTGATATTCCTATCCAGCATATCTCCGACAAAATGCTCACACTTATGAAAAGATCACACGACAGGAGCGGGACTGAAAAAATTCTTAACCGTTTACACAATGAATTACCTGATGCGGTGATAAGGACGACTTTGATTGCCGGACATCCGGGCGAAACGCCAGTGGAGTACAACGAGCTTAAGGATTTTATTACCTCCTTCAGGTTTGACAGGCTTGGAGTTTTTGCATATTCACATGAGGAAGATACTTATTCATATAGTAATTATACAGATGAAGTGCCTGCCGAAGTAAAGGAGACAAGGGTGTCGGAATTAATGGCGATTCAGCAGGACATTTCAGGTCAACTCAATGAAAAAATGGTCGGCAAGACTTTAAAAGTCATTATTGACAGGAGGGAAGGAGAATTTTTTATCGGAAGAACAGAGTATGACAGCCCTGAAGTTGACCAGGAGGTACTAACAGCATCAGAAACTGACCTGAAGCCAGGTAATTTCTACAACGTAATAATCACACAATCAGCTGATTTTGATCTGTATGGTAAATTAATCTTCTAGTTGGTCGGAGGCAACCCCAAAGTAGTTTCAGTAACCTCTTTTTTCTTCTGTATATTAATCTTAATCTCAGATTTAGCTTTGTTAAATCCGACACTTATTGTATCACCTTCTTTTAGAGCAGCTTTGATAAGAATTTCTGCCATTGGATCTTCAAGATATTTCTGAATTGCACGTTTTAATGGCCTGGCACCGAAGTTAGCGTCAAATCCTCTTTCAGCAATAAAATCTTTTGCTGCAGTGGTTATCTTCAATTGATAACCAAGTGATTTAACCCTTTCATATAATCCTTTTAATTCGAGATCTATGATTTTGCTGATTTCTTCTTTCCCCAATGAATTAAACATTATAACATCATCAATCCTGTTCAGAAATTCCGGAGCAAATGTCTTTTGCAGCGCTTTCTGAAGGATACTTTTTGTCTGCTCATCGCGGCTTGATTTCTTTGCATGAGTATCAAATCCGATACCATGTCCGAATTCAGCGATCTGCCTTGTTCCGATATTTGAAGTGAGAATTACAATTGTATTTCTGAAATCAACCCGTCGGCCAAGACTATCAGTGAGCTGTCCTTCGTCAAGTACCTGAAGCATAATATGGAACACATCCGGATGAGCTTTTTCGATCTCATCAAGCAGAACAACCGAATAAGGTTTCCTCCTTACTTTTTCGGTAAGCTGGCCTCCCTCTTCATACCCAACGTATCCGGGAGGTGCACCAACAAGCCTCGAAACGGAGAACTTCTCCATATATTCGCTCATATCAATCCTCACAAGGTTATCGGTCGTATCAAAAAGGAATTTTGCAAGTACTTTTGCAAGCTGTGTTTTTCCAACTCCGGTAGGTCCAAGGAAAATGAATGTTCCAATCGGTTTATTCGGATCTTTCAGTCCGGCTCTGTTCCTCTGAATTGATTTAACGACTTTGTGAATAGCTTCCTCCTGTCCAATTACACTATCCTTGAGTTCATCTGCCATTTTGAGTAACCTTGTACCTTCAGTCTGCGCAATCCTCTGAACAGGTACACCGGTCATCATTGCAACCACTTCGGCAACTTTATCAGCATCTACTGTCTCACGGTTTGCGGCAAGTTCTTTCTCCCACTTTTTCTTTTCAACTTCAATCGAATCCATCAGATCCTTTTCGCGATCCCGAAAACTGGCAGCCTTCTCGAAGTTCTGATTCTTCACTGCCATCATTTTTTCCTTTTTTGTATCATCCAGCTGTTTCTCGAGGGTGAGGATTTTTTCCGGAACAACAATATTCAAAATATGTACCCTTGAGCCCGATTCATCAAGAGCATCTATAGCTTTATCAGGTAAATGCCGGTCGGATATGTAACGGTTTGTCAGTTTAACACAAGCCTCTATTGCTTCATCAGTATAATGGACATTATGATGTTCTTCATATCTCTCCTTTATATTATGGAGTATAATTATAGTTTCTTCTATTGATGTAGGTTCAACTATCACCTTCTGGAATCTTCTTTCAAGGGCTCCGTCTTTTTCAATATGCTGACGATACTCATCAAGCGTCGTTGCACCGATGCATTGAATCTCACCTCTGGCCAGAGCTGGCTTAAGCATGTTAGCAGCATCCAGTGAACCAGTAGCGCCGCCTGCACCTACAATTGTATGAATCTCATCAATAAACAATATAATGTTATCATTCTTTGAAAGCTCATTAAGTATGGCCTTCATCCTCTCTTCGAACTGTCCCCGGTATTTTGTCCCTGCAACTATTGAAGCAAGATCAAGAGCTACAACTCTTTTATTAAACAGCACTCTCGATACATTCTTTTTTATTATGCGAAGGGCCAGGCCTTCAGCAATTGCCGATTTACCGACCCCTGGTTCACCAATCAGGACAGGATTATTCTTTTTTCTCCTCGATAATATCTGTGCCAGCCGTTCAATTTCCCTTTCTCTTCCCACAACAGGGTCTAGTCTTCCTTCTTCAGCGGCTTTTGTAAGATCAATTCCGAAATTATCTAAAACAGGAGTATCAGAAGATGACTTTGGTGTGGAGGGAGGATTGGGTTGTCCTTTTCCTGTTCCTCCGAAACTTTGACCTTCATCATCTTCATCTCTTGGATAATCAGCTTTGGAAGTCGGTGACTCAGCTTCAACCATTCGCTTGACCGACTGATAATTAACGTCTAATTCAGCAAGAAACCTGGTCACCAGTGCATTCTCATCCTTGAGTATGGCTAATAGAAGATGTTCCGATTCTATGCTATTACTTTTTAAGGCTTTTGCTTCGAGATATACAAGTTTAAGTATCCTTTCCGTACTTCTTAAAAGAGGAATAATTTCATTTCCTGCTACAGGTACCGGACTCTCGACTTTTATACTTTTTTCTAAAGATCCCTTTAGAACCAGCAGATCTATACCCTGATTAATAAGTATTTCAACCGCGACCCCTTCTCCGTCCCTTAGAATTCCCAGGAAAAGATGCTCAGGGCTTATATGACTGTTTCCCAGACGTATAGCTTCTTCTTTACTATACCCTAGAATATCTTTTACTCTTTGTGAAAATTGTGAATCCATTTTTTGTTTTTCAATTATCAGTTTTTAATTCTATGCCAGACAAACTGTCAGAAACTAACGACAAAATTACAATTAACTATTAAAATCAAAGTTAAATTATGCAAAATACATATATGACAATTATCGTGCCCATTTATGAACAAAATATGTTAAAAATTCACATGCTAAAAGCTCAAAAATAGCCAAATATTTACTATTTTCGTAATTCAAATCACCTGTATGGGTGTTTATATATAAATACTTAAATAACAATATGTTATGTCAGAAGGAGAGAGGATCATAAAGGTCAATATTGAGGAGGAGATGAAGTCTGCTTACATCGACTATTCTATGTCAGTTATAGTTTCAAGGGCATTACCGGATGTCAGAGATGGTCTCAAACCTGTTCATCGCAGGGTACTTTTTGGAATGTCTGAACTTGGTGTATACTCAAATAAAGCTCATAAAAAATCGGCAAGGATAGTAGGGGAGGTTCTTGGTAAATTTCATCCCCATGGTGATTCATCAGTTTATGAAGCCATGGTCAGAATGGCACAGGAATGGTCATTAAGATATCCTCTTGTTGACGGTCAGGGTAACTTTGGTTCAGTCGATGGTGACAGTCCGGCCGCAATGAGATACACCGAGGCAAGGTTAAAGAAAATTGCTGAAGAGATGTTGGCTGATATAGATAAAGGGACTGTCGATTTTCAGCCCAACTTTGATGATTCGCTGACCGAACCGACAGTTTTACCAACCCGCATTCCGCAGCTGCTTGTAAACGGAGCTTCCGGAATTGCTGTCGGGATGGCAACAAATATGCCGCCTCATAACCTTTCAGAAATAATTGATGCTACAATTGCATATATCGATAATAATGAAATTACTACTGAAGAGATATTACAATTTGTGAAGGGACCTGATTTTCCCACAGGTGGAATAATTTATGGCGAACAGGGAATAAAAGATGCCTTGGAAACGGGAAGAGGCCGGATAGTAATAAGGGCAAAAACAGAAATCGAACTTACTCATTCAGGAAGGGAATGCATTATAGTGACAGAAATTCCTTACATGGTCAATAAGGCCGAAATGATCAGGAAGATCGCAGACCTTATTAATGAGAAAAAACTTGAAGGTATATCATATATAAATGATGAGTCGGACAGGAACGGGATGAGGGTTGTTATTATTCTGAAAAAAGATTCCAGTGCCAACGTTGTTCTGAATCATCTTTACAAATATTCTTCGCTCCAGACATCTTTTAGCGTTAACAATATTGCACTGGTTAAGGGCAGACCAAAAACTCTCAACACCAAAGACCTCATTCATTATTTTGTAGAACATCGTCATGATGTCATCTTAAGAAGGACAAAATATGATCTCGACCAGGCTGAAAAGCGGGCCCATATCCTTGAAGGACTGATCATTGCAAGTGACAATATTGATGAAGTTATTGCAATTATCAAATCATCAAAGAATGCTGATATGGCGAGAGAGAGACTTATTGAGCGATTTGCTCTTTCCGATACACAGTCAAGAGCAATCGTCGAAATGCGTCTCCGTCAGCTCACAGGCCTTGAACAGGAAAAATTAAGAGCTGAGTACAAAGAAGTTATGGACATGATTGAATATCTGAAGAGCATTCTGGCAAGTGTTGAACTTCAGATGAAAATCATAAAGGATGAGCTCCTTGATATTAAAGAGAAATACGGGGACAAGCGTCGTACAGAAATAATTCCTAATGCTGAAGAATTCAATCCTGAAGACTTTTATGCCGATGATGAAATGGTTATTACTATTTCCCATCTGGGTTATATTAAAAGAACACCTCTCACTGAATTCAGGAGACAGAACAGGGGTGGAACAGGAGCAAAGGGAGGTTCAACAAGGGATGAAGATTTTATAGAACATTTGTACATTGCCACTATGCATAATACGATGCTTTTCTTTACAAGTAAGGGAAAGTGTTACTGGCTCAAAGTGTATAATATTACTGAAGGATCACGTATATCAAAGGGGAGAGCAATTCAGAACCTGATTAATATTGAACCCGATGATAAGGTGCGGGCTTTTATTAATGTCAGGAATCTCGGCGACGTTGACTACATCAAAAATAACTTCATTGTGCTGTGTACAACAAAAGGAATAATTAAAAAGACCTCTCTTGAAGCCTATTCCAGACCCAGGCTAAATGGGGTAAACGCAATAACGGTGAGAGAAGGAGATGAACTTCTTGAAGCAAGAATGACAAACGGAAGCTATGAGATTATGCTTGCAGTCAAATCAGGCCGTGCAATACGTTTCCCTGAAATTAAAGTAAGACCTATGGGACGGACAGCTTCCGGTGTAAGAGGGATCAGGCTTGCAAATGTGACCGATGATTTTGTTGTTGGTATGATTACTGTCGAAAATAAAGAAAAAAATATACTGGTTGTCTCGGAAAAAGGGTACGGAAAAAGATCTGATATTGACGGTTACAGAATTACAAACAGGGGAGGAAAGGGAGTTAAGACTATAAATATTACTAAAAAAACAGGTTCATTAATTGCACTTAAAGATGTCACAGATAAGCATGATCTCATGATCATTACACAGTATGGAAATATACTCAGGAGCCCTGTATCAGCATTAAGGGTTATGGGACGGGCAACTCAGGGTGTAAGATTAATTAATTTGAAAGAAAATGACATAATTGCCTCAGTCGCCTGTGTACTTGTAAATGAGGAGGATGAGAATGCTGATAACAATAATATTGAAGAAAATAATAATAGTAGTGAGGAAATTGGCAAAGAATTTGATGTTTAATAAGTAATGTTATAAATTTGACAAAATTATTAAAGACAAAAAATTAAAATTATA
>JGI24131J36419_10000954_pt1 | contig 10643 bp, 7 predicted proteins | sample BarGraNGADG00211_2_FD_36419 | JGI IMG/M metagenome (IMG submission 36419) | reverse complement strand
ATCTTCAACAGCCTTCTGTAGGCGATAGAAACTTTGTGAACCGGCGTATGCGTCATCGGCTTGCATCATGGCAGACAACTGATTGTCGCTCATGGCATTCGTGCCGGAATCGGTTAACATGTCGAGGAAAACATCGGTGGTTCTGAGTTGGAACGTATTGAAACCGCCTTCTTGGAGGGCTTCCAATCTCCGTTCTATGGGAACCAGGAAAAGTTTCTGGACGATGCGGACTTTGTGGAGTTCAAGAGGAAGCTCTTCTCCGGAATAAAAGGTAACTAATGGTTTGGGGGCTTTTGTGCTCATATCATGAATTTAATTTAAGGTGATTCTGGTCGCTAATGTATGAAATTATCAATAAACGACGTAAAAATCCGACAAAAATTCAGATTTTTTTGTCATTTTTTAATACTTTGTTTGATTCGGGCTTCGGCTTCAGTCAATAGACTTGCGGCCTTCTTTTCGGCTTCTTTCTTCAATTGAGCCGCCGTAGCTTTGGCGGCAACTTTAACCAACGGATTTTTGGCTTTGGCTATCAGGTTGTTCCCCTGCGTTTCTGCTTCTGAGATGAGTTTGTCACCGGCCGCTTTGGCTTGCGCCCGCATTTCTACTGCTTTCCGGTCTACTTCGGCATCGATTTTGGCCTTCGTTTCCTCCATATTGGTTCCCAAGGTGGCTTTCAGGGCCTTGTCAGCCAGTTTGACAGCGACTTTCTGAGCCACTTCGGCAACATCCAACCGGATAACTGGTTTGGAAAATGTGCCTTTGATGGTTCCCTGGAATTTTGAAACCCCTAACACCGACCTATTTTCCGGCAACGTCACACCCAACTTGTAGTCAATCGTCTTGTCCAGACCGGTAATACCGCCCAGCTCCAGCGCAATACCATCCACGAGTATGGTGAAAGGTGAAGTCGTCACTTTACCGTCACTGATCTTGAACGGAATGCTCAGGTCTTTGGGAGCGATCGTACGTAGTTTTTCATTTTTAAGCGTCGTAGCCAGCACGTCAAGCACCTTGATGTTGGAAACAAAAACGCCGTTCGACTGCAACAGACCAGCGCCGTTCATCAGTTTGAGATTGGGGTTCAAATGTTTGTCCAGTGTGGTGTTGAAATCCATTTTCAGTGAATAATTGCCATTGACATTTTCAAAAATGGGGGCTATTTTTTTGACAAATTCAAACGAGGTAAAGGTTTGGGCAAAGGAAACACCCTTCAAATCCAGACCGAATGCCACGTTTGGCTTCTCCGGATCCAAGGCTTCGTAAAAGCCCTTTACTCCGATGGAACCTCCTAACGCATTGGCTGAAAGGTCGTTGATGGAGACTCTACCTTTTTTCACCGTCAGTGCTGCTTTAGCGTTCGTCAAAAAGAGCTTGCTGAACACGATCTTCTTACCCGTCGCGTTCAGACTCAAATCAAGGTTTTGAGGAATCTGGAAAGCCGACATCGGCGTCGTATCGGTGGAAGTCGTGGTAGCACCTTCGGTCATGAAATCGTTGAGGTTGAGGTAATTCGAATGCACTTGCAGTGAACCGGATAGTACATCGTCACGCATATACCAACCCAACATGTTACTGAGTGTACCGCTGGCCTGAATGTCGTTCTGTCCCAGTTGTAAAGACACGTTTGTCAAATGCACGTTCTGAGGGGTGAAATCCATGTTGGCGGTTTGTACGGTAACATCGGGCATGCCTTCAGTTTTGTATTGAATACCAAGGACAGCCAGTAAACCATTCAGCTTCAATTTGTCGTATTGTTTCGTTTCAATCCAGGACATTTTACCAGCGGCAAACAGATTGACGTCTATCTTTCCTTGCAGTTTGGTGCCTTTATCCAATTGATAGACCTCCTTAACCATACCCAAATTGAGCGCGCCTGCCAATTTCAATACAAAATCCGGATCACTCTGAGGAGTAGCCACATGAGCGGTCAGATCAAAAAGGTTGCCAGCCATGTTGAAATGGAATTTCGACAGGTCCACCAGTGTTTTATCCATTGTACCGCCAGGATTGGTGATGTTGCAAGCAATCTGGATGTCCTGCACCGACTTGGGCAGCGACGGGTACTGGAACATGGCGTTTTCCACCAGCAATTTGAAACCAAAAGAAGGCCAATCCAGATCGGTCATCAGCCCTTTCATAAAGAAATCCAGTTTCAGGTTTCCAGCCGTTTTCATGGAGCTGAAATCTTTGGTGTAGAAGGCAGGAACCAGCGAAAGGATTTGCTTGAAGGTGACCTTTGACGTATTGGCTTTCAGGTCGAAATCGATATTGTCGCCTGGAAGGGAAATTCGACCGCCAAAGCCTAGTTCTACAGCGTTCAGCAGTATTTTATTGGATTTGAAATTGAAAATATACTTATCCAGGTCGGCATCGAAGGTGAGCTGAAAATCCATTTTTACATCTTTGAATATGGGCATGCCCCAAAGCGTGTAATTGAGCGATTCAATGACGGATTCGGTGGAAATGGTTGTGATACTGGAGGAAAGATCCCCATTTAAGGAACCGTTCCAGCCTTTGAGATCGGCTAGCATGTCGTGTTTGCGGTCGTCGTAGATGAGGCGGGCATTGGTCAGTTCCACTCTGTCGAGTTCAAAATGCATCGCTGAAGTGTCGGCTCCGGGTTCAGCGGGTAGCGTATCCGGCTTCATGATGCGCCAGTTGGCTTCACCGGTGGCCAGCCATTTGATGTAGACTTTGGCATCCTTGAGCTCCACTTTCTTGATGCGGAAACCGTTGTCGGTCATCAAGCTTTTCAGGTTGATGGCCAGCCGGGCGGATTTGGAATAGACCAGCGTATCGTGGGCAAAGGAATCGGTGCCAATGATCATGAAATCGTTGAGGGAAGCCGTTATGTTTGGAAAATTGCTGAACAAGTTGAGGCTCAGACCGTCAAATTTCAACGTGGCGTTGAGGTATTTGTTGGCTTGTTTTTGGATGATGCCGCTGACTTTTCCTTTGAATGCAAAGGGCAGGATGATCATGATTGCCAACAGAACAGCCAGCACAATTCCTGAAATCTTTAATGCTTTTTTCATTTTGTATGTTTCAACCAAGATTTTGGAACCTTTACCACACAAATATTCAACGAACGGTCGTCGGCAGAAAGCATGGCGGACTGAAATTCCACTTTCGTGCCATCTGAACTGAACGTCGGATGCGGATGGTCAGCGGCCGTGACTTTGTGCCCTGCGGTGAGCAGCATCATTTCATGGGTCTTGCGGTTGATGAGGTAGAGGCTTCTTGAAAAGTCATCCCCTACTGCAAAACGTCCGTCGGCTGAACCCGAAACATGCCAGAAACCGCTTCCACTGTCGGTTTGACCAACAATCATCATTTCACCGGTTCGGATATTTACGATGCCCAGACCAGTAGGTTTTTCGCGGGTGCCGCAAACGCCCCAGCCGGTTTCCTGACCAGGATTGGCAGGATCGGGTTTCAAACCGACCGTATCTTTCACTATTTTACGATGCCCCAGTATGGCAATGGCCACTTCATCTGGGCCAATGACTGCTTCATGAGTGATCCATTCGAAGGATGCTTCGGGATACAAAGGCCGAAGACCGGATCCGTCGGATTTCACGTACCAAGTACGCTGTGGTGCTTTTCCGCCGGTTTCCCAGCAAAAAACGGCTTCTCCAGGGGTCCAGGAATTGCCCTGAATGTGCCCAATTTGAAAGGGTACGGAAACAACATGCTTGATTTCACCGGTTTTGAGGTTCATGCTGGCAATTCCTGCAGGGCCTGCGCCCATATTTCGGGGGCCGAAATTCGGTTCGATTTTGGTACTGTCAGGCAAATGACGGGCAGCCTCTTCCTTGCCTTCCCTAAAATAAACAAGATCTTCACTGCCATCCAGGGCCATATCTCCACCGGCACCGATGCTGGCAGGCGTCGTACCGCAAACGCGTTGATATTCGGATGCTTTTTTCAGTGTACCTGCTTCACTGTCCTTGAATAGTTTGGCTAGATCCACTTCAACGACCTGAACTTCTCTGGGAGCTAAAATAGGACGATAACGAGGCATTCCAGGTATCGTTCCCTCTGGTCCGCGAGGATTTCTGGGCCGAATGGAAGGAGTCAGGCTATCTTTGGGCAAGGGTTCGTTTCCTATTGCTTGCGTCGCCGTCGGTTTTGCTTTCTGCCGTTCCATAAAAAGGGTATCGTCGTGGTTGGGCACATTTCGCATAAAGTACAGCATCATGGATTTTCGGGCGACATTAAGCATGCCAGAGTATCCGCCTTCACTGACCTGAACCATGACACCGGTTTTTTCATTAACCGCCATCACTTCGCCATGGACACGGTCCGATTTGAAAATCACCCATTTTCCGTCCGATGTCCATTGGTTGTGGGTCTGGTAAATCTTTCCGTCGCCTTTGCCCTGTTGACTGGTCAAGAAAATGAGTTTCTGCCCGGTGACGGGATCCTTGATGACTTTGCGTTCCGAGGGAAATCGAGTGCCAATCTGTGCATGCATTGTTGGCAGTAAAACGAAAAGCAGTGCCGCCCAAAAAATAATCCGTGTTTTCATCCTCCGTTTTTTTAATTATATACTACAAAAGTAAAAATAATGTTGATGAATCTTCGATTACACTTTGGAAAACAGTTCATGCGCTAACTCCGCCTCAAGCAGCGGGTCTGCGCGCCCGGAATTCAGCATAGGTTCAGCACAGAAAATACTAAGAAACAGCATTTTAGATTTGATTTCTGTTGATTTTTTAGTTTCCTTTGCCGGTCTTTTAATCTGAAAAACTGAATTTATCGCCTGAATCCTTCATGAAAACTGTTCGCCTGAAAATCCTCCTACTTACTTTCTTGGGATTCCTATCGGTTCTTTTGAACGCAACCGTCACCCAAAAAGTGATTATATCCGAGTTTCTAGCACTCAACAGCAGCATTAAAACCGACGTGGACGGCGCTTATTCAGACTGGATCGAATTGTACAATCCGGGTGAAACATCTATCGATCTAACGGGTTGGTACTTAACAGACGATGCCGCCAACCTGACCAAATGGACCTTTCCTTCTTTGAGCATCGGCTCTGGTCAATATTTGTTGGTTTGGGCTTCGGGCAAAGATGTTGTTGCCTCCAACGGGGAACTGCATACCAATTTCAAGCTTTCCGGAACTGGTGAATACCTTGCCTTGGTAGAACCGGATACTACCAACATTTCGTTCGAATATGCACCCGCGTTTCCCGCTCAACAATCTGACATTTCCTACGGTATATCTCTGGGACAACACACGTACTTCAAGTCGCCGACACCAGGTTCAGGAAATTCGATGGGTTCACAAATACTAACCCCTCTGTTCAGTGTTTCCAGAGGATTCTTTTCGAATCCCTTTACGGTCTCCTTGTCTGTTGCTGATCCTACTTCGACGATTCGCTATACGACTGACGGAATTCGTCCCACTACTACGGTGGGCAATCTATATAAAGGCCCAATAACGATTTCTAAGACGACACCTTTGAGTGCGGTTTGCATCAAGGATGGGGTTGCAAGTGCCGTTGTGTCTAACACTTACCTGTTTGTTTCGGATATTGTCAACCAGTCGAATACGCAGTCAGGATATCCCGTGAAATGGGGAACGATGGCATTTGGGATGAGTACGACCTACCCTGCAGGTTCACGAGCTCCGGCAGATTATGGAATGGATGCCGACGTTTGCAACAACTCAGCCTACAAAAGCCTGATGAACAATGCGTTGACCTCCATACCAACCCTTTCGATCGTTACAAATCCCTCTTATTTGTTTTCGTATTCCATTAATAAAGATACTGGTGGCATTTACATTTATACCGGAGATGTTCCGTACGATGAAATCAATATTGACTCCAGCAAGTTTATTGCTTCCAATGGCTATCCATGGGTGAAAAGTACCAGTACAACGCTTGGAGTGGATTGGGAACGTCCCGCTTCTGTAGAATATTATGACCCTTCCGACAGTAGCCAGTTTCAAATCAATTGCGCCTTGATGCTGCATGGCGGCAACGGTCGAAAAGCCCACAGTACGCCCAAGCATTCGTTCCGGTTTTCGTTCCGAAGTGAATACGGTGCCTCCAAACTCAACTTTAAAATTTTCGATGAAAAGAAGGCAGCCGACCAGTTCGACCATCTTATTGTACGAGCGGCAATGAATTATTCTTGGCTGCACAATGCCGAAATCCAGAGAACGGACGCCCAAAACCTGACCGATGCCTTCTCCCGAAAACTACAACTCGATATGGGGCAGGTTTCTGGCCATGATAAATTTGTTCATGTTTATATTAACGGAATCTATTGGGGCGTGTTCGACCTGACTGAGAAGTATAACAACGACTTCATGTCATCCTATTTTGGAGGAAATGACACGGAGTACGATGTGGTAAATGATGATGGTATTGCGGTGGATGGAAGCTTGACGAACTATGCTGCGATGAAAACCAATGCACTGGCTGGTAAATACAGTTCACTTATTTCCGACAACCAACTTGACTGCACCAACTTCATTGATTACATGTTGATGAACTTTTACATTGGCAATGTTGACTGGGACAAGAACAATTGGTTTACAAGCCGCAATACAGTCAATCCGGAAAATGGGTTCCGTTATTTCAGTTGGGATGCTGAAACCAGTCTGACAGATGCAGCAATCAATAAGGTCACACTTAAAGATGGAACACCTACCCTCATGTTCAATGCATTGGCTGCTAACACTGAATTCAAGATGCTACTGGCCGACCGGATTCAAAAGCATTTCTTCAATGCAGGAGCGCTTACTCCCGAAAACACCATCTATCGTTACGGACAAATGTCAGGTAGATTCGATACGGCCATGATTGCTGAATCTGCTCGCTGGGGAGACTTCAGAAGAGACCATGCCATTACCAGCTGTGCCCTGTATACCTTGAACGACCATTGGCTTCCCCGTAGAAATTATCTGATCAACACGTATTTTCCACAACGAACAACAACGGTCTATAATCAGCTCAAAACTGCCGGTTTCTTCCCTTCCTTAGCCGCACCCGCCTATAGTACGAATGGTGGTGAAATCACCGACCCCGTTTCCATAACTATTTCCGCCCCCGCCGGAACCATTTATTACACCATCGATGGGACGGATCCCCGAGTAACCGGCGGAGCATTGAACAGCACAGCCATCACCTACAGCATAGCATTGACCATCATCGGAAAAGGAACGCTGAAAGCAAGGGCAAAAAATGGTACGATATGGTCGGCAGTCAATGAAGTGAGTTTCAAAAGTGCGGATACGCTGCATTTTGTTGGTGACGGTACGGGCTTGCCAATTCAGGAGCTGAATCAACCTATGGATATTTTCTATTCGGACAATGCCCTGCATTATCAGTTGCCTTCGAACGGAAAGGTCAGCCTTCGACTCTTTACGCTGGACGGAAGGGTTGTTGGTGGATTCGAACCATTGATTCAACATGCAGGTGCACATTTTTTCAATTGCAGGCTTCAGTCCGGTGTTTATCTGTACCAAATGTACTTCAACAACCAGACTCACACAGGAAAACTTAGTATCCGATAATATTTCCGAGAGGTCAGCATAGTACATTTTTCGAAATATTTAACGACATTTGTGTTTTCAATTGTGTAACTGAACGGTCTTTTATGGAAGCATTCATCATCCTAGGTCTGATCCTGCTGAACGGGTTATTTGCCTTGTCTGAAATGGCATTGGTTTCCTCACGGAAAGTGCGTTTGGAAAACGATGCCAAACGGGGCGATAAAAAAGCTGGCAAAGCGTTGGCTTTGGCATCCAATCCGGATAAATTCCTTGCAACTGTTCAGATGGGCATCACCACCATCGGTATTCTCACCGGTTTCTTTTCGGGTGCCAGCATCGTCCAATGGCTGTCCGCCCATTTTTCGACGATCCCTGTACTGGCGGGTTCAGCCGATACCTTGGCCGTTGTCGTGGTGGTGATTTTAGTTACTTTTTTGAGCCTGATTTTGGGCGAGCTGGTTCCCAAGCGCATCGCGATGAGCCATCCCGAACGCTATGCCAAAGCAGTGGCAGGACCCATGAATTTTATATCCAAAATCGGCATTCCTTTTATCTGGCTGCTTTCCAAATGCACAAACGGAATCCTGAAACTTTTCGGCATTTCCCCCACCCCGACCGGCAAGGTCACGGAAGAAGAAATCAAGGCCATTCTGCAGGAAGGCACTGATGATGGTGAAATCAAGGAGGTCGAACACGACATCGTGGAACGAGTTTTTAATCTGAGCGACCGCGACGTCAACACCTTGATGACACACCGCAACGATTTGGTCTGGCTGGACGTGGAGGATTCAATCGATGACATCCGAAAAACCATTCAAGCCAGGGTTTTCAACGTATATCCGGTGGCCAGCGAACAGTTGGATGAAATTGTAGGAGTTGTCCTGCTGAAAGAATTTTTCGTCGATTACCAAAACGAAGATTTCGACTTGCGGAACTACATCCGCCCCGCTCAGTTCGTGCCCGAAACCATGAGTGCTTACAATGTGTTGGAACTTTTTCGCAAGAGCCAGCAGTTTTACGCTCTGATCACCGACGAATTCGGCAGCATTCAGGGCATGCTGACTATCAATGACTTGACTGAAGCTTTGGTTGGCAACATCATCGAACCCGATGAACATGAGGAACAGATCTTTGAACGTGAAGACGGCTCTTGGCTGGTGGATGGCCAGTATTCCTTTTATGACTTCTTGGCCTTCTTTGACATGGAGGACCTGTATCAGGAGCATGATTATAATACGCTCAGTGGTCTGATACTCGATATCCTGGAACGAATTCCTGTTGAAACGGAAAAAATCCATTGGAAGGATTTCGAAATGGAGATCATGGACATGGATGCAGCACGCATCGATAAAGTGCTGGTTCGTCGAATCGACGATTCCATCGAAGCCTGATTTCCGAACAATTCCAACTTTATTTGTTGTATGGTATATGAATACCCTTGTCCGCTTTATTAATTGTCTAAAAAAGACACTTGAAATTTGCATCATGATAAACTAAAACGTATTTTTGTTGGCAATTGGTGGAAAAATGACGGATGAACAGCAGAAAATACTGACCAATTTTGAGACCCGGGTCAAACAAATGGTCCTGCTTTGCGACAAACTCCGAAAGGAGAATGCAGAGCTCAGCAGCCGCTTGGACGACAGGGAAAAATCTCTGAATGAATCAAAAGAAGCAGTCCGCATGCTTGCCACCAAATACGACAACCTTAAGTTGGCCAAGATGCTTTCACACGGAGAAAACGATGTAAAGAGCGCTCAGCAGCGGGTGTCGAGATTAGTGCGGGAAATTGACAGATGCATTGCACTTATTCATGAATAGGGACAATGGACAATAAATTCACTATCAACCTGACCATAGCCGACAAGCGCTATCCACTCAAAATNGACCGGAGTGANGAAGAGCTTGTGCGTTCNGCGGCTAAGTTGGTAAACGATTGGTTAGCCGAATTCCGGAACCGTTTNAAAGTAGACGAAGCCGGGTTGGAATTGAGAGACCTTTTAGCCATGGCNGCNTGCCAGATAGCGATGCGGGCATTNCGTGCCGAAAGGAGCGACGANGCCAGAATTTATACATCATCCATCGAGAAGTTGGACAAAGAGCTGGAGGAATTCTTCAGATAAGCGTCTTACCTATTAAAAATCACCGCACTACGTTCAAATGGAGCAATCTGTTTGTTGTGGTGCGTTTTTATATATATTCATTTAATCAACCAAAACATGCCTACCGTAATTTACATTATAGGTGCTTTTCTGGGTGGTGGCATTTTGACCGGATTCGTTCTGCGTTACGTCACCAATTCCCGCTACAAAAACATCATCAAGGAAGCGGAAGCTGAGGCTGAAGTATTGCGCAAGAACAAGATGCTGGAAGTGAAGGAAAAATTTCTGTCGCTGAAATCTGATCTTGAGAAGCAAGTCACTCAGCGGAACGCTAAGATCCAGGCCACCGAATCCAAGCTGCAACAACGCGAACTGCAAATCAACCAGCGCATGGAAGATCTGCAGCGCAAAAAGAACGAAGCTTCCGCTGTCAAAGAAAATCTGGATACTCAACTCGAAATTCTGGAAAAAAAGAAAGTAGAAATGGACAGGCTCCACAAACTGGAAGTGGAACGCCTTGAAGCCCTTTCCGGCCTTTCAGCCGAAGAAGCTCGCGACCGCCTGACCGAATCCCTCAAGGATGAAGCCAAGACTCAGGCAGCATCCTACATCAACGATATCGTAGACGAAGCCAAGATGCAAGCCAACAAGGAAGCCAAGCGCATCGTCGTACAAACCATTCAGCGCGTCGCTACAGAGACTGCCATTGAAAATGCGGTAACGGTATTCCACATCGATTCAGACGAAATCAAGGGCCGCATCATCGGTCGTGAAGGCCGCAACATCCGCGCCCTGGAAGCCGCTACCGGCATTGAAATCATTGTGGACGACACCCCCGAAGCCATCGTTCTCTCCGGTTTCGACCCCGTTCGCCGCGAAATTGCTCGCCTTGCCCTGCACCAGTTGGTTACTGACGGTCGCATTCACCCGGCCCGTATTGAAGAAGTCGTGGCCAAAGTTCGCAAGCAGGTGGAAGAGGAAATTCTGGAAACTGGCAAACGCACCACTATTGATTTAGGCGTTCAC
>JGI24131J36419_10000953_pt1 | contig 10658 bp, 10 predicted proteins | sample BarGraNGADG00211_2_FD_36419 | JGI IMG/M metagenome (IMG submission 36419) | reverse complement strand
TCAATATGTTCAGTCGCCGATTCGACTTGTACCACGATGCGCGGTCGAGCGCAGGCCCCTTCGCTTCGGGGCTGCCACTTACTCCTCGAGACCGCGGCGAAGAACCAGTGTCGGTGTGCTGCGGAGCCGGCACCACGCGCTGCCGCCAGCTGGTCGGTCTCATGGGTCGGCTCATTGTTGTCGCCGGAGCCTACTTCCGGCGGGCCGGGACCAGAACCCTCCAGCTANCCCACGGACGGTTGCGGCGCAGAACCGCCAACTGCTCGCTTCAACGCCCGGCGAACAGTCGAGGGGGATGAGGCGTCGGCCCTGACTTGCCTGTCCCGTGCGTTGCAGCGGAGCCGTCGGGGCCCCGGAGGTGGACTCGCTGTCGGTGGCCCTGGCCGCCGCCGACGCGTCCGGCTCGCGGCTGTCTGGGCGACGTCTCAAGATTCGTGTTACAGGTTGTGAGACGGTCCTTGTAAATGTCACAGACATCCGATAGCCTCTATCGGACCATCCAGCGCTGCCGCCGTCTTTCGACGTGCGCTCATCAGCACCAACAGTTGCGTCCTCGAAGGAAAGGCACTGATATGACGCTCCCCGACATCACGCGAAGGACCGCCCTCAAGTATGGCGCGGTAGCTCTCTCCGCACCGTTCCTCGCACGCGTCCTTGCGGCTTGCGGCGGCTCGGGAACATCAGGTGGCGCAGTTGAGAAGATGAACTTGAAGGGGCAGTCCCTGGACCTGATGATCCTCGGCGTAGCTGGTTGGCCGCCTTCGCAGATGTCGGTTGACTTCGGCAACAAAGCCTTCAAGTCCTACGCGAAGAGCTCACTCGGTTACGATGTCAGTTTCAAGGCTTCCGAAGCGCCCTTCGCGCAACTGTTCCAGAAAGCGGCGACGTCGCTCGCGACGAAGTCGCAGGAGTTCAATCTGATTATCTCCGACTCACAGTGGATCGCGGCCTTCGCGCAGCCGAAGTGGATCACCCCATTGAACAAGGTCATAGAGGCGAACAAGAACCTTCAGCTCGAGTGGTACTCCAGTGTGGTTCGCTTCTACATGTACGGCGCCGAGGGCGACCAGAACATCTACGGCCTTCCGCAGGAAGGTGACGTGCTGGTGCTCTACGTCCGTAAGGACATGCTGGAGGACCCGAAGGAGCAGGCGGCCTACAAGTCGAAGTACAACAAGGATCTCCCGCAGACCTTCGAGGACTTCGTGAAGATTACATGGGCTGACTACCAGTCCGTCATGGAGTTCTTCACGCGTCCCGACAAGGGCCTCTACGGGATATCTCTGCAGTACTCAAAGGAATACGACGACTTCTCTTGCTACTACTACCCGTTCTTGTTCTCTCGTGGCTACCGTATCTGGGATCCTGCGAACAAGAACGTCCAGGGCGTGCTCAACACCGACCAGAATGCCGCAGCGCTGGAGGAGTTCGTTGCACTCAAGAAGTTCTGCCCGCCCGGGGCAGATCAGGTCGGCATCCCGGAGATGGCCGATCTGTTCACGCAGGGCAAGGTCTTCTCGTGTATCCAGTGGGCGGCAATGGGGCCGGCCATGATCACTGACAGCCTCAAGGGCAAGGTAATGGTCGTGCCGCCACCGGCGTTCAAGGAAGGCCGCACCTACACCCTTGGTGGTCAACCATGGGTGGTCAACGCCTTCAACGACAAGAACAAGATGCAGGCTGTCGTGGACTTTCTGAACTGGTGGTACCGGCCCGAGACACAGCTCGCGTACGCCAAGGCTGGCGGCAACCCTTGCGACAAGGCGACCCTCGAGTCGGCAGGGTTCGACGACCTGCAGCCGTGGTTCCGTGCCTACAAGTACATGCTTCAAGACGGCAAGACGCTTGACTTCTGGCACAACGCGAATTACGCGAAGATGCTGTCTGACCAGCAGGAGGCGCTGACCGCGTACTCCACGGGACAGGTGAAGGATCCCAAGACGGCGCTGGACTACATCGCCTACAAGCAGCAGGAAACGCTGTACCAGGCCGGCCAAACCAAGACTGCTCCCTCCGGCACCCTGCCGCCGCTGAGCTGATCTGTCCGTCCTGGACGGGCGAGCCAGAACCCTTGTCACCGAGTTCGAAACCGGTAGTGCCCAGCGAAGAAGCGGTCATGGTCGGCGACGCCTCCGCCCCGAAAGGGGAGGAGGGGGTCGGCCCCGAATCGCACAAGAGTTACCTTCAGAAGCATGGATATGCCTGGGGACTCCTCGTGCCGATCCTCCTCTTCTTCATCGTGTTCAACGCCATTCCGCTTTTGTGGATGATCGGGCTCAGCTTCTACCGCTACGTCCTCACATCGGGCATGGCTCCGGTGTCAGTCGGCTTGGAGAACTACAAACAACTGCTCACGGCCAATGCGATGTGGGGATCGTTCAGCAGGACGCTGATCTTCGTGCTGCTGACTGTCATCGGTGCTTCCTTGTTGGGTGGCCTACTCGGCTTCCTTTTCTGGGGATCAGCCAAGATGCCGGGTCGGCGCCTAGCTCTGACGTTGCTGTTCACGCCCATGCTTCTCACCCCGGTATCGGTCGGCGCGTTCTACAGGCTCATGCTGAACCCGAACTTCGGGGTGATCACCTACTTCTTCGGTCTCATGACAGGTGCACGGGAGGACCTGCTTACCTCCCCGGGTACAGCGTTTCTGACGGTGTTGCTGATTGACGTCTGGATGTGGACTCCGTTCATGACGCTTATCACGTTGGCGGCTCTCGGTTCGGTGCCGAGCGCGGAGCTGGAGGCGGCAAAGGTCGACCGACTCCGTTGGATCACGGTGCTCCGCCGCGTCATCCTCCCGCACGCAAAGTTCATCTTGATGTTGGGCGTTCTTCTCCGGACCATCGACGCCTTCAAGACCACCGACCAGGTACTCCTCCTGACTTCGGGCGGCCCTGGGTCATCCACCGAGCTTCTCGGCCTTCGGCTGTACCGGCTCGGCTTCGACTCGCTCGACATGGGCATGGCTTCGACGCTTGCGGTGATCGCGTTGTTCGTGGCAATCGGCTTCACCACGCTCTACCTCTACGTTCTCAACCTGAGAAAGCAGGAGGACGCATAGCCATGGCTACGCTCAGACGCCAAGCCTACCACGCCCTTCTTTGGCTAATCGCACTGGTCTTCTTCGCGCCGGTGTTCTGGATCTTCCTGTCGTCGCTGAAGACGACCCACCAACTGTTGGCCCTGACTCCCCAGATATTCTTCGCCCCGACCACCGCCAACCTTGTGGATGTTGTCAACCGTCCATCGTTCACGCAGCAGTTCGTCCACAGTCTCGTGATGTCGGTCATCGCGGTGACGATCGCAATCGTGGTGGCCTTCCTGGCGGCGTACTCCTTCTCTCGCTTCAAGCCGGCTGGCAGTGACTTCTTGATGTTCCTGCTGCTCAGTGTTCGCATGGTGCCTGCCGCCGCCACGATCGTGCCTCTCTACCTGATGTACTCCGCGTTCGGGTGGAAGGATAACATGATCGGGATCATCTTGTTCTACGCAATGTTCTCGATCCCGTTCTCGCTGTGGATCCTCAAGGGCTTCCTTGACGGCGTCTCGCAGCGCTTCGACGAAACTGCGTTGATGAGCGGTGCCGGCCGGCTCCACATCATGTTCAAGATCATCCTGCCGCAGGTACGACCGGGTCTGATCGCCGCTTTCATTTTCAACTTCATCTTTGTGTGGAACGAGTACTTGTTCAACTACATCGTTGGTGGCGCGAACACAAACAACGTCCCCGTCGGAATCGCGACCGGCATGTATTCATCGGGCGGCGTCGATTGGACCTTCATCGCGTCAGCCACAACGATATACATGCTGCCTATCATCGTAATGGTCTACTTCTTCCAGAGGTATTTGCTCGTCGGCATGACCTTCGGCACGGTGCGAGGAGAGGTCTGATGACATCTACCGTTGTTGCTCGGGTCAAGGCGATCCTCGCGGTGCTGCTCATCATCGCTCTTGTGATGATCGGCCAGAAGTTGAATATCACAGTGTACACGTTCGGCGTGTTGTTGATCTTCAGCGTCGTTGTGGTCGGCTTCACCTTCAATAATATNTCNGAGAGTCGGCCGGCGAGATTTCTGGTCGTTCCTCTCGTCGTGACTTGGGTGATCGTGGGAGCAATATTCGTACTTTCGTACTTTCTTGCCCCGCTACTTGCACAGATCGGGGGTTGATGACGTGCTCGAGATTCGTTCACTGGTCAAGAGTTTCGGATCTACCCCGGTCATCGACGGGGCTGACTTCGCGGTCGCCGAGAGGTCGTTCACTGTGGTGTGCGGCCCGCCGGGTAACGGCAAGTCCGTGCTTGCTCGCATGATTTGCGGCTTGGTGGAGCCCGACCAAGGTCGCATCCTGTTGGACGGCAAGGACATCACCGGCACGCCACCCGGGTCTCGGAGCATCGGATACGTGCCGCAATCGTTCGCTCTCTTTCCCCAGTACTCGGTGGAGTCCAATATCGGGTATCCACTCCGTGTCGCGGGCGAGGACAAGGCGGCGATCAGCGCAAAGGTGAGAGATGTTGCTGCCATGCTCGGCGTCCAGGACATCCTGCCCAAACGCGTCGACCAGATCTCCGGTGGACAGAGCCAGCGTGTATCGATGGCACGAGGTCTGGTTCGTCAGAGCTCGCTCTACATCCTCGACGATCCGCTGGTCGGGTTGGACTTCAAGCTCCGCGAGCAGTTCACCGAGGATCTACGGCTGCTGCAGCAGGATCTTGGTGCCACATTCCTGTACTTCACCTCCGAGCCCCTGGAGGCGATGGCGCTCGCCGACACTGTAGGGGTCCTGTCTGGGGGCAGGTTCGTGGAGACCGCCGATATGCCGGAGGCATACCTCGACCCGCAGCACGTGGACACCGCTCTCACGCTCGGCTTCCCGAGGGCGAACAAGATGACGGCCAAAGTGAGTCGCAACGGGACGTCGACCACTCTGACCACGAACTTCTTCACGGCGACACTGCACGATTGGCACGCGGACGTCGACCAAGTGGAGCTGGTCGTTCGCCCCGAGGACCTCTCCCTTCTGCCACGTGAAGGGACGCTGCACGTGCCGGGGGACCTTGAACTGATCGAAGACTTGGGTGGCGAGTCGATCGTCTACATCCGTGGTGGCGACGAACCCCAGTTGCTCACCGCAGTAACGGGAAGCGATGCGCCTGAGTTGCACGGTGACATTAAGGGTGTTTGGTTTGACGCACACGCGCTGATGACCTTCGACCCTGCTACCGGTCGGCGGATCTCGGGCGCGATTGGAGACGCTTCATGAGTGAGATCGAGATCCGAAAGTTGCGCAAGGTCTACGGGTCGACGGTGGCCNCCGACGCTCTTGACGCAGTCTTTGAGACGGGATCGGTGACCTGCGTGCTCGGACCGTCCGGCTGTGGGAAGACCACGCTGCTGCGGATGATTGCCGGGCTTGAGAAGCCCGATAGCGGTCAGGTGCTGNTCGGCGGCAAGGACGTCACCAGCCTGCCGGCGGAGAAGCGTGATCTCGGGATGGTNTTCCAGGACCCGGTGGTCTACCGGGGATTGTCGGTTCGAGAAAACCTCGAGCTTCCTCTCAAACAAGCCAAGGGCAAGAACAAGCTTGGTCTCAAAGAGCGTGCGGAGCGGGTCGACCAGTTGCTAACGATCATGGATCTCCAGTCCGTGGCCGCGCGTCAAGTTGACGCGCTCNCAAACGGCGTGCGTCAGAAGGTCGCGGTGGCCAGAGCAATGATCCGTCGACCTGCTTTGGTGATCTTCGACGAGCCGGTGACCAATGTCGACATCGTCTCGAAGTTGGAGATCCAGCGCGACATCAAACGGCTCGTTGGAGAGCTCGGACAGACCGTTCTTTATGTCACTCATGACCAGACCGAGGCGATGACTCTCGCAGATCGGATCGTCCTAATCAAGGACGGTCGGATCGTGGAGTCCAATCCGCCGCGCGAGTTGTTCCGCTATCCCAGCAGTACTTTCGGCGGCCACTTCCTGGGTTCTCCCGGAATGAACTTCCTGCCCGCCGACGTCATTGCGTCGAGTAGTTCGACGGTCACTGTGACCGCGTCNGTGTTCGGCCAGCCAGTCACCTTCCACACGACCTCGGTGGCCGGGGCTGACCACGTGGTCGGGATCCGCGCGGAGCACATCAATATCAGTGACAAGCAGACAGAGAACGCCGTCCGCGCGCGAGTCGTTACCCGGGCTGTGGGCGTGGGCGGCAGGTGGATTCTGAACTGCATGCTTGGCGAGTCGCGGGTACACNTCAAGGCGCGTCGGTCCAACCCAGTCAGCCTGCAGAACGAGTTCTGGGCCAGCGTGCCGGAGTCCGCTGCCTGCCTGTTCGACTCGGAGGGCAAGCGTATTGGCATAGGTAGTGCGGCCGGCGACCGCGGGTGAGTCGAGGAAACACCGTGACACGTTTGGCGAACGACCCTGCTGACTTCGCAGACGAAGCGCTCGAGGGCTTCGTCGCAGCCAACCGTCGCTATGTGCGCAAGGTGCACGGGGGAGTGGTGCGCGCGACCAAGACGCCCGAAGGTCAGGTCGGGCTGGTCATCGGGGGTGGGACCGGCCATTACCCGGCGTTCGCTGGCTGGGTGGGCGCCGGGCTGGCCCACGGCGCGGCCTGCGGAAACATCTTCGCCTCACCTGCCGCGTCGCAGGTGTATTCGGTGATCAAGGCCGCTGAGAATGGTGCCGGAGTTCTCGTCAGTTTCGGCAACTACGCCGGTGACGTCCTTCAATTCGGTCAGGCCGCGGCGCAACTCCATACCGAAGGGGTGGACGTGCGAATCTTGGCGATTACCGACGACGTCGCGTCCGCACCCGCCGACAGGGTTGAGTTGCGGAGAGGGATCGCCGGCGATCTGACGGTCTTCAAGGTTGCCGGCGCGGCCGCCGAGGCGGGCCTAAGCCTGGACGAGGTCGAACGGGTTGCTGTGAAGGCGAACGCGGCGACTCGGACAATGGGTGTGGCCTTCAACGGCTGTACCCTTCCCGGTGCCGACCACCCGCTCTTCACGGTGCCCCGGGGAAGAATGGGTGTAGGACTAGGGATTCATGGCGAGCCGGGCGTTGACGAGCTGCCGGTGGGCACGGCCGACGGCGTCGCCCAGTTGCTTTTCGACCACGTAACCGCCGAGACCCCGGCGGACGATAGTCAACGTGTCGCTGTTCTGATCAACGGACTGGGCACCGTCAAATACGAAGAGCTCTTCGTCGTGTACCGGAAGGTTGCCGAGCTGCTGGCTGAACGTGGCTACACGGTGATCGACCCAGTGGTGGGGGAGCAATGCACCAGCCTCGACATGGCTGGTCTTTCCTTGACGCTGATGTGGTTGGACGAAGAACTCGAGCGTTTCTGGACGGCACCCTCTGACGCGCCTGCCTATCGCAAGGGGGTCGTCGAGGCCAGGGAGACCATCGCGGACGATGCCGTGGTAGAGCGCACGGACACGATCGCCTCGGGATCGGTCGAGTCACGCGCCTTGGCCACGAAGATCGCAGACGGGTTGCTGCTTGCGCAGGACGTGCTGGTGCAGAACGAAGCGAGACTCGGGGACATCGATGCGGTCGCCGGCGACGGTGACCACGGCATCGGGATGGTCCGCGGTGTGCGCGCTGCCGTCGATTCCGCAAGAGCGTCGCTCGATGCGGAGGCTGGTGCACGGACACTGGTGATGCGCGCAGGTGACGCTTGGGCCGAAAAGGCAGGCGGCACCTCGGGAGCCCTCTGGGGAGTCGCGCTGAACGCCGTTGGGGCCTGCCTGGACGATCAGCATGCCGCCGAGCGGGAGACCTTGATCAGTGCAGTCCAGGCAGCGGTAGATGCCGTGNTTCAGCTCGGCGGCGCAGAACTTGGTGACAAGACGATGATCGACGCCGCTGTGCCGTTCGCCGAATCCCTTTCACAACAGCGAGCANCATCCCTGCGGGCGGCCTGGAAGACCGCGGCGTCCATTTGTCAGGAGGCCGCCGAGAACACCGCGGACATCCAGGCAAAACGCGGCCGCGCGCGAGTCCTTGCCGAGAAGAGCATCGGCACACCTGATCCCGGCGCCATCTCCTTTGCGATGTTGATGGCCGCGATGACTGAGTTGTTTGGAGACGAGTGAACATGAAGATAGCGGTTGGCGCCGACAGCGCGGGTTACGACTACAAGGAAGTTCTGAAGCGGGACCTCGAAGCTGACGAGCGGGTGGAGGAGGTGATCGACGTCGGGATCGAGTCCGGGGAGGACACCGACTACCCGCATGTCGCCGTGGACGCGGCAAACCTGGTCGCCAACGGGACGGTGGATCGAGCACTTCTGGTGTGCGGAACCGGCCTGGGCGTGGCGATCGCGGCCAACAAGGTCAAGGGAGTCAGGGCGGTGACAGCGCACGACTCCTACTCAGTCGAACGTGCCATCTTGTCCAACAATGCACAGGTGCTCACCTTCGGCCAGCGGGTGGTCGGACTCGAGTTGGCTCGACGACTCGCTAGGGAGTGGCTCGGCTACACCTTTGACCCAGAGTCGCGCTCGGCCGAAAAGGTGGACGCCATCGACTCGTACGACTGCTGATCGGTACGAGCGATGAAGTGGATTGGAACGTCTTGGAAGATGAACCACCTGCGGGCGGATTCGCGCGCATACGCGAACAGCTTCATGTCGCAGATCTCGGATCTGGATCTTCGAGGGATCCAGCCGTTCATCCTTCCCCCCGTGACCTCACTCGATATCCTCGTCGACCTTCTAGGCGAGGGCACCAACCTCTTGCTCGGGGTCCAGAACGCGCATTGGGCCAAATCTGGGGCATGGACCGGCGAGATCTCCATGAGCATGGTCGCCGACGCCGGTGCGAGTCTCATCGAGATCGGGCATGCCGAGCGACGGGCAAACTTCGGCGAGACTGATCGTGTGGTGAACCTCAAGGTCAAGAGCGCGCTGGCCAATGATCTTCGACCATTACTCTGCGTCGGCGAGCCGGAAGAAGTGTTTGAGGCCGGCGGCGCGTCCGAGTACGTACTAGAGCAACTGTGGGGGGCCTTCGAAGGGGTTGAAGACTTCTCATCCGTGCTGATTGCCTACGAACCGGTTTGGGCTATCGGGGATCTCGGCCGAGTGCCCGCGCCGGAGGATGTTGCCGCTGTTCTCGAGGCGTTGCAGATGGCAGTGGGCGCAGGGCAAAGCGACCCGTCGCAGCGTGCCCAGGCTGTGCTGTTCGGCGGCTCCCTGAACCCCGAGAACACGACAGCTTTCTTGGACTTGCCCGGCACGGACGGGTTGTTTATCGGACGTGCCGCGCGAACGGCCGACGGCTTCGTCGAGATCCTTCGCCGTGTTGCCGGAAGCATCTCTGACTCGGAAGAACGTATATGAGCAGGGTCATCACTTTCGGGTTGCACATCGCTGATGTCCTTGGGCGATACGTCACCGATATTCCCCCCGGCCAGGGGCTCGACGTGATCGACGAGATCCGCATCACCGTCGCGGGGACCGCTGCTGCCACTGCCGTTGACTTGGCGAAGCTCGGCGTGGATGTCGCGACGGTCGGAGCTGTCGGTTGCGACGCTCTCGGAGCCTTCATTCGTCAGGCTATGGCAGACGCGGGCGTCAACACGCAGGCGTTGAAGACCGTGAATGACGTGCAGACGTCAGCGACGATCCTTCCAATTCGCCCTGACGGCAGCCGACCCGCTTTGCACGTTGTGGGCGCTAACAGCCGGCTCAAGGTCGAGGATCTCCCCGAAGCCGAACTAGGCGACCTTCAAGTCTTCCACTTGGGCGGCCTCGGCCTGATGGACGGCGTAGACGGTGAACCTGCTGTTGGCCTGCTTAGGCGAATGCGTGAACTCGGTGTGACGACAACCGCTGACTGCCTGCCGACAGGACATGACTCGGATTACGACGCGCTGCTTCCGGTCTTGCCATACGTGGACTATTTCTTTCCAAGTTATGAGGATGCTCTGATGATCGCGGGCTCAGTCACTCGACAAGATGCGATCGCCTATTTCCTCGACCAGGGCATCGGGACGCTGGTGATCACGATGGGTGGCGAAGGAGTCAGCATCTCTCGCAGAGGCTCAAGCGAGATTCGCCTGCCCGCCTACGAGGTCGACGTTGTAGACACCACAGGCTGTGGCGATGCGTTCAGTGCGGGGTTCATCGTTGGCCTACTCGACGGCTTGTCGCTGACTGAGGCGTCAGAGTTCGGACTTGCCACCGGCAGCATGGTTGCTATCGGGCTCGGCTCGGACGCGGGTATCGTCGATCGTGCTTCGGTCGAGGAGTTCCGCGCCAAGACGCCGCGCAAGTCGCTGCGGGTGGGCTGCCCGTGAGCATCGAACAGATCGTTGGGGAACTCATCTATGTTGGACGGTCAGCCGTAGAGCAGAGTTTGACACTGGCGAGTAGCGGCAGCCTCTCGGCCAGGGCCCGGGGGAGGATCGTTTCGTTGTTATGGAGTTGACCCGCTTTTGTGGACACCTAAGCATTGGGGACTTCAGTCCCCCGGAAGGGAGTCCACATGGCAAGGACGAAACCGCCATACACGCCGGAGTTCCGCACCGAGGCGGTCCGCCTGGCACGCAGCAGCGGGCGGCCACCCTCGGAGATCGCCCGTGACCTGGGCTGCTGCACCGAGACGCTCAAGAGCTGGATGCGCCAGGCGGCCATCGATGAGGGCAAGGTCG
>JGI24131J36419_10000950_pt1 | contig 10665 bp, 10 predicted proteins | sample BarGraNGADG00211_2_FD_36419 | JGI IMG/M metagenome (IMG submission 36419) | reverse complement strand
CTGGTGACGGAGTTCGACCGGCAGGCGCGGGGTTTGTCGGTGCCTGTCTACCGCGCACGTCTCCTGCAGTACATTCTTGAACATAAACAGCTGTTCATCGGACCTGGCGAGCTGATTGTGGGCGAGCGTGGTCCCGCGCCCAAAGCCGTGCCGTCCTTCCCTGAGCTGTGCTGTCATAGCATGCAGGACCTTGCTGTCCTCGATACGCGGGAGAAGGTTTCCTACAAGGTCGACGACGAGGGTCGCCGCATTCAGCAGGAGGAGATCATTCCTGTATGGAACGGGCGGTCTATGCGTGACCGCATGTTTGCTCTGATGGAACCTGCATGGAAGGACGCCTACGAAGCCGGCGTGTTTACCGAGTTCATGGAGCAGCGCGCACCAGGCCATACGGTGCTGGGCGACGTCATCTATCACAAGGGGTTGCTGGAGCTGAAGGTGGAGGTGGCAGAAGCCATTGCCGGCCTCGACTTCCTGAACGACCCGCAGGCAACTGCACGCCGCGAAGAGCTGCAGGCCATGGCCATTGCCGCAGACGCGATGATGGGTTATGCAGAGCGCAATGCAGACTTTGCGCGGTCGATGGCTGNGGNAGAGCAGGATCCTGTGCGCAAAGGGGAACTTCTGCGNATCGCCGAGGTCTGTTCCTGGGTTCCGGCGCATGCTCCGCGCACATTCCACGAGGCGCTGCAGGCATACTGGTTTGTGCACCTGGGTGTCGTGACCGAACTCAACACCTGGGATTCGTTCTGTCCCGGGCGCCTCGACCAGCACCTGGAGCCGTTCTACGCGAAGGGACTTGCGGACGGCACACTGACGCGCGAGTCGGCCATGGAACTCCTGGAGTGCTTCTGGGTCAAGTTCAACAATCAGCCTGCGCCGCCAAAAGTGGGTGTGACGGCTGCCGAAAGCGGAACGTATACGGACTTTGCCAATATCAATGTGGGTGGACTGCGCCCCGATGGCTCTGATGGTGTGAACGACGTCAGTTATCTCCTGCTCGACGTCATCGACGACATGCACCTGCTCCAGCCGTCCTCGAACATCCAGCTCAGCCGCAAGAGTCCGGACCGCTTTCTCAGGCGTGCCGCCGAGATCATCCGCGAAGGCTGGGGTCAGCCGTCTGTCTTCAACGCAGACATGGTCGTTCAGGAGCTCCTCCGCCAGGGTAAATCTGTGGTCGATGCTCGCATGGGTGGCATCTCCGGCTGTGTCGAGACCGGTGCGTTCGGCCGTGAAGCGTACATCCTCACCGGCTACCTGAACCTGCCCAAGATCCTCGAAGTGACCCTGCATGACGGTCTGGACCCACGTACAGGCAAGGTCATCGGTCTGCACACGGGTGATCCGCGAACCTTTGCCGGCTATGACGAGCTGTTTGAAGCATTCAAAGCGCAGCTGCATCACTTTGTGGACATCAAGGTGCGTGGCAACAACGTCATCGAGCGGTTGTATGCCGAGCAGATGCCGGCACCGTTCCTGTCGCTGTTCGTGGAGGACTGCATTGCGCGCGGGCGTGACTACAACGACGGTGGCCCACGGTACAACTCGACTTACATCCAGGTCACGGCACCGGGGAGCTGCACCGACAGCCTGTCTGCGCTGAAGGCGCATGTCTTCGACCAGAAGGACCTGACCATGGACGAGGTCCTGGTGGCCATCGACGCTGACTTTGTGGATCATGAANGAACNCGGCTGCTGTTGTGGAACCGCTCGCCCAAGTATGGCAACGACGACTCGGCTGCCGACGACATCGTGGCTCAGCTCTTCGACGTGCTCTTCGACGCGATCGACGGCCGTCCCAATACCAAGGGCGGGACGTATCATGTGAACTACCTGTCGACCACGGTTCACGTGTACTTTGGTTCGGTGACCGGAGCGATGCCGGACGGCCGCCGAGCGTGGCAACCACTTTCAGACGGCATATCGCCTGTTCAGGGAGCCGACAGGAAAGGCCCGACCGCCGTCATCCAGTCGGCGGCTCGCATGGACCATGTGCGCACCGGCGGCACCCTGCTCAACCAGAAATTCTCACCATCGCTGGTGGAAGGGGATGTGGGACTCGGCGCGCTCACGCACCTGATCCGCTCCTATTTCACACTGGGAGGGCATCATATCCAGTTCAACGTCGTGACCGCTGCGACCCTGCGTGCCGCTCAGGCCGAGCCGGACAAGTACCGTGACCTCATCGTGCGTGTGGCCGGCTACAGCGACTACTTCTGCGATCTGACCAGCGGTCTGCAGGACGAGATCATCGCGCGCACCGAACAGCAGTCGTTCTGATCGAGAGCGTTCACCTGGAGAACCTTAGACAAAATAGCATCGGAGGCAACGACATGGAAGACACAGCCGAAATCATGAACGGCATGGTGCAGATGGACGGGCATCAGTACTACTGGGAACGGCATGGCGTCACCCAGAGGTCGACGCTGGTATTCCTCAACGGCATGGCGTCGAGCACAGCATCTTGGAGCAAGTATCTGCCCTTTGTCAGCGACACGCATGATGTCATTCTGTACGACTACCTTGGCCAAGGCAAGTCCGACGCTCCCGATGAGCCGTACAGCATCGGGGAGTTTGCGAACGCCCTTGATGCCGTCCTCGACGTCAACAAGGTCGGCAGGGCCTGGCTGGTGGGGGCATCATACGGCGGATTCGTCGCTCTGGAGATGATGCGCCTTCACCCTGAGAAGGTGAGAGGGTTGTTCCTGTCAGGCGTTCTCCTGGAGAGGGTGCGCTTGTTCGAGATGTATCTCGATCTCTCTCTCCGATGGTATCGCGAGCTCCCGTTCGAGGTCTACCCGGACTACCTGTATGAGAAGATGTTCAGCGAGAAGTACGTCCGTGACCATGGAGACGCGGTCGAGGCAGCCAAACACCATATCGCAGGATTCAAGGACAGGATCTTTAGGCTCGTACGGCTCATGGAGGCCCAGCGGGACTGGCTGATGGCGGTCGATGAGCGCAGGAACGAGTACACAGGGAAGTCCATCCCTGCCTTTGTGCTGGCCGGAGCACAGGACCGGCTCATCCCTCCCTGGTTTCAGGAGACGGCTGCCTTGGCTCTCGGAGCAACCTTCGAGACGGTTCCAGAGTGCGGACACCCCGTGTACCTTGAACAGATGGACCTGTTCTTCAGTCGTCTTCGGACCTTCGCGAGCGCCCAGTCACCGAAGTGATAGTCTGACCGGCTACAGCGACTACTTCTGTGACCTGACGCCCGGCCTGCAGGAGGAGATCATCGCGCGCACCGAGCAGCAATCGTTCTGATTCGCCACAAAGGGGGAAGGGTGCCAGTACCCTTCCCCCTCCACGCTGGGGAAGTGCCTTGTTGCGGTGAGACTGTTACACGTATGGAACCGTCCCGAAGTGTAACAGACTTACCACCATCTCCGAGAAGTGAGGACGACTCGTTCTTGACAAATCCAGACAGCGATGTATATTGCATCGGTATATAACGATTCAATCGGAGAATGACGATGCAAATGGATAGTTCAATCACTGTGGACATGATTGCGGTTGCAGGGCCATGCGAGCTAGACTCGAATCAATGGCTCTAGCCACTCGGGGCAAAATTGCTTGTCGCCTTCCCCGATGGCTTGAAATCTACACAACTACTTGACATTGCTGTTACCACCACACTGGGAAGGAGGACAATTGCGTTACTTTAGACAGAACGGACATGCCTTGACTATCCAGGAAGGAGTGGAGAACCTCCAGCTCGAGCTGGAGCCCGGGCTCTTCATTCGTGATGGAGCTACCCTCACTGTCGACATTTACGCTCACGGCGACCATCGTCACCCAGGCAGCCACTTTGGCTCGTGGAATTTCTCAGTGGCAGGGGCCTCCAATCCCTTGGAATTGACCTTTGACTTTCGTGCGGCGGGCGGAGAAGGAATAGTCCGAACAGGTTGCGGGAAGGCAAGTATTCCGCTGAACCTGACCGACCACTGGTTCAATCCAGACTACCCGCTCCACCCCATCCAGGACATTGACCTGGTGGCGCGGGACGGTGAGATTGGGATGGAGCTGCTGCGCCTGGACTGCTATGTGCGCGACACTGGGCTTCTTTCTGACTACTACTCTCGCAAGGAGCACCACGAGACGGCGTATAACGACACCGCGAATATCGTGTCGGAGGAATTTCGCAACCGACGCCTGCGGGTGTTTCGCCGCATTTTTGCACGCTATATCCCGGAGGGAGCGAAGGTACTGGACGTAGGCTCCGGATACAGTGTCTTTTCGGATGACCCGCCCGGACTGGCCCTTCCAGGTGACCTGCTACGACTTGGATGAGGCTGCAATGCGCAAGATGGCCAAAGAGGCGCCGGATTACAGCTGGGTCACGGGGGACGCAGCTAGCCTTCCCTTCGAGGACGCGAGTTTCGATGCCGTCTTCGCGGGAGAGATCCTTGAGCATCTGCCCGACGCGCGCTCCGGATTCGCCGAGTGGCTACGGATCCTCAAGCCAGAAGGCGTGATCATCCTGAGCACACCCAATAAACACCGCCTGATGAACGCGATCAACCGCGCTGCCGACATACTCAACCCCGAACATATCAGTGAGATGTCGTACCGAGAACTGAATACCATGATGGGAGCGCATGGTTTGAAGATCCTGTGTCGAGAGGGCATCTACCTGCAATGGCTCTTCAACTACTTTCGTGTCGGCAAGAAGAAGGACCTGCTGCCCCTCTACTGCAACAGACCCATTTTCAGACCACTGGTCGTCGCCAGCATGTACGCTGGCAAAGTCTTCCGACCCTGGGCTGAGAATCTCGTCTTTGTAGCCAGAAAATCCTAGCAGGCAGTTTCGCAGGATGGAGCTGCACCGTCGAGCTGTCGCTTGCGAGTTTCCGCCTTCATTGCCCTTGGGGTGGTTTTTTCCTGCAAGTGCCATTGTCCTCCAGAACGTCGGCCCCCCAGCCGGCTGATGCACGCAGTAGCCTCGAAGCCTGGGTGGTCGTCTTGATTTTACGTTGCCACCGGTCTATCAGGGGGTTGCGCTTTGACGACTCTTGCCTACGTCGGCAGAGTATGAAGGCTCGTTGTTGACAAGCCAGAGAATCGGTCTATTTTGAATCGGAAGTCGACGATATAGTTGGAGAAAGGTGATGCTGACAAACGACGCTGGGAATGGAGATATGATTGCAGTTGCGAGGGCACTGGGAGACGAGACGCGTGCACGCATCGTNGGGCTCCTGGGTTTTCGTGCGTTGTGCGTCTGTGAGCTGATGACTGCTCTTGGTTTGTCCCAGGCAACCGTGTCGGACCACACGCGCGTCCTTTTCGATGCAGGGTTACTGTCGGTGTCCAAACAGAGCTACTGGACGGTGTACTCGATTCGTGAGGATCTGCCGTCGGACATTCGTCAGTTCCTGCTACGCCTTACGGAGCAAGCGCATATTTCTTTCCCAGTCGACCAGAGCCGACTTACAGACACGCCGGTGTTCCTGTGTCGCCGTGATTCGAAGAACAAGCTTGCTGTAGGTCCGCGCGCGTTTCGCCGGAGAACCTGAAGTATATAGCCGAGGTAGCTCTTGGTCTGCCTTGACCACATTCGTTTTTAGGGAGGTCACGTTGAAAATCGAGTTCTATGAACCACCTATGTGTTGCACGACGGGGCTGTGTGGACCGTCTGTAGATGAACATCTTGTTCAGCTCAATGAAGATCTCAAACGTCTTCAAGGGGAGGAGCCTGGCATGATCGTTGAACGCTACGCGATCAATCAGCAGCCATTCAAGTTCCGCGACAATGCAGACGTCTATAAGCTAGTAACGGGCAATGGCAAAAAGATCCTTCCGGTGACTACTGTCGACGGCAAGGTTCTCAAGACCATGAGCTACCCATCGTACGATGAGATGAAAATTGCACTGACTGGAGGAATAGCATGAACCCTGAGTACATCTTCTTTTCAGGCAAGGGGGGTGTTGGCAAAACCTCAATGGCTTCGACGACAGCCGTCTACCACGCAGACCAGGGCAAGAAGACGCTTATTGTCACGACCGACCCGGCATCAAACCTGGCCGACGTGTTTGAGCAGCCGATTGGCCACCACGTGACTCCGATCACCGGTGTCCCGAATCTCTGGGCCATGGAAATCGATCCAGACGAGGCTACCCGCGAGTACAAGGAGCGGTCATTGGCCCCCATGCGGGGTCTCTTTGACGACGAAATGTTGAAGGTTGTCGAAGAGCAGTTGAGCGGCCCGTGTACAGAAGAAATGGCTTCATTCGACAAGTTCACCGATTTCATGGAGGATGACAATTGGGATGTCATCATCTTTGATACGGCGCCAACTGGCCATACGTTGCGACTTCTGGAGCTTCCGGTCGAGTGGAGCAAGCACATCAAAGATAGTGCGGAGGGCAGTGGTCAGACATGCATGGGACCCGTCGCCCTGATTCAGGACAGCAAGAAGAAGTACGACGATGCTGTGGCGCGACTTCGTGACACAAGCCGAACGCAGTTCATCTTCGTCATGCAGGCAGAACAGACATCTCTTGAGGAGACGTCACGTTCGGTTAGTGANCTGGCAGCAATAGACGTGGCGACGTCGAGAATCATCGTGAATGGGCTTGTCCCTGAGGCTGAGACGGTGAATCCGTTCTTCCGGAAACGACGCGACATGCAGCTGACATACCTGGAGCGCGCCAAGCAATNGTATGCGGNGATACCGGTACAGACGATGGAGTTGCTCGACAGTGAGATCAAGGGAGTGGNGATGTTCCGTAAAGTCGCTCCAATGTTGTTTCAGAGGGNGGCGAGCTAATGGCTGACATCGAGAGTTTGTTGCGTCCAAGTGCAAAGGGTGCCAGGCAGGTATTCTTCGCGGGCAAGGGTGGCGTGGGCAAGACGACCATGGCATGTCTGGCTGCGGTGCATGCTGCCAGACGCGGGTACCGAACTCTGCTCCTCACAACGGATCCTGCGGCACATACTGGCAGCGTGCTTGGGAAAAAAGTGACGGATCAGGTAGAAGTCATCGACGGCGTCCCGGGGTTGTTCGCCGCCAAGATCGACCAGAAGCAGGCAACAGAGGACTACAAGAAGGGTATTCTCGACGATGCGCGGGCCAAGTTCGATGAGGACACAATTCGGACGATGACCGANGAACTGGCCTCCCCCTGCACTGAGGAGATGGCTTCGTTCCAGCGCTTCATTGACCTTTCGAGTACTCCAGGGTTCGATGTTATCGTCTTCGATACGGCACCGACAGGTCACACGCTGAGACTGCTCGAGCTGCCTATGGATTGGAGCGAACAAATCAAGCTCAAGGCCACTGGCGGCACTGAGACATTGTCTGCTGGAGACCGCCAACAGAAGGACCGGTTTGACCGGGCAGTCACGACGATGCGGGATCCCGATCTGACGACGTTCAGTTTTGTCATGTATCCCGAGAGCACCCCAATTCTTGAGGCATCCCGCGCATCGGAGGAACTGGCGGGCATCGGTGTGGCAACGCAGCTTGTCGTGGCGAACCTGCTGATTGCGGAGGAACAGGCGACGACACCCTTCTTCCAGAAGCGGAGACAGCTTCAGTTGGGATACCTGGAAGAGATAAAGCGACGCTTTGCAGAAGCTGCATTGCTACGGGTTCCAATGATGGATAGCGACATTCGTGGTATCGACAAGCTGGACATGCTGGACAAAATCGTATTCGAGGGAGTTGTATAATGGCAGAGAATGTTGTTCAGATTGATGTCTACGGAATCTGGGACGAGGCTCCTGCAGCCTCGTCGTGCGGCTGTGGCGGGGGTGGGTGTGGCCCCAACGCTGCGCCAACGCCGACAATGGGCGAGATGTTCGAGAGTCTGAAGACGTCCCTCGGTGCGAGCGATATAGTAGATCAATGCTCGCTGAGGTTCATAGATGTCATGAAGGACAGCGACTCTCAGGTCAATGAGGTACGTCATCTGACCGAAAGTGGGTACACTCTGCCACTGACAGCGTTGAACAGCAAGTGGTCGTTCTATGGTGGCATCTCAAATGATACATTCTACTTCAAGATCAAGGAACTGGTGGCCGGCAAGAAGACTGGAGTCGAGACTCGACGCTGACGCACTGACGCAGCAACGACAACGTAAGCTGTATCGGATCTGATGGAGATGGGCAGCCTGCGTTGTTCGTGAGTCCTATGTTGTCATCCAGAGTGTTCGTCGAGGGGCTCGATCAGCTTGGGGAATCTACTTTGTCAAGCAGTCAAGAACACAGCAGATGGTCAACCAGTCTGGCGGAGGAAGCGTCTGGCAATGCGTCGACGCTGTGAGGATTGGGAGACTGGATACCAAGGTTACTGGTCCGTCATCCAACGTGTCCGGATGTGTTCCGGAGCGCGAATCGAGGAGGAGACATGAACGTATTCTACTGCGACGCATGCCGCACAAAATTTGAGACGGAGGGTACCAGGACCGAGTGGATCGACCGCACGTACGGACCCTGTGCACGGTGGACCGCAGTATGTCCAACCTGTGGAGCCGAGTGTGGGCTTACAGAGACTGTCCACGTACAGAGTGGAGGCAGCGATATCGGTGGATCCATGGACTGGGGCGGAGGATCGGGGTGCGGGCCGTCCTGTGGGCCGTCCTGCGGGTAATGAAACCGAAACTCCTGGCAACCTTCGCGGGTATTGTCGGATTCAATATCATCATCGTGAGATATCTCTTCAACTGGATCTTCTAGACCGCTGAGCAGGAACGACCAGCACAGACCCCGGCCTCGTCGAGGCCGGGGTCTGTTTCTTCCTGGTGCAGCTGTGTCTGGTTCTAGCGTGCGTGTTCCTCGATCAACCCGACGACCTCGGTGAAGTCGATGTCATCGGCTTTGACAGTCTCAAGCGTGGGAACGTAGTCGGCACCACAGCCGCGACGCGTCTACATGGCGTCCTGCAGCTTCCTGAACTGCCGCTCGTGGTACAGGCGGAGGTCCGCCGACTTCTCCCTGGTCGATCTGCCGGAGGGGTTATAGCCGACCTCATTTCACAACTGCGTATCATAGCGGTTTTCCGGTGATAGGCACTCCACTTCCGTCATCGGCGTCGTGCGGTTCGTCCCGGCCGGGGTCGATGCCCAGGGACTTCTTCCTGTTTGTCAGGACACACCGCTCTGCACACGAAGCCAAGTCGAGAACGCATGGGACCGTAAGCGAGTAGCGGATTTGCGTGCCGATCCTCATGGCGTCTACGAGGCCTGCTTCCTTGAGGAGGGAGAGGTGCTTGGATGCTACGGACTTCTCGACCCCTGCCTCGGCAGCGCTGTTCTTTGGCAGTCTTCTGCCTCTCGCGCTAAAGCCCAGTCCCGCTTCCTTCTTCCGGCACTGTTTGGTATCGGAACTGCACTACCCGTCATCGCCGCCTCCGTCGTTCTTACGCTGGGGGGCAAGGCTACCTCGCGCTTCTTCGACAAGATGACCAGCCTCGAGCTGTGGGTCCGCAGGGCCACCGGAGCCATCTTCGTGCTGGTCGGCATCTACTACTGTTTCAAGTACATTTTTGGTCTGGCAATCTGAGCACAACTCATCCAAGGTGACTGGCACCTCAAATGACTCATCGACCGTCGTCTGACATAGGTGTTCCAAGAGATTCTTGTCGTCGTATGTCTGGGTCTTGACACTCGAACGTTCTGATATAATATATCAATGTACATTGAATCAATGGGAGTTGTGATATGGATCAGTGTTCGCCAGACGGTGAGGTGCGGAGCATAGGTACTGACTGGAATTCTGCGTGCGAGGAGCAGGCGAAGTTTGTGTCAGTTCTGGTGGGTCTGCAGCGCATCAAGATTCTGAGGTTGTTGCGTGGTGGTGAACAGTGTGTCTGCGAGATCGAACGTTCGCTCGGNATCCCNCAGAACCTGGTCTCGCATCACCTGAGGGTCCTGCGCGAGGCAGGATTGGTCTCGGCACAAAGAGAAGGGCAGTTCGTGCACTACTCGCGAGTCGAGGACCGCATCCATCAACTGATGCTGGCGATGGAAGGACTACTGTCAAATTAGGAGAAATCATGCGTATCGAGATTCTGGGTCCTGGCTGCGCGCGCTGCCACGGGCTTGAGGCGAATGTCCGCAAGGCGCTGGAAATGCTTGGCAGGGAAGCCGAGGTCGTCGACGTGACGGATATTCAGCAGATCATGGCCTACGGTGTCATGTCCACACCTGCTCTTGTCATTGACGGCAAGGTCATCACGGCAGGCAGGCTCCTGTCGCCCGAGGAAGCAAAGAGGGCCATCGTCGGCGCTGGCGCCTGACGAGGTGAAGAGAGGGCGGGCGACCGCCTTTTTTTAAACGCTGATATATCAACGGAGGTTGCTATGCTGACACTGTTTGCTGACTGGTTTACCTATACGCTTTTGCGCCTGCCAAAGGGGCGCCTGATAACGGAAGCCATCCACTTCTTCGTGTATGACATCCCCAAAATCTACCTGCTCCTCGTCGTTATCGTGTTTGTGGTCGCGATGCTCAGAACTTGGATTCCCGCCGAAAAGATCAAACGTCTACTCGTTCACCGGCACCAGTTCGTCGGCAACATCCTTGCTGCTTCTCTAGGCATTCTCACACCCTTCTGCACGTGCTCGGCCATTCCGATGTTTATTGGATTCGTGGAGTCCGGCGTACCGCTTGGGGTGACCTTCTCGTTTCTGGTGGCAAGTCCCATGATCAATGAAGTCG
>JGI24131J36419_10000947_pt1 | contig 10709 bp, 10 predicted proteins | sample BarGraNGADG00211_2_FD_36419 | JGI IMG/M metagenome (IMG submission 36419) | reverse complement strand
CCGTCGGTGCCTTCCACGAACACCTGAGCCAGCTCGCCCCTCCCGAGCTCGTGCGCAGTCCTCTCACCCAGGCTCAGCAGAGCCGCCGACATCGCGCCGAGGCGGTCCTCCTCGTAGCCGTCGGGAAGGATCGAAGCCATCACGAACCCATCCATGCTTACCACGGCGGCTGCATCGATATCCTGGGTCTTTTCCAGGAGCCCCCGGAGAGCCTCCTGAAGTTCGTTTTGTTGGGCACCGTCCAAGCCTTCTACCTCCCTGCCCCACGTGCTCGCAGGCGAAGACCGAAGAGAATCATCACGACTGACAGAATCTCCCCCGGTTCGTTCTTCGGGAGAACGGTTTTCTTCCTGTGTGACCGTGTCTCTTCCAGTTAATTCTATCACACGACCTCAATGACCTCGCAGCCCGCATTCAGATGATCTGGGCGAGTTTCTGAGCGCACCTGTTCACCTCGAGCAGGGTCATGCCCATCTTCGCCGCGTGGTCGACGGTGCACGCCAGGAGCGCGTCTTCGTTCACCTTCACGACAACCAGATCGCCCGCCTCGCCGCGAAGGTAAACCTGGTCGATGTTCCCTCTCGCCAGCTCGCGTGCCACCNTCTCGCCCGACGCTATCAGCGAAGACGCCGTGGCGCTCAACAGCTCCTCCTCCATGCCGTCCGGCATGTCGGAAGCCAGCGGCATCGCGTCGGAGCTTATGAGTACTACGGCCTGGACGCCGTTACTGTCNGACCGCAGCTCCTTGAGCATCTCCATCATCTGTTGTTCACGAGCACCTGCCACAATCCCCCCCCTATTCCCAAGGGAACTCGTACCCTTACTATCGGATAGCCCAACCGCATTGACGAGCGGGGACAACTATATTATGCGGCTCGTCGGGCGCGTTGGATAGATGGCAGGCTGCCCCTCAGGCCCGAGTTCCGCATTCGTTATTGTTATGGCGGCGGACCTGCAGAACTCGACGCACGAGAAGCACGCGATACATCCTTCTGAGTTCTCAACGCCGACCTCGCCGCCTTCGCGGCCGACCAGCACAGGGGCGTGCGCGCCCGGCCCGCTCTGGGGGCAGAGGCTCACGCAGTCCCCGCATGCCACGCATCGTTCTCTCATTATCCTGATCTCTGGCACTTTGCCGACCTGCCTCCTAGTGCGTGCCGCAGGGCACGCAGGGGATGAACGACCTGACCGCCAGCTGCAGCCGGGCAGCCGTGGCATCGCTGATGTCTATGCCCCTCACGGTGTCCTCCGCGACGCTGGATAGATGGCTGTTCATCAGTAGATAGTTGAACTGGAGCGGGCTCAACACGCGATAGTCCTTTATGAGGCCGCCTCCGGTCATCGAGGCGACGTGCGCGAGCAGCCCCCTCGGCGAGTCTATGACGGCAAAGCCGTCGGTCTCGGACAGTTGAACGGGCGCGGACGGCTTCGCATCGCTGTCTTCCCAGCCGTCCAGCAGGTTGCGGGCCTTCTCCCACCCCCATATCGCCTCAAGGGCGATCGCGACCAGGAAGAAGTACTCCCTGTCCAGTGGATGCTCCCATTGCTCGGCGGTGCGTCTGCACTCGAGGGCAGCCTGGGGCGTGTCTTCGCCGAAGCCCAGGTTGACCCTGGCAAGAGGCCCCACCAGGGCGGGCTCCAGCCCTTCCACCGCGAGGGGGACCAGGTACGACCAGGGGACCGGCCTCTCCTCTATCGAGGCCAGGAATCCCTCCGGGTCCATGGTGACTTCGTCTCCCCCGGCGAACGGGGCCGCCGTGACCTCTTCACCGATCAGCGCCGGCCTGCCATCAGTTGTGGAAGCCATGTAGTAGCCGGTCAGGGGGCTGCCGGTCTCCATCATCCTTGACTCGCGTCGCGTCAGCATCTCCGCGAGCCTCATCGTCTCCTGGAGATCGTCTTCGCATCCCGCCACGAGCGCTCGGCACCGGCTGATGTCGTCCTCGTCCGGCAGGCGCGATACGCCTCCCGGGACTATCGCGCCCGGGCGCGTCGTCCCGCCGCCGAGCAGCCGTATCGCCTCCTCGAGCGAGGTCAGAGCGTGGGTGAGCCTCCCCACAGACTCCTGGTCGACCATGTAGATTCCGGTGATGTTCTTGACCCCCGCGTCAGACATGGGGAGCGCGAAGTCGGGAAGGACCATGAAATTGATCGTCATCACGTGGCTGGCCGCGAGCAGCAGCCAGCAGAGCAACTGTCGAAGAGAGCCCGCTTCAGGCGGGACCTCGGCCCCGCACGCGGCCTCGATGGCCATGCAGGAGGCCAACTGGTGGAACGGGCCGCGCACGTCCCGCATATCCGCGAGAGCAGCTGTGGCGCCCTGAGAGCCGGCATCCCGCGGACGAGACTCTGGATGCCCCTCGATTCGAGCGCCCTGAAACGTGCTTCCCTGACTCCCTGCTGAGGCGTGAAGAGGACCTCTATGTCGGCGCGCCCCTGTATGCGCGTCACCGGGTAAAGCCGCACTTTCTGCCCGCTGAACTCCTCGGACCCCGCGACGTCGATATCGTCAGTCACCGGGCACCCTCTCCTTGACCCTGGACCGGGTGACCGGNTCTCTCCTCGTGAACATGTACAAGAGTCTCAGCATCGGCTCAAGCTGCTTGGCCACTTTCTCTTCACGCGCGCCGCTGGTGCGGGANATGTAGGCGACCAGGTCGGAATGGACNGAATGAAGCTGNGAAGAGAGGANCGCGTCGGACGGACCCCGGCAACCCGCGCACGCCACGCCCGCCGAAGGGCAGGCTGCCCGGCAGCCGCCCCTGGTGACCGGACCCATGCAGAGCAGGCCTGCGCTCAACAGGCAGGCGGCATCGTCCGCGCCTGGACCGGGGTGAGACTGGATGGTCTTCGCGGACTTGCGGGNCACGNCGCGCTCGCAGTCCGAGCAGACCGTGCTGTTGAGGTGGAGCGGCGAGTAGCCTTCGACCACGGATTTGAGCGCCTCGAAGATGAGGTTCGGCGGAGGCGGGCAACCGGGCACATAGAGCTCGACGGCCATGCTGCTGTCGAGTGGCTCAGCCGTCGCGAACAGTTCGGGAAGGACGCTGCCCTGCGCGGCGTCGAGGCTGTCGCCGGCGTTCGCCAGCCCGCAGACCCCGCCATAGACCGCGCAGGTCCCCACCGCGATGATCTTCCTGCTGGTGCGGGCGATCTCAAAGGCGACCTCAGCCTCTTCAGAGTTGCGGATGCAGCCGCTCGCGAGCACTACGTCGGATGGAGACACCGTACGGCGGTCTACGAGGATGCTCGAAAAAGAGATGGTGTGCTCGCTCAGAAGCGCGACGAGGGGCTCCCCGATGGAGAGGAGCGAGTTCTCGCACCCTCCGCAGGCGCTGAAAGCGGCCGTTGCGATATACATCAGTTCCTCAACTCCATGAGGACCTTGCAGGAGCGCGGCCCGCAGTGATTGATCTTCATGTCGACGCGCTGCCCCAGGACCTTCTCCATGCAGCCCGCCATGTACCCGTGGAGAGCCTGGCACAGCAAGCCGCCGGGGTTGGACCCGACGGTGCGCGTCAGGGTCATCAGTGGGCAGCGCCTGAAGACGACCCAGGTCGACCGCCGTCCGTCCGCCTCCGTCCAGAGGCTCTCCTGGCCGGGGTCCTTCCAGCGCTCGAACTGCCACACGTCATCGCCCTCGACGAGCACTGCACGCAGCGCCTCGTCGACGTCCTGCGCGCGCTCGAGGCGACACCCCTGCAAGCAGCCCGCGTCGCGGCCGGACTGGTACATCATGGCGGCCGCGCCCTTGCCCAGGACGCTCTCAGCCGCCGCGTCCACGATGAACGCGATGTGCATGAGGGTCTTGAGCTCAGCCTCAGATCTCGATGAGTCCATCTCGGGCACTCGCGCCTCCAGGGTCCTACTTCTTGTTCTGCTGTGCTTTCCAGGCCTCGAACTGCTTGTAGTCGGCGGTGAAACTCTGATGCCCGTCACTGCTGGTGACGAGGAAATAGATGTAATTGGTGCTTGACGGATATAGTGCGGCGCGAATCGACTCGAAGCTCGGGTTGCAGATGGGGCCGGGCGGAAGGCCGTCGACCTTGTAGGTGTTGTACGGTGAACTGACCTCGAGGTCCTTGTTGGAGAGCTCGGGCTTCCATTTGCCGAGGGCGTAGATCACTGTCGAGCACATCGAGCCTCATGTTGTTCTTCAGGCGGTTGTAGATCACCGATGACACGAGCGGCCGCTCCTCGGGATACTTGACCTCTTTCTCGATTATGGAAGCGATGATGACGATCTGATACGGCGTGACGCCCAGCGATGCGGCGCGGCTCCACTCAAGGTCAGCGGTCTTCTTCTTGAATTCGCCGAGCAGCATGTCGACCGCGTAGTGCGCGCTCGTCTGAGAGGTCAAGTCGTAGGTGTTCGGAAAGAGGAAGCCCTCGAGGTTGCCGTCGGACCCTTTGAGGAACGCGTAGTCGTACGTCCCGGCCTTGAGTGCCCGCTCGAACTCGAGCGCGCTGATGGAACCGGCCGTCGCCTCGTCGAACTTCGCGGCCGTCTCTTTGTTCGTCAGCCCCTCGGGCAGCGTCACGGTGTAATCCTTTGAGACCGGCTTGTGCCCGGCACGCACTTTGGAGTACACCAGCCAACCGCCCAGTGCCATCACGACTACCAGGATCATGGAAACGGACAGAGCGACAGTCACGTTGCGCCTGTGGTGGGAGCGCATCGCCTCGCGTTCTCTCCGGCGTTCGAGCCTGCTGTGATATTCCTGGTATTCAGGCAAGTCATTCCTCCGGAAGGCTGTCCATGTATGCTCGAAGGATGAGCGACGCGGCAAGCATGTCAGACGCCTCGCGTTTCCTGGCTCTCTTCACGCGCCCTTTTGACAGGACCGCCTCCGCCTCCCTGGTCGTCAGGCGCTCGTCTATCAGCTCGACAGGGACAGCGATGGCCTTGCGGAGGTCTTCGACAAACCGCCGGACCAGGCGCGCCTGCTCGCCCTCGGTCCCGTCCATCAGCAGGGGCAGGCCGACCACGACGGTGGCGGCTCCCTCCTCGACGACCAGCCTTGCGATCCGCTGCGGCGACTCCTCATCCCTCGAGATGGTCTGAAGGGGCTGGGCCGTCGCGCCCAGTGGATCGCTCAGCGCAACCCCGATCCGGCTCTCTCCGACATCGAGGCCGATTAACCTCAAGAGCCCCCCTCGAGCTTTTCCTTTATTGCTTTTTCAACCGCGACGAGGGCCTCGGCCGCGCCCTCGAGGCGGGGCCCGCCGGCGATCGCCATATCTTCGCGTCCGCCGCCGCCCCCGCCGAGCATCTGGCCGCCCGCCGCCGCCAGCTCTCGAGCGTCAAGCCGGCCAGCCATCGGCTTGCCCACTCTCACGACGAGCTGGGCTTTGGCGCCGGCCGCGGCGACCAGGGCGACAGCGCCGAGTTCTTTCTTCTTAGAGATTATGACGTCGGCGAGGTCCCTCAGGGTCTTCGGCTCCGCTGCTTCAGGCTGAGCGAACAGGAACGGCGTCCCGTCGACGCTGACCGACCGCGCACTGCCGGCGACTTCCTCCGCGAGGCTTTCCACCTGTGCGGACTGGTCCCTGGCGGCTCCGCGCTCGAGCTCCTTCACGCGCGTAAGAACGTCCGTGAGGCGCCTCGGCACGTCATCGGCTTTTACCTTCAAGAGGCCTTCGGCCTCGTGGAGCACTCCGTCCACGAACTTGTAGTGACGCAGCGTCTCGAGCCCGCTCGAGGCCTCGATGCGCCGAAGGCCGGCGCCGATGCCCGACTCGCTGATGACCCTTATGGGTCCGATCCGCCCGGTCCTCTCGACGTGCGTGCCGCCGCAGAGCTCCTTGGAGAAATCGCCCATCTCGACCACGCGGACTTCCTCGCCGTACTTCTCGCCGAAGAGCGCCATCGCCCCGCCGGCCATCGCCTCATCACGCGCGGTCACCGTCGTGCTCACCGGCGCGTCGTCGAGGACACGTCGGTTGGCGAGCGACTCGATCTCGTCCAGCTCGTGTGGCTCCACCGCCTTGAAATGCGTGAAGTCGAACCGCAGCCTTTCCGGGGTGACGAGCGAGCCTGCCTGCCGCGCGTGAGTGCCAAGGACCTTTCGGAGCGCCCAGTGCAGCACGTGCGTGGCGCTGTGGTTACGCATGATGGCCCGGCGCCGCTCCCCGTCGACAACGGCTTCTACCGGCTCTCCGACGCTCATCGCGCCCTTGAGCCGGCCCTTGTGGACGGCGAAGTTCGGCGCGCCGTAGAATGTCTCCTCCACCTCGACGAGACCGGACGGCCCTTTTATGGTGCCGGCGTCGCCGATCTGGCCTCCCGACTCCGCGTAGAACGGGGTCGTCTCGAGAACGACCTCTACCTCCGATGCCCCGTCGGCCGTGTCCACAGGCTCCGCGCCGACCAGGATCGCGACGACCCTGGTCTCCAGGCGATCACAGTCATAGCCCTCGAAGCACGAAGGCCCCAGCGCCTGGCAGACCTCGTTGTAAGCGCTCTGCTCCTCGGGCGCTTCTCCATCCCGCGACAGCCTGGCGCGGGTGCGCTGCTCTTCCATGAGCGCCTCGAAACCCTCGCGGTCCACTCCCATCCCCTGGTCGGAAGCGATCTCCTCCGTGAGCTCAAGCGGGAACCCCAGCGTATCGTGCAGGTAGAAGACGGTCTTCCCTTCGATGGTCTCCTTGCCCTTGGAACGGTGGTCCGAGATCACCTCGCCCAGGAGCTCGACGCCCTGCTCGAGGGTCTGCCCGAACCGCTCTTCTTCCGAAGAGATGACGCCGGTGATGAGCTTGTGGTGTTCCTTGAGCCCGGGGTAGGCGTCGCCCAGCAGCTCGACGACGACGTCGGAGAGGCCGTCGATGAAGTCGCCTTCGATACCTATCAGGCGGCCGTGCCTGACCGCCCTTCTCAGGAGCCTTCGCAGTATGTAGCCCTTACCTTCATTGGATGGGATGACACCGTCGGATATCAGGAACGTCGCCGCGCGGGCGTGGTCCGCCACCACTTTGACCGAGATGTCGCTCTCGGGGGAATCGCCGAGCGCCGCGCCTGACAGGTCGGTGATCGAGGAGATGATGGGCATTATCAGGTCGGTCTCGAATATCGTCGAGACGCCTTGCTTCAGGGCCGCGACCCTCTCGAGCCCCATGCCGGTGTCGATGTTCTTCTTCGGTAACGGGGCCAGCGAGGCGTCCTGCCGGCGGTCGTACTGCATGAAGACCAGGTTCCAGAGCTCGAGGAAGCGGTCGCAGTCACAGCCCGGCTCGCAGGCGGGGCCGCACGCGAACCGCTCTCCGCGGTCGTACAGGATCTCGGAGCAGGGGCCGCAAGGCCCGGTGGGGCCCATGTCCCAGAAATTGTCGTCCGCTCCCAGCCGTATCACCCTCTCGGGCGCGACGCCGGTGGTCGATTTCCAGATCTGCTCGGCTTCATCATCCTCCTCGAACACGCTCATCCAGAGAGCGGCGGCGTCGATCCCGAGCACTCCTGTGATGAGCTCCCATGCCCAGGGGATGACTTCCGCCTTGTAGTAATCCCCGAAAGAGAAGTTCCCCAGCATCTCGAAGAAAGTGTTGTGCCGCGCCGTTATCCCCACTGAGTCTATGTCGGTGGTGCGGACGCATTTCTGCACCGAGGTTGCTCGCCTGTAGGGCGGCTCTTCCTCGGCGAGGAAGTACGGCTTGAACTGGACCATGCCAGCGTTGGTGAGCAGNAGCGAAGGATCATTGGGCACCAGCGAAGAGCTCGGGACCACCCGGTGCCCGCGCGAAGAGAAAAANTCCAGAAAGACCTCTCGTATCTCGTTGCTCTTCAAATGCCCNTTCCCCCTGGTAGCGCGCCTNTCGAGGACGCAACACAAAGAACCATTTTAACCCAAGTGGCTGGCATAATGAACGACGCCCGACACCACGGGGCGGGGTAAAAAGGAGCAAAAAGAACTCCACCTCCGCGTCGGGAGGTGGAAGGTGTTGCGTCTCAAGGTGCGGCCCTACTTCCTCTTCCACTTGCTGTAAGCCTTGCCCGCGCCAGCGCCGATGCCTATCGCCTTGACGATCGGAGAGGTCACGACTTCCTGGACGACCTTGGTGGCGCTGTTGGCTTTCTCGGACATGGACTCGACCGCGCTCAGTATGCCGTCGACCCTTTCGAGCTCGTTGTTTACGTGGTCCATCGTGGTCTGGAACCGCGTCATGAGGGGTATGGTCTCCACGCGCACGTCGTTGATGAAAAGGTTGATGATGCCCATGGTCTTCACGAGCTGATATAGCAGAATCGCGGTGAAGACGGACATCACCGCAAAAGCGATTGCCGCGATCANGCCGGCGACGTGTCCCATGCGCGCTCCTTTCGTCTGGCAGAAGTCGGCTGTGCCGTCTGGCGAGCACAATTCCGCTCACGGTCCTGTGGACATTGGTGACTAATATACCATAACAAGGGAAGACTCAAAGCCATTCNATTATTCGAACGTCGGCTTCAGCCCCAGGTCGCGAAGCTGCCCCGGAGAGACGGCGTCGGGCGCCCCGGTGAAGAGGTCAGAGGCGGACTGCGTCTTGGGGAATGCGATGACGTCCCGTATCGAGTCCCGCCCGGTCAAGAGCATCACCAGGCGGTCGAGCCCGAGCGCGATGCCGCCGTGGGGAGGCGCTCCGTAGCCCAGGGCCCGGAGCAGAAAACCGAACTTGCTCTCGTACTCGTCGGGCGCGATTCCGAGGACCCGGAACATGTGCTCCTGCACCTCGGGGCGGTGGATTCGGATAGAGCCCCCGCCGATCTCCACGCCGTTCATGACTATGTCGTAGGCGCGCGCTCTGGCCGACAGCGGATCGGTCTCGAGCAGCCCCATCGAGTCCTCAGTGGGACTGGTGAACGGGTGGTGCAGAGACTTGTAGCGCTTCTCCTCGAAGTCGTANTCGAGCAGTGGGAAGTCGACTATCCAGACGAGCGCGAACCCCTCGGAGCANAGGCTCAGCGAGGTTGCCACCGCGCCGCGCAGGTGGTGCATGACGTCATCACACTGGCGGCGGTCGCCCGCCAGCAGGAACGCGGCATCACCGGGCTCGAGCTTCATCTCCGAAGTGAGGCGCTGTATCTCCTCCTCCGAGAGGAATTTGGAGACTGGAGAGCGCAGGCCGCCCTCCTCGGCGATGAACCACACCAGGCCGCCCGCGCCGAGTTCCTGGGCCCGCTTGTTCCACGAGTCCAGCTCGGAGCGTGACATCCCTCCGCCGGACTCGATGCGCATCCCGCGCACGGTGCCTCCGGACTCGATGGCGCCGGCGAATACTTTGAAAGCGGTTGTCTTGAAGACGTCGTCGAGCGTGGACATGCGCAGGCCGTAACGCAGGTCGGGGCGGTCCGTGCCGTAGAGATCGATGGCCTCGTCGTAGGCCATGCGACGCACCGGAACGTCGAGCGATAGCCCGACCGCCGAGAAGATCGAGGCCAGNAGGCCGTCGATCACGCCGATGATGTCGCCCTCGTCCACGAAGGACATCTCGAGGTCTACCTGGGTGAACTCCGGCTGCCGGTCCGCGCGCAGGTCTTCGTCGCGGAAGCAGCGGGCGATCTGGTAGTAGCGGTCGAACCCCGAGACCATCAGGACCTGCTTGAACAACTGCGGTGACTGGGGCAGGGCGAAGAAGCGGCCCGGCTGAACCCGGCTCGGCACCAGNTAGTCGCGCGCGCCCTCCGGNGTGCTCTTGCAGAGCTGCGGCGTCTCCACCTCGGTGAAGCGCTGCGAGTCGAGGTAGGCGTGGGTCGCCTTGACCACGCGGTGCCTCAACTTGAAACCCTCCTGGATCTCGGGGCGGCGCAGGTCCAGGAACCGGTACTCGAGCCTCACGCGCTCGTCCACGTTGATGTCGTCGCGTATCTCGAAGGGAGGCGTCGCGGACTCGTTGAGGACCTCCACTTCGCTCACCAGCACCTCGACCTCACCAGTGGGAAGATCGGGGTTCTCGGTGTCCCCGGGCCGGTGCCTGACCGCGCCCCGGATAGCGAGCACGTACTCGGGCCTGACTTCCTCCGCGGTCGCGTGAGCGGCTTCCGACTCTCGCGGGTCGAACACAGCCTGCACTATCCCGGTGGTGTCGCGCAGGTCGATGAAGATGAGCCCGCCGTGGTCGCGGCGCCGCGCGACCCAGCCGTTGATGTTGACGGTTCTTCCCTCCCACGACGAGTCGAACTCACCGCACCAGGCGTCCCTCTTGAGGGTGTACGAGACTATCCTGTCGGGCCCGCCGGCCTCATCCATCCGGGTTCTCACTTTCCGGCAACGCGCAGGCTTTCTGCGCAGGGTTTTCGGCCAGGTATTCCATCACGCGCTGGACCGCCCTCAGGGCCGGGACTTCCCACTGGGTGGAGGCGTCGAGGTCACGGACGGTCACTTCGCCGCGCTCCAGCTCGTCCGGGCCCATGATGAGGACCAGCCTGGCGCCCAGACGGTCAGCCTGCTTCATCTGAGCCTTGAGCCCTCGACCCATCACGTCGGCGTCCGCGCTGACGCCTTCGCGCCGCATGTCCGTGAGCATCTCGAGCACTCGCTCCCGGTCCACGCCNGGCGCGCCCGCTATGAAGACATCCAGCCGGGCGGGCGGGCAGGGGTCGAGCCCCTGGTCCTCGAGCACCATCACCAGGCGCTCTATGCCCAGGCTGTAACCGACGCCGGGTGTCGGCGGCCCGCCGAGCTGCTCGGCAAGGTAATCGTAGCGGCCTCCGCCGGACACCGTGTTCTGGGCCCCGA
>JGI24131J36419_10000944_pt1 | contig 10719 bp, 5 predicted proteins | sample BarGraNGADG00211_2_FD_36419 | JGI IMG/M metagenome (IMG submission 36419) | reverse complement strand
TGAAGAAGCAATTGCCAGGGTATCATATTCAGCGGGCCAGGTAAATTATACCAGGGAACTGTTTTCAAGCGCACCTGATCAGGCTCTGGTGATCAGACTGACAGCTGACAAAACCGGTTCGCTTTCATTTACACTTCGTCTCTCAAGAGAGGGAAATAAGACCCAGATTTCTGTTTCCGGAAATGAGATCACAATGAATGAACATGTTGGTAATGGCATCGGTGTTAAAATGTTTACACGCCTCAAACTGATTGCCGATGGAGGAAATATTAATTCCGGTGGCGACACTATCAGGGTAGAAAAAGCAAACAACGTTACAATATTACTTACAGCAGCAACAGATTATTTTGGTGGTGATCCTTATATAATTACTAAAAAACAAATGGATGCAGCTGTAATCCAATCATTTGCTGATATTAAAAAAATTCATATTGCTGATTATCAGTCCTTTTTCAAACGTGTTGACCTCAATCTGGGATCGGGTGACGGAAATTATTTTACAACCGATGCCAGAATTGCAGCAATGCAAAATGGTTATGTTGATACTGACTTAATTGAGCTTTATTATCAGTTTGGCCGGTATTTACTCATCAGTAGTTCCCGGCAGGGTGACCTTCCTGCAAACCTTCAGGGTATCTGGGCCGACGGCATGTTCCCGCCCTGGAGCGCCGATTACCATATCAACATTAATATTCAGATGAATTACTGGCTTTCTGAAATAACCAATCTTGGAGAGTTGCAGGAACCTTTTATCGATTTTATAGATGCCCTGAGGCAAAATGCAGGAAGGACAGCTAAGGATGTTTATGGAATGAAAGGCATTGTTGCACATTATACAACTGATCCATGGCATTTTACAGAACCCACCGGCGCGGTAGGATATGGGATGTGGCCAATGGGGATCGCCTGGAGCTGCCAGAATATTTGGGACCATTATGCTTTCGGCGGCGATATTGAATACCTTAGGAACAGGTCCTATCCTATTATGAAAGAATCTGCAGAATTCTGTATTGACTGGCTTGTCAAAGACCCAAAGACAGGGTTCCTTGTCTCCGGCCCCTCCATTTCACCCGAAAACAGATTTAAAATTCCGGGGGAAGGCGGAAATGCAAGTATGGTAATGGGACCGACAATGGACCATATGATAATCCGGGATCTATTACAAAATACTATCAAGGCAACCATAGTTCTCGATACGGATAAAATTTTTCGTAAAAAAATGGAGAAAACTCTTGGAATGCTGGCTCCAACGAAAATAGGTACTGATGGGCGGATAATGGAATGGACAGAAGAGTTTGAAGAACCAGAACCCGGCCACAGACATATTTCTCATCTGTATGGATTACACCCGGGGAATCAGATAACTCAGCAGCAAAATCCTGAACTTCTTGATGCTGCAAGAAAAACAATTGAATATCGTCTGGCCCATGGTGGTGGTCATACAGGATGGAGCCGCGCCTGGATTATTAATTTCTACGCCCGGTTAAAAGACGGAGAAAAAGCCTATGAGAATCTCCTTGAGCTTCTCAGAAAATCAACACTAAGCAATCTCTTTGATAACCATCCTCCCTTCCAGATTGATGGAAACTTCGGGGGAACAGCGGGAATTACTGAAATGCTTCTCCAGAGCCATGCAGGGGAAGTGGAATTATTACCTGCGTTGCCGGCAGCATGGGAAACGGGTTATATTCATGGTCTAAAAGCAAGGGGTGGATTTGAGGTTGATATAGACTGGGAAAACGGGATGCTGAAGGAGGCTAAGATAACTTCAAAACTGGGAAATCCTCTTAAGTTAAGTTATGAAGGTAAAATCATTTACCTGGAAAAAACTGAAAAGGGAAAAAGATATACTTTCGGACAAGAGTTTAGCAGTCTCAACTAATATTAACCTTATTAATAACGTTTTAAAATGAGAACATCTTTTTTATTTGCTCTTCTCTCAATTATACTTCTCCCCAGTTGGGATCATAAATCTGTCACAGAACTTTCATTGGCCCAAATAAAATGCAACAATCTTACAAATCCGTCAGGTGTTGGAAAATTACCAGAGTTCAGCTGGATAATTCAATCTGAAAAACCGGGAGAAAAACAGACGGCTTATCAGATCCTGGTTTCATCCAGGAAAATGAATTCAAAAGATAAGACCGGGAATATATGGGATTCAGGTAAAATAAATTCAAATAAATCTGCCTGGATAACCTTTGATGGTACCGGTTTACAACCCGGTAGGAAGTACTTCTGGAAAGTTCGTATTTGGGATGGGAATGACAAACCTTCTGAGTGGAATAAACCGGGGTATTTTATCACAGGCTTATTTGATAAAAAAGACTGGAATGATGCAAAATGGATCGGATATGAAGATATTCCGGATTCACTCTTATTGATCCCCGGAGTGCACGGTAATGGTAATAATCTGGGAAACATTGCACAAAAGCGAACAGTAATCCCCTATTTTAGAAAAGAGTTTTCGCTTGAGAAAAAAATCAAACAGGCGTTAGTTTTTGTAAGCGGACTCGGACAATATGAGCTTTATCTGAATGGAGAAAAAATAGGGGATCGTTTTCTTTCTCCCGGTTGGACTAATTACCAGACAACCTGCTATTTCAACACATTTGATGTTACAGAAACCCTTAAAAGAGGTAAAAATGCAGTCGGAATGATCGTTGGAAACGGGTTCTACAATATTAACAGGGAGCGTTACAGGAAACTCGTAATAGCTTTTGGAGCGCCTAAAATGATTTTGAAACTTTGTGTACAATATAATGATGGTTCTGAGGAAACTATTTTAAGTGATGAGACATGGAGAACGTCTCCGTCCCCTATTACATTTTCAAGTATTTACGGCGGTGAAGATTATGATGCCCGATTGGACCAGGAAGGATGGAATAGACCAGTTTTTAATGATTCATCGTGGGAAAATGCGCTTTTAGTTAAGGAACCAAAGGGCCTTTTAAAACCTGAAAGCGATTATCCGCTTAAAGTTATGGAAAAAATCAGCTCCAAACAGATCACTTCTAAAAAGGAGAGTCTGTCAATTTATGATTTCGGACAGAATGCATCAGGAATAATCAGGCTGAAAATCAGAGGTAAAAAGGGACAGGTCGTAAAGCTTTTACCAGGAGAACTTTTGGGAGAAGATTCTCTGGTGACACAAAGGGCAACAGGCGGGCCTTATTTTTTCACATATATACTCAAAGGAGATAAAGAAGAAATCTGGATGCCGCGGTTTACTTATTATGGATTCAGATACGTACAGACAGAAGGGGCAGTGCAGGTTAAATACCCGAATCCGGGGAAACTACCGGTAATCTCAGATATCCAGCTGTTGCATACAAGAAATTCATCTCCTGTGGCGGGTAGCTTTAAATGCTCAAATGAGCTTTTCAATTCAGTATATGAGCTTATAAACTGGTCGATAAAAAGTAATCTGGCAAGTGTAACTACTGATTGTCCCCATAGGGAAAAACTTGGCTGGCTGGAACAAACTCATCTTATGGGTAATTCAATTAAATACCTTTATGATATTCATAATCTGTACGATAAAATAATTGATGATATGGTCGAGGCACAACTTGACAATGGCCTTGTTCCTGATATAGCACCTGAATATGTTCCTTTTGCCGGAGGTTTTCGCGATTCTCCCGAATGGGGAAGCGCTTGTATTATTGTTCCATGGGATATGTACGAATGGTATGGAGATATTGAGGCTGTCAGGAAAGCCTATCCCATGATGAAAAAATATCTTTACTATCTCCGCGGAATATCTGTGGACAATATCCTTTCGCATGGACTTGGTGACTGGTACGATCTGGGACCAAAATTTCCGGGAGAGGCACAACTTACACCAAAGGCTCTGACAGCCACTTCAATTTATTTTTATGACAATAAATTAATGGCGGAGATGGCATTGGTGCTTGGAGAAAATGAAGATGCTGTTTATTATAAGAAAATGGCTGAAGAGATTAGGAGAGCTTTTAACAAAAAGTTTTTTAACCTGGAAACCAAAACATATTCAACCGGCAGTCAGACTGCTTACGCTATGCCTTTGTTTTTCGGAATGGTTGATGATGTTTATAAGAAAGAGGTGGCAGAAGACCTGGTCAGATCAATAAATGATAATAATAAAGCGCTCTCTGCAGGAGATATCGGGTACCGTTACCTCCTCAGAGTACTGGAAGAAGAAGGTTATTCGCAATTAATTTATGAGATGAATTCAAGAAAAGACGTTCCGGGTTATGGATACCAGTTATCTAAAGGAGCCACAGCACTTACCGAATCGTGGGCAGGACTGAAGGAGGTTTCGAATAACCATATGATGCTTGGTCATCTGATGGAATGGTTTTTCAGCGGATTGGGAGGAATACGCCAGGAAACAGATTCAAAAGGGTATGAACATATACTGGTAAAACCGGAACCTGTTGGTGATATAACCTGGACTGAAACATCATATCGTTCTGTTCACGGAGAGATTTTATGTTCATGGAAAATTCTTGATAATAACTTCGTTCTGAATATTACTATCCCTGCAAATTGCGAAGCAACTGTTGTTATGCCTCAGGTCGACCCTGAAAAGATTTGGGAAGGAGACAAACTATTGAGTGGATCTGAGTTTGTCACAGATATCAGATCGGATGAAAACAGAACAAGTTTTGAAATAGGTTCAGGCGANTATGTATTCCGGTCATATTTACAGAGATAACTGACTGATCAGAAAAGTACTTCTGACATTGGCCGGATTTCTCTTCATGACCAATTCAGTTTCCGGAGAAGAGGATTTTTTCTTAAATTTATATCTTGATTAAATTATTGCTTTATGAAACAGGTTTTGAAATATACGGTATACATTTTAATGCTTTTGATCATTGGATTCCTGATCTGGCGGTTCTATTTTATCATTGTCTGGGTACTAATTGCAGCAGTTCTTTCTTTTATAGGACAGCCTCTTGTACGATTTTTTGATAAAATCCATATTAAAAAAGTCCATATCCCGCATTCCCTAAGCGCTATTTTATCGCTGTTTGTCATTGTCCTCTTTTTTTTAGGATTGCTGGCTGTCTTTGTTCCACTTATTATCAATCAGGCTGAAACAATTTCAAAGATTGATGTAACCAGGCTTGCCCAGAACCTCCAGGGCCCATTGAAATGGCTTGACGACAGGTTGCATGAATTTGGGGCAATTCCTGACGGGTTGACCATGCAGGATTTTATTGTCGCCAAAGTAAAAACGATTGTGAATATTGGAAATATAGGCAACTTCATAAGTGGTTTTATAAGTGCAGCAGGAAACATTTTTATAGGGTTGTTTGCAATACTATTTATTTCTTTCTTTTTCCTGAAAGATGAAAATATGTTTCAGGAAGGGCTTTTACTTATCATCCCAAAAAAAAATCATAATGCAACCCGTAAAGTATTTGCTGATTCCAAAAATCTACTGATTCGTTATTTTATTGGTGTATTCCTTGAAGTGCTGGGTGTTATGTCGCTTATCGCACTCGGATTAACGATTTTTGGTGTAAAAAATGCACTGCTCATCGGATTTTTCGGAGGGATAATGAATATTATCCCGTACCTGGGGCCAATAATCGGCACCCTAATAGGAATATTTCTGGGTATAACGGGAACATTGGCATTTGGTTCATTTAATGAACTGCTGCCCGTAATATTTAAACTTGCCGGTGTATTTATCGTTGTCAACTTTATTGATAATAATATACTGGTTCCGATGATTTATTCGAAAAGTGTTAAATCGCATCCACTTGAGATCTTCCTTGTAATAATTATGGGGGGAGGTCTTGCAGGATTACCCGGTATGCTGCTGGCTGTTCCTGTATATACTCTGCTAAGGGTGATAGCAAAAGAATTTTTTCAGCAATTCAGGGTGGTTAAAAAGCTTACTGAAACAATGGATTAATTGCAGATTATTTGTAAAAGACATTAAACATTATGGATCATATTATAAAAAATCTCGATTATTCCAAAGCTACTTATATGTTCGATGGGATAACAGACGGTATCCTGCCAGCGGATATTGTAAAAACTATCCGTTCCTTTATAGCTACGGAAAATCTTTATTTATCTGCTACACGGGAAATCGGAACTAAGCTGGAAAACCTTAATAACGAATTTAAGTATACAAAGGACCGCAATCCTATCCATCTGATTAAAACCAGGGTTAAAACCCCAAAGAGTATACTGGAGAAACTGCAAAGAAGACGTTTTGAACTCACCGTGGAATCGGCACGGGAAAACATCACCGATATTGCTGGTATTCGCGTAATCTGCCCATATATTGATGATATCTATCTGATTGCAGATATGCTTACAAAGCAGGATGATATAGAATTGATCCATACCTCCGATTATATTAGAAATCCAAAGCAAAATGGTTATCGAAGCCTGCATCTGATAGTAACAGTTCCTGTCTTTTTATCAAATCGTAAAGAAATTGTAAAAGCAGAAGTTCAGATCCGTACAATAGCAATGGATTTTTGGGCCTCTTTGGAACATGAACTGGCTTACAAACTTGCTGATAATAAAACGGTGGAAGTCATCAGGGAATTGAAAGAGTGTGCAGATATTATCGCTGATACCGATAAGAGAATGCAAAATTTATTCAATATCACCGTAAATCCTATAAATCCCATATAAATTACACACAACTTTAAGATTGATTCATCCAGCAAATAAAACATTCTCACATGACACTATTTTATACAAAGGAGATTACCCAAATTCTCACCCACTTCAAAACCAGCGAAAAAACAGGTCTGACGAAGGAAGAGGCAAGCAGGAGACTTGATGAATATGGATATAACCAGCTGACCTCAAAGCGGAAGAAAAGCTTTTTTCAGATTTTCATGGCACAATTTAAAAGCTTTATGATAATTATTTTACTTATCGCCGCAGCAATATCAGGTATGGTAGGTATTATGGAAGGGGAAGGACTGCTTGACACATTTGTTATTCTTGGCATTCTGGTGCTGAATGCACTTGTGGGCGCATATCAGGAGCGTAAGGCAGAATCATCACTGGAGGCTTTAAAAAACCTTGCTACCCCTGAAACCAAAGTCTTTCGCGANGGAGTAATAACAGAGATCCCCACCAGGGACCTTGTGCCCGGAGATATCGTGATTCTTGAGACGGGTGCGGTCATACCAGCTGATCTTAGACTGACAGAGGCTNTCAATCTGAAGGTACAGGAATCATCGCTNACAGGGGAATCTGTACCTGTGGACAAGAAAACTGAACCTCTGACAGGCGATGATATAGCACTTGGAGATAGNATAAATATGGCTTTTTCGAGCNGCATGGTCACATACGGCCGCGGCAGGGGTGTTGTAGTTTCTACCGGTATGAATACCGAAGTAGGGAAAATCGCAGATATGCTGCAACAGACCGTTAACACAGAAACACCCATGAGCCGGCGACTCGAACAGTTGGGTAAGGTCCTGGGTATTGCAGCATTGATCATTTGTGCAGTGATCTTTTTAGTCGGAGTGCTCTACGGCAAATCTGTTTTAAACATGTTCATGACGGCTGTCAGCCTGGCAGTAGCTGCTATTCCGGAGGGGCTTCCAGCAGTTTCAACAGTTGTACTGGCAATCGGGGTTCAGCGAATGGTCAAAAGGAATGCCATAATTCGTACGCTTCCTTCCGTTGAGACTCTTGGAAGTGCAACAGTTATCTGCTCCGATAAGACCGGAACCCTTACTCAGAACAAAATGACAGTCGTTGATGCTTATGTTAATCACAAAAGAGATACAATAAACAGGGCTGCTCCCGGCACTCTACTGAATGACGAGGAAAAGCGACTGCTTTCAATATCGGTTTTGTGCGCTGACGCCCAGGTCAGTGTTAATGAGGATGGTAAGAATGAATTTACAGGCGATCCTACAGAAACAGCCCTTCTCGATTTTGGGATTCTTTACGGTATGCATAAAGATGAACTTGAAAAAAACTTTCCCCGCGTTGCAGAGATACCGTTTGACTCTGAACGGAAAAGGATGACAACAGTTAACAGGATTGCTGATAAAAATACACGGGTAAATGTTAAGGGAGGTCTTGATGAAGTTCTGAGCGTTTGTGATAAGTTTATAATCAATGGAGAGGTAAGGTCCATAACAACAGATGACATGGAACAGATCCGTAATGCAAATGAAGCAATGGCAAATTCAGCATTACGTGTACTGGCAATGGCGTATAAGGAGTTACCTGAAGCACCACAGAATGTCGAGATTGGAGAACTGGAGAATGGCCTGATTTTTATTGGATTACTCGGAATGATTGATCCGGCCCGTCCTGAAGCTGTTGATGCTGTAGCCAAATGTAACACGGCAGGGATTCGTCCGGTTATGATCACAGGCGATCATAAAAGCACAGCAATGGCAATTGCACGTGAGATAGGGATCTACAAGGATGGTGATCTTGCCATCACAGGTGCCGAACTTGAAAAACTCAGTGATGAAGAGTTCAGCAAGAACGTTGCAAAGTACTCTGTATATGCCCGGGTGGCCCCTGAACATAAGGTTCGTATTGTAAAAGCATGGCAGAAGCATGATGAGGTTGTGGCCATGACCGGTGATGGGGTTAATGATGCCCCGGCTCTCAAACAGGCCGACATAGGAGCTGCTATGGGAATTGTCGGAACTGATGTTGCAAAAGGTGCTGCAGACATGGTTCTCACTGATGATAATTTTGCGACTATTGTGTCGGCCATTGAAGAAGGCAGAAGGATCTATGATAATATTCTCAAAGCCATCCAGTTTCTGCTCTCCACTAATATAGGTGAGATATTCCTGATACTTATCACTTCAGTTTTTAATCTTGGAACACCACTTTTGCCAATCCATATTCTCTGGGTAAACCTTGTGACCGATAGTCTGCCTGCACTGGCACTAAGTGTCGATCCGGCTGAGGAAAACATTATGAACCGGAAACCGCGCAATTCCAAGAAAGGGTTTTTGACAAGGGGAATGATCTGGAGAGTAATGTATCAGGGTTTAATGATCGGCACCATTCCGCTTGTTGCCTACATTATGGGAATGCGTGAAGGCGGTGAGCCCCTGGGTCAGACCATGGCTTTTGCAACACTTATTTTTGCCCAACTGATACATGTCCGCAATTTACATTCAAACACCAGGTCATCATTGGCAATAAGCCCTCTGAAAAACAAGCCGCTTATTGGCGCTATTATAGCTTCTACAGGGCTGGCACTGATTGTGCTGCTTATCCCTCCGATACGTGATGCTTTCAACCTGACAGCAATGGATGGGAAACACTGGCTTACCGTGGTATTAATGTCGCTTATTCCGATCCTGGTTGTTGATATCTTTAAACTGCTTAAGATCAACGGTACAAGGAATGAATCGTAAAGAAGTTGATCAGTTTTATAATTTGTTAAATTGCGTCTAAAATAATGAGCTTATAAACTTTATGAAAGAACAGGTTGCGGTTAAAGAGGAAAAGAAATTTTTTGGATTTAACAGGAATATCCTTTTTACGGGATTAACCAGTTTTCTTACTGACACCTCAGTAAAAATGGTTTATTCGGTGATGCCTATGTTCTTACTCTCCATCGGTGCATCGAAAACCAGTCTGTCATTAATTGAAGGAATCGCCGAAAGCACTGCTTCGCTTATCAAATCCCTGTCAGGTTTCTGGAGTGATAAAATAGGGAAAAACAAACCATTTATGCTGATAGGTTATGGCATTTCTGCTATTATGATTCCACTCTACACGTTTGTTGTTTCACCAATTCAGGTTTTATATCTACGTTTCATTGAGAGGGTTGGCAAAGGGATCCGTACTGCCCCGCGTGACAGTCTGATTGCCGGCTCAGTCACAAACGGAGAGACAGGCAGGAGCTTCGGTTTGCAGAAGGCGATGGATAACAGTGGCGCAATATTGGGCCCCCTTATAGCTTTCGCTTTACTGATCTTCTTTCCCAACAACTTTCATATTATCTTTTTGCTGGCAGGAATACCAGCTATCCTGAGCATTTTCGTTATAATTTTTGGCATAAAAGAGGCTAAAAAGAGTAAAGAAAGTCTCTTTAAGAAATTCCATTTCAACGATTTTCCAAAGAGATATTATCTTTTTCTTGGTATAATATTCATTTTCACTCTGGGGAATTCTACTGATGCACTATTGATGGTTAAAGCCAACGAAGTGGGAGTAAAAGTTGCTTTTATTCCGCTTGTCTATCTCGTTACAAGTATTGTATCTGTTCTGCTTGCCATCCCAATAGGTTCTTTGTCTGACAAAGTTGGGAAAGAGAAGATCCTCATAATTGGATTTCTGATCTATGCGATTGTCTATTATGGTTTCGGTGTAACCACAAGTATAGGTGCTATTGTGGCCCTTTTTGCATTATATGGTCTTTACTCAGCTGCAACTGACGGGATTCAAAAAGCTTTCATTTCCGATTTGATTGATAATAACAAACAGGGTACAGGCTTAGGTATCTACAATGCATTACTTGGTATTACACTCTTACCGGCAAGTATAATTGCAGGTGTACTTTATGATAAGGTCAATTCAAGAATTCCATTCTATTTTGGCGCGGCAACTGCCTTAATTTCTGTAATCCTTATGTTATTCTTCCTCCGTACTCAAAAAGGACGATCATTGAACCTCAAACAACAGAAAAGCTGAATAAATTCTTTGCCGGACAAACATCACATTACAGAAAACTGACAGATTCAGTTCCGATAAATATGT
>JGI24131J36419_10000940_pt1 | contig 10734 bp, 10 predicted proteins | sample BarGraNGADG00211_2_FD_36419 | JGI IMG/M metagenome (IMG submission 36419) | reverse complement strand
AAAGGAATATTAAGGGCATAGGCAAGCGCCTTGGCCGTTGCTAAACCGATAAGAAGCGATCCTATTAATCCCGGACCGCGTGTTACTGCAATCCCCTCTATTTCCTTAAGCCCAAAGCCTGCATCAGACAAGGCTTGCTCAATAACCGGGTTGATTGCTTCAATATGCTTTCGCGAAGCAATTTCTGGAACAACCCCGCCGTATTTGCTATGGACTTTAATTTGAGAAGCAATTACGTTGGAAAGCATTTTTCCATCTTTAACCACTGCTGCGGCTGTTTCATCACATGATGATTCAATTCCGAGAACTAACATTATATCCTACTTTCATTTTTTTCTTTGCTAAAAAAGATAAATCTCTATATAAAAGCAATGACGATTTGTAAACAAACTTTTGTCAGTAATTATTTGATTGGAGAACCACAATGGAATTTAAAACAGATTTCTTAATTTTAGGCAGTGGCATTGCCGGCTTGAGTCTGGCAATTAAAGCTTCGGCTCTGGGTAGCGTCGCTATAGTGACCAAAAAAGAAAAAACAGAATCAAACACCAATTATGCTCAAGGCGGAATCGCTGCTGTTACCGACCAGACCGATAGTTTTGATGAGCATATTCAGGATACCCTGATTTGTGGTGCCGGTCTTTGTAAAAAGGACGTGGTCGATTTTGTTGTTAGAGAAGCACCACCAAGGATTCAGGAGCTTATTGACTGGGGCGTTAACTTTACTAAATCGGAAATACCTCCTCACCTTTATGATTTGGGTCAGGAAGGAGGTCATAACCGCCGGCGGGTATTACATGCCAAAGACCTCACGGGCCGCGAAATCGAGCGGGCGCTGAATGAAAAAGTCGCTGCCTTAAACAATGTTCATATCTATGAAAACCATATTGGTATTGACTTGATCATCCAAAAAGACATCTCCGGGAAACCGGTAATTTGTCAGGGTGCTTACGCTCTGGATATAAACAATAGAGAGATTCATACTTACCGCGCAAAATACACGATTTTATCCACTGGAGGCGCGGGCAAAGTATATCTCATTACAACAAATCCTGATATCGCGACGGGAGATGGCATAGCTATGGCTTACCGCGCCGGTGCTAAAATCGCCAATATGGAATTCATCCAGTTTCATCCGACCTGTCTTTATCATCCTGACGCCAAAGCTTTTCTGATCAGCGAAGCTGTCCGCGGTGAAGGGGGAATTCTGCGATTAAAGAACGGATCGACATTCATGGAAAAATATCATCCTATGAAAAGCCTCGCCCCGAGAGATATTGTCGCCAAAGCAATTGANACGGAAATAAAGCAATCGGGTGATGAATACGTACTTCTTGATATAACTCACCGGAAGCGCGACTTTCTTATTAATCGCTTTCCCAATATTTATAACAAATGTCTTGAGTATGGCATTGATATAACCTCTGACCCGATACCTATCGCTCCTGCCGCGCATTATATCTGCGGCGGCGTTGCTGTCGACCATTACGGCAAGACATCCATCACCAATCTTTTTGCCTGCGGTGAAGTATCTTGCACTGGATTGCATGGAGCTAACCGTTTGGCCAGCAACTCTTTACTGGAAGCAGTTGTCTACTCCCATCGTGTCTATACCGAAATTTCCCGGCACTATAAAAAAATGAAACAAAGTGATGCCTGCATTGCTCAATGGGATTCCAGCGGAACTACGGAAAGCGACGATAGCGTGGTCGTCACGCACAACTGGGATGAAATAAGAAGATGCATGTGGAATTATGTAGGTATTGTCCGATCGGACAAAAGATTGGAAAGAGCGGCCCGCAGAATCGATCTTATCCAAAAAGAGATTCATGAATATTATTGGAACTTCAAACTCACAAAAGATCTTATCGAACTGCGCAATATTACAACCGTAGCTAAACTGATCGTCCGGAGCGCTTCTCTTAGGAAAGAAAGCCGTGGTTTACACTATAATATTGATTATCCCGACACACGAGATGAATTTAAAAAAGACACAATTATTGTTAGAGTGAATTCATAGAATCATTTTCTATTTTTTATCTTCGAATACACGGTTAAAGATAAAATCCAAATTCTTCAAGAAATTATTTACATTAAAAATTGCTGCCAATTCTTTTTTCTGCAGATATTTAGCTACAGTGGAATCCTTTTCCAGTAAATTCCGAAATTCCAAACCTTCCTGCCAGGATTTCATCGCGTTATTCTGTACGACGGCATACGCGTCTTCTCTGGTTGTGCCTTTTTCAATGAGTGCCAACAGCACCATTTGTGAAAAAATAACACCGTGTGTCATGTTCAGATTATAAATCATTCTTTCCGGATAGGTCACAAGTTTATCCATCATATTCGTAAACCTGTATAACATAAAATCAAGAACAATTGTAGCATCCGGTCCGATAACCCTTTCCACAGAAGAATGGCTGATATCCCTTTCATGCCAGAGGGCAATGTCTTCAAGAGCGGCAACTGCGTAAGAGCGTACCAACCTGGCTAAGCCAGACAGGTTTTCCGAGATTACTGGATTGCGTTTATGCGGCATGGCTGAAGAACCTTTTTGTCCTGGTGAAAAATATTCTTCAGCTTCTCTAACCTCTGTCCTTTGCAGAAGCCTTATCTCCTGAGCAAATTTATCCAGTGAAGATGCAATAATCGCTAAACTGGTAAAAAATTCCGCATGCCTGTCGCGCTGAATAATTTGTGAAGATACCGGCGCCGCATGCAATCCGAGTTTACTGCAAACATATTCCTCCACAAAAGGATCGACAAAAGAAAATGTGCCAACTGCGCCTGATATTTTACCATAGCTGATAGATTCTTTGGCCTGGACGAGACGCTGGCGATTTCGCTGCATTTCCTGATACCACAAGGCCATCTTCAGACCAAAAGTGATCGGTTCCGCATGAATTCCATGTGACCTGCCAATCATTAAAGTATTCTTATTTTCTAAGGCTCTCCTCTTTAAAACTACCAATAACTGATCAATATCTTCCAGTAAAATTTCAGCCGATTCTTTTAATTGAACAGCGAGCGCGGTATCCAGCACGTCGGAAGAAGTCAACCCCATATGAATAAAACGTCCGTCCTCACCGACTTTTTCCGTTAGGGAAGTTAAAAAAGCAATTACGTCATGCTTTGTAGTCTTTTCGATCTCATCAATACGCTCGACTTTTATAGAAACATTTTTTTTAATGTTCTTTAGTGCACTTTCGGGTATTTTGCTAAGCTTTGCCATTGCCTCACAAGCTAATATTTCTACATCCAGCCATTTTTTATATCTGTTCTCCGGGCTCCAAATCTTTGTCATTATCTCGCGGGAATATCTCGGTATCACATTTTTCTCCTCTAATTATTTTACCTGTACCTGGCAGTCTTCATTTTGCCGCTCAATGATAATTGGTATTATTACGATTTTTATCAATCAGTCAAGAATTAATATAGGTCAAAAAATTTATACCATTTCGATTTCAAAGGATAACGAGGCGGCAAGGAGGAGGCATGTAAGGAACGGTCGCGACCGTTCCTTACAAATACATTGAGGAAGCCGACGACGTAGCCAACAAAGTTAGCCGAAGAAAGCGAAGTGGTATAGAGATTGACAAATTAGAACCAACGGTATATTAATTTTACTAGAATTGAGGAAGTAAAACTTATGCCTGAATCACAAGAGATAGCACAATGCAGCTTTTTGGAAGAAATATTCAATAGTATAACTCATGGAATTGGAGCCTTAATCAGCATTGCCGGATTGGTTCTTCTGATAGTTTTCTCCAGCATATATGGGAATTTGAGTCACATTATAAGTTGTACAATTTTTGGATTTACGCTTGTTTTGCTCTACACTGCTTCAACTCTTTATCATAGCTTTCAAAGACCAAACCTAAAGTATGTATTCAAGATATTGGACCATTCCTGCATTTATGTTTTGATTGCCGGAACTTATACTCCATTTATGCTAGTAACTTTACGTGGTGTTCTGGGCTGGAGCATGCTTGTTTTAGTTTGGTCTTTGACTGTAATTGGGATTTTATTCAAAGTCTTTTTCGTCCACCGCTTTAAAATTATTTCTACTATTGCTTATATTTTAATGGGTTGGATTATCATCTTTGCTATTAAACCTCTTTTTCAAGCATTACCAGGAGGCGGTCTTGTCTGGCTTATCTGTGGTGGACTGGCCTATACATTAGGCACTGTTTTTTATGCTTGGAATAGGCTTCCCTTCAATCACGCAATTTGGCATTTATTTGTTCTTACAGGCAGCGTTTGTCATTTCTGCGCCGTTATGTTTTACGTCATCCCATTAAATACTTAAACTAAGAATGTAATAACTATCAGGAGTTTGACCAAATGATTTTATCTGCTCAAATCATTCTTGAATTATCAGTTTTTAAATGCTAGAAACGCCTTGCTGTAAATATTTACAGCATTAAAAAAAAGGAGATAAATATGCGAAAAATTTTTCAATATATATTTTGTTTGCTGATTCTTCTGCTTGCCACCGGTTCACTCTGGGCGAAGGATAAATACACGGTAACCGTTTTACCTTTTACACTCAATAGCGCCGAAAATATCGATTATGTGAAAAAAGGAATCACGGAAATGCTCTCCACACGTATATCCGTTCCTAACAAAATTGAAGTAACCAATAAAGATGTTGTTCTTGAGGAACTTAAAAAATCTAATATAAAGGAAATTACATTAGTTGATGTATATAAACTGGGCAACAAATTAAAGTCTGATTATGTAGTCTGGGGAAGCATCACTAAAATAGGCAACTCTCTGAGTATTGACGGGAAATTGATTGATATTGTCACCTCTAAATCTGACATAGGCATCTTCACTCAATCACAAAATCTCGATGAAGTAATTCCCAAAATTAACGATTTTTCTCAAAGAATTGTGCAGCATATTCTCGGCACATCATCACAACAGGCCGCACCCACAGTAGCCGCTGCTGGAGCTGCTAAACCAACAGCTCCGGGAGTTTCCCGCGAATCTCAGATAATTGCCGGTATGAAAGCCGGCGGTAAAAGAGGAACTTTAACTTCTGCAATCAATCCTGACTTTATTAACGCTCCGGATCCTTTTAATCGCCAGGGATTTTGGATGAGCCAGAAAATACTCACGGAATTTAAGGGCATGGATATAGGGGACATAAATGGTGATGGCTTAAACGAAGTGGTGGTTATCGACAAAAACAATGTTTACATATATCAGAAAGCAGGTAATGAACTAAAATTATTAGAAAAAATACCTGGAAAATCTTACGATAATTATCTGGCCGTAGATGTTGCTGATATTAACAAAGACGGTGTAAAGCAAATATTTGTGACTTCTCTCAATAATACATTGCTTGATTCCTTTGTCCTGGAATTTAAAAATGGCAAATATGTTAAAATTGCATCTGACATACGTTGGTTTTTACGCGTACTTGATACTCCATCGGGTATTCCTATATTAATAGGGCAAGGATATGGTTTTGATAAACCATTTGATACGCCAATTCATGAAATTGTCTGGAGAGACGGTAAGTATGTTGATGATCAAAAGATGAAGATACCTTTAGGCTTATCTATTTACGGTTTAACTATTGATAATTTAGGCACTGGGGGCAGTGGTGAAAAAATAATCGCCCTGGATGAGCTTGATTATTTATGCATCTTTGAAAAAACAACTAAACCTTTAACCAGGATGTTTACTTTTGGTTTTTCTAACAATGATTTAATCTGGAGAAGCGATGACGTATTTGGCGGCAGCAATAACTACTTCGAAAATATTGATAAAACAAGACCTGAGGAAAATGAAAAAAGTGCTTTTGTCAATTTACGCATCCATACTTATGATACTAACAAGGATGGGAAAAAAGAGATTATTATTGTTAAAAATCTATCTTCCGTCGGCCGCGTGTTTAAACATCTAAAACTTTTTACTTCCAGCGAAATATATAATCTGGAATGGGACGGCATGGGTATGGCGGAAAATTGGCGAACAAAAAAAATTAACGGCTACGTAGCCGATTATTGTATTAAAGACATAGACAATGATGGCAAGCCGGAAATTGTGCTGGCATTGGTCCTATCTGTCGGTGCTTCTCTGCGTGATAAAAGTGTAATTGTTGTTTATAGGCTGGATACCGCTCAATAAGTCATTGACAAAATTTGTGCGCTTAGCTATAGCGTCGCACGAATAAAAATACTCATTGGAAGTATCTTATTGCAATAGAGGCGGTGTAGCTCAGCTGGTTAGAGCATACGGCTCATATCCGTAGTGTCCAGGGTTCGATTCCCCGCACCGCCACCATAATTAAAACAAGGACTTAGGAGCTTTTCTAAGTCCTTGTTTTTTGTGTCCGTGCCATTTTCCGTGCCATAAATGTCATCCAAAACGCTTACCGCTTTCATTCTTTTTTCTTTTAATGAATAAAGATATTTTTTAGTGGTTATCAAATTCGTATGACCTAAAAGATCACTGACAGTCTGCACATCCGGCCTATTATTTTCACTACCCATAGCTATTGTAGTGGCGAAAACATCCCTTAAATCTTTTGCAGTGGTTTTAATCCCTGTTTTTATTTTTATCTTTTTAAACATTTTATCCCGCCGCAATATCCTTCTACCGTCACTGTGATGGAATATATAAGGTGAATCGATCTTATAAGCCTCTAACCCTTTTAAAGTCATATAAAGACCATCACACATATCTAGCCGCCTTAAAGAACCCTCCGTTTTTGTGCCCCTAATTATGATCTCCCTGTTTTCATAATTTACGTCACTCCATTTACTTGAAAGCGCCTCAGTTAATCTTTCTCCAATAAAAAGTAAAAACCTGAAGAATAAAAGTTCTTCTTTTTCTAATGCAGATTCAGCCTTTTTTATTTCCTCAGAAGTAAAACCATTTTTCATGATCTTTTCCGGCCTGATTCTTTTTCTGGAAACTTTCTTCATAGGATTTATGTCTATTATTTCTTCTTTAACAGCCCAGTTCAGCATTGCATTAAGATCGGTTACGTAATGATTGATCGTATTCTTTGATATAGCCCTTTTACATTGTTCATCAATAAACGATTCAATGTCATTATGAGTAATATCTTTAAGCCTCTTTCCTGCTGTAAAGAACGGCAACAAAAAACTATGAAAATTAGAATATAGACCGCGTAATCTGTTTTTCGATTTTCCAATTCTGGCCGAGTATGCCAAAAATCCGTTCACCGCTTCAACACAGGCCATACTAGAACCGGAAGCAGCCATAGAGGCTTCCCTTCTTAGTTTACCTTGGAAATCCTCCGCTGCCTTTTGGGCTTCATCCCTGGTATTCCACCCGGATTGCCTGTATCTCTTTCCACGAAAACATATCTGATAGCTCCACTTTGAGGTGGTCGGGGTTAGTGAGACAGCCTGATGAGTGAAATAAGCAATGACCCGATGTTGTTGTGGGTTATGGCTTCAGGCAGCCGCTTTCAGTTTTTCAAGTCCCTGTATATAAGCCTCATTCGGTGTTCGTTTGTCAAGCGATGAATGTTTCCGTTTCTCGTTGTAATGGGTAAACCAGATTGTCAGGTCTTTGAAAAGCTCAGTTCCAGTTTCATATGTCTTAAGGTAGATCCTCTCGTACTTCAGGGTGCGCCAGAGACGCTCGATGAAGATGTTGTCCTTGAAGCGCCCCTTGCCATCCATGCTGATCCTGACATTCCATGCCTTGAGAATAGAGGTAAAAGCATCGCTGGTAAACTGGCATCCTTGGTCGGTATTGAAGACCTTCGGTGCGCCGTACTTGATGAGAGCTTCTTGAAGCGCCTCAACGCAAAATCTTGTATCGAGAGTGTTTGACAACCGCCAGGACAGAACCTTTCTGGTGGCCCAGTCCATGATCGCTATCAGATACATGAACCCCTTCTGCATGGGGATATAAGTGATGTCGGTTGCCCAGACCTGGTTTGGGCGGTCAATAGTTAATCCCCGCAGCAAATAGGGGTATACGGGATGTTTGGGCTGCCGCTTGCTGGTGCCAGGTTTTGGGGCCAGTGATTCGATACCCATGATGAGCATCAAACGTCTGACCCGGTCACGTCCCACTGGAGCTTCCGGCGTGCTAAGATGGTCGGCCAGTGAGCGGCTTCCCATCCAGGGGTGCTCCAGATAGAGTTCGTCCATACGGCGCATCAGTTCCAGGTCGCCAGAACGGAGCCCTTTGGCAGGACCACGGTAATAGCTGGCACGAGGCAGTCCCAAAAGTTGACAGCGGCGCTCAACAGAAACTTCTGGATGGCCGATGGCGATCACCTTTTGTTTCTGCGCCCGGTCAAGTTCAGACCGGGTAGATTGGACAAAAAATCGTTCTCAACCTTAAGTTTACCGATCTGTCGGTGGAGCTCGGCCACTTCGGCCTCATGGTTGACTTCCTTCTTCTTGCCCTTGCCAAAAAGATCAGTTGCGTTCTCGATCAGTTCCTGTTTCCAGCGGGTGATCTGGGTGGCATGAAGCTTATACTCGCTGGCAAACTCTGTCAGANTCTTTGACTCCGACAGGGCGGCCAAGGCAACCTTGGCCTTAAATTCTGCGCTGTGACGTGTACGATGTTGTGGCATTGAACTTCTCCTCTCAAAATAGGTCGGTTCATTGCTTATACACCTGTCTCAATATTCGGCGCCACTTCACTTTCCGGTGTCTTTCCGTTTTCTTATTTGCATCGAAATTAACCTCCTCCTCTCTCGACTTGATATAATTTATCAGGTCAATTTTTCTGTAACGGATTAGCCCCCTGCCCTGTCCTATCCTGATTTTGGCAATACCACGCAATCCGTAAACCATATTAATTTTAACTTTTAGAATTTCCGCTATCTGGTTTACTGTCAAAAGGTCAGGGTATTTATCCAAAAAATCCATAACTACAATTCCTACGCTTTTCTATTCCCATTTAAAACATTACTATTTATAATTTCTTCTTTTGCTCGTCATGAAGTTTTTTCTTTAAATGCTTAGGCGGCTTATTAGGATATTTATCATTATAATTACCGTCACCCATTACTTCTTTTTCTAATTCAGTTTTATCACGCTTTTTATCTAATTCATCCGCCCACGCCTTCAATTCACTTCGGGGAATGTAACAATAAAAAAAAGCATTGGCAGAGAGTTTTTTCTTGCCTTTGAATAAAAAAGAATCTTGAGTTATGTGATAAACAAAGCCTGTTAAGCCCCCTGATTTTAGCTTTTTATGTACACCTGGACGAGATACTTTTGCATATCCCGCAGCACCGCCAGGTGAAACACAACCAGTATTTCCACAAATTTCAAAAACAGTATCTGTCCATTGACGGCAATCTTCTTCGCTTCCATATGCGCGATAAAGCCTCGTTCCTGTGTCTGGGACTCCAATAATTTCTTTAAAATTCTTTGGTATCTTTACAAAGGGAAATGAATCATCACTCATTTTGCTTCCTCCTAATTTGTTTATGATTCGTCTTCTACACTCTTTATAAATGCTTGTCAAGAAAAAGTTTATGATTCGTATTCTTAAAAAACTTCTTCCTGAAGTAAGTAAAACGTCAACCTCTACGAAAATGCTAGATTTCAATCCGTAATAAACACAATTCACGCCCGACAGAAAATATCAGCACCGTGCTCCATGTTTTGTGGTCAAGATTTCCTTGACATACAAGTCCGAATTTTTTATAGTTTAACCATGAACAAGCAATGTCTTATCAAATCAAAAACTATCTGAAGCTTTACCTCAAACGAATATTTTCACCTCAGTCGAAAATAGCAGTTCACGGTAAAGCCGATAATGAATATTTTTTTATATTTACCCATTCATTTTATTATGAAGAAATCTATCATAACAAAAATCATCTGGGTGGCGGTGTTCAGTATTGCCATGGCATATCTTGAAAGCGCCGTAGTGGTGTATATGCGCGCCATGTTTTATCCTGATGGATTTAACTTTCCGCTGAAGATCATTGAGCAAAACATTGCCATCACAGAATTTTTCCGTGAAATAGCTACTGTGATTATGCTGGTCGGAGCAGGCATTATGGCCGGAAGACGGGCTGTGGAGAAGTTCGCCTTTTTTGTTTTCGTCTTCGCCATCTGGGATATTTTTTATTATGTGTTTCTGAAATTATTACTCAACTGGCCGGATACATTCTTTACATGGGACATACTGTTTATGGTTCCCATCACCTGGGTAGGACCGGTATTGGCGCCTTTGATAAATTGTGTTATTATGCTTGCATTGGCTGTGGCTATTTTTATCATTGAAGGGAAAAGGCAGAACACGCATCTGGGCTTCGCCGAATGGAGCCTGCTGATTGGCGGTACGCTGATTATTATTTTTTCTTATACTGCCGAATATAGCATGTTTATTCTGAGTAAATTTTCGCTGAGGGAACTCATCAACTTCACGGATAGTTATGAGATCATGCGCTATGCTACTAAATATATTCCTGAATATTTCAATTGGTTTGTGTTTGGTGCGGGCTGTCTGCTGCATCTTCTGGCAATAACTATTTATTGCATGAAGAACAGCAGCGTAAAATAGAGAAATATTTATCGGATTAATTTTACTTCAGGCTTTTCAAATTCTGAATTGCTTCGGGTAAAAATTCGTGCACATGCTTTATCTTTTTGCAATTCGCCATATCGGAACAAAGTCGAGGAAGTCTATCTCTGGGAATACCGAACCTTAGAAGACGTGCAAATTAGGCTTCCTTTTTTCATCCAANAAGTGTACANTCGCAAACGT
>JGI24131J36419_10000937_pt1 | contig 10750 bp, 7 predicted proteins | sample BarGraNGADG00211_2_FD_36419 | JGI IMG/M metagenome (IMG submission 36419) | reverse complement strand
GGGGGTGGTGCCGGTGGAGCCAGCGATTACACAGGTGGCAGTAATGGTGGCGCTAATCTCGGCGGTGGCGGTGGGGGCGGCGGCGGAGGATTTGGAAATGGTGGCAATGGGGGTTCCGGTATTGTTATTATCCAATATTCCGTTAGTACAACTAGCGCGACTTTTACCTCGAGTGGTACTTGGATCGTGCCGACGGGGGTTACTTCCGTACAAGTCTTAGTTGTTGCTGGCGGCGGTGGCGCGGGGGGAACCCAGAATAGTTCCTCGGCAGGGGGCGACGGCGGGAAAGTAATACAAAATAATAGTTTTGTTGTTACTCCCGGAAATAGTATCCCCGTGGTGGTAGGAAATGGTGGTAGCGGAGCAAATTTGGGGGGCAGTAGCACCTCAGGGCAGAACTCAAGTTTTGGAGCTATTATTGCTAACGGGGGCTTGGGAAGTGCTTCTACCTTATATAGTGGTGGATGGTCCTCTTCTGGTGGCACTGGCGGTAACGGGGTAGGAGCGGGCGGGAGAGCGGGGAGCTGGCAGGCAGGGGTCTTCTCTGCTATAGCGGGAACCAACACGGAATATGGGAGTGCCCACAATAATCAAGGGCTTAATCTTGGCAATGGGCAAAATGGTACCGTAAATACCGGGCAAGGCGGCTATGGGGTATGGAGTAATCCTAATGTTTATGGGGGCAACGGGGGTTCTGGTATTGTAATTGTTAGATATTCTACCGGTAGTATAACGAGTGTAATTACTACCCAATGGCTAACGGCGGGGGCAAAAACAGTTAATTTAACAATAACAGATAGCTTAGGGCAAACTGCCAGTGCTACTCCCTTTGGCGTTACCATTTACTCAGCGCCTACCGTTACGATTACGGGCCCCACCAGTGGTAAATTAAATACCCCCTATACTTATACCCCTACTATTGTAGGAGGTATGGCGCCTTACGCCTACAACTGGACGGGCACTTATTCTCAAACCTTTACCTCGAGTGGTACTTGGACGGTGCCGGCAGGGGTTACTTCCGTAAAGGTCTTAGTGGTTGCTGGCGGCGGTGGCGGAGCATCAGGTGGCGGCGGAGGCGGAGGGGTAATCTACAATAGTGCTTACTCGGTTAACCCACTGTCCCAGATTAATGTTATCGTAGGTGGCGGAGGTACTGGCGGAATAGCCGAACAAAATGGAGGTAACCCCGGAACTAATGGTGGTAATAGTCAATTTAATGGTTTAACCGCTGTTGGGGGAGGGCATGGAGGAACTAACGATAATACTAATAGTGCTAATAGCGGAGGCTCTGGCGGTGGAGGGGGTTCTACTAGTACGGTACAAACTTCTGGGGGGGCTGGGACAGCGGGGCAAGGAAATGCGGGAGGAACGGTAACTTCTTCTTACTTTGCCTCTCCTTACGCAAGTGCGGGGGGCGGTGGAGCTGGAGCGGTCGGAAATCCGCCTTCCTCAACTACTAGTTCCGGTAATGGAGGTACAGGAAGTGCCTTTAACCTAACGGGGGCTTCAACCTATTATGCCGGGGGTGGAGGAGGAGGAACTTGGAGTAATGGAACTCACGGCACAGGTGGCACAGGCGGCGGGGGAGCAGGCGCCTATCCTAATGGAGGAGCAGGCATCGTTAATACTGGTGGTGGAGGCGGAGGAGGGTGCGGAGGCGGAGCTGGAACTGGCGGGAACGGAGGGTCTGGCGTTGTCGTTATTTTATATTCTGGAAGTATAACAACGAGTGTAGCTCTTACCTCTAACGGTACTTGGACAGCACCTGCTGGCGTTACTTCTGTACAAGTCTTAGTTGTTGGGGGTGGTGGGGGTGGAGGATCTCGACACGGCGGAGGAGGAGGCGGCGGAGGGTTTACAGAAACAACGGCTACCATCGTTCCACTACAAGGTTACTCTATCGTTGTAGGTAGCGGAGGTACTGGCTCAACTGATGGTGCAATTGGAAATAATACCTCGATAAATGGCGCTAACAGTTCTGCGTTTGGCATTACCGCTGTAGGGGGCGGAGCGGGAAAAAGTAATATTGCTGGGAATACTGGTGCTTGCGGGGGCGGCGGGGGGGGCACCAATGCCGCCTCTGGACCTGGCTGCTTAGGGGGCATAGGCTCACAAGGCTATAACGGTGGTGCTGGTTGGAATAATGGAAGCCTCTGGCGGGGGGGAGGGGGTGGCGGTGCAGGTGCTGTAGGGCAGGACTCGGCTATATCAACGTTAGGGGCTGGTGGAGCTGGAAAGATAAGCATGATCAATAGTTCCGTTTATGCTGCGGGAGGAAAGGGCGGTTCGTATCCCGATGCAACGCAGGGCGTAGCAGGCGGAGCGAATACTGGAAACGGTGGTGGGGGCGCAGGGGGAGAGGTAAACGCTGGTGGTAATGGTGGCTCTGGTATTGTAATTATCCAATATTCTATTTCTACAACAAGTGCGACTTTTACTACCCAATGGACTTCTCCTGGAGCTAAAACGGTTAGTTTGACGATAACGGACGCGCTTGGGCAAACCGGCAGTGCTACCTTGGGCGTTACTGCCTACACAGCTCTGTATTCCTCCTTAAGTTCTATTAGTTCCGGTACCTTAACCGCAAAAACCTATAGTAGAACTACCGGCACCGTTTACTCCACTAAAGCCGCGTGGGATGCGCTATTTACGGGGGTAACGGATACTAGAGCCTGGACCTTACCGAACGTTGGCATATGCTGGAAAGCTACAACCGATGCAGCGCCAACCGAAGCCGTAAATCCGCCCTACCCCGTGCCCGCCGCTGGCGCTACTTATAATGGTTGGGGAGCAGAAGGTTATATCTTTATACCCCAAGATGGTAGCTATTCTTTCTGTGTAAACAGTGATGATGGAGCAGAAGTGATGGTTAATTCGACCATTGTTTCTAGTTGTTACAATCCAAGAGGGGCAGCAGCAACTTATGAATTAGCCATAGCTGCTACGCCTGCTACTACCGTAACTCCTATTTTCTTGACTAGCGGCTGGTATCCCTTTAGCGTTAAAATGGAAAATGGAGTAGGCGGCTATTCTGCGGCGGTTGGTTGGAAGAAACCCAATGATGTAGTTTATTCGACCATACCTGCGAGTAATTTTGGTTCAACTATTAATTGCAAATTAGCTACGGATTACACTTATACCCCTACTGTTACCGGAGGGTTGGCACCTTACACCTACCAATGGACGGGAAACTATTACAAAGCTTTTACCTCAAGTGGTACTTGGACCGTGCCGGCAGGCGTTACTTCCGTAAAAGTTGTCGTTGTTGCGGGAGGAGGCAGCGGAGGCTCTGATGTTGGTGGCGGTGGAGGAGCTGGTGGTTATGTCTATACTGCTGCGTTCCCTGTTTCCGCTGGTGCTTCCATCCCTGTCACGATTGGGGCGGGGGGAACAAGAGTAGGTACCGACAATGCCGGGAACAATGGTCAAGATTCCGTATTCTCAACCATTGTCGCAAAAGGTGGCGGAGGCGGAAGCGGCTATGGGCAAGGAATTTCTGGTGCTTCGTTGGCAACAGCAGGGGGTTCTGGTGGTGGTGGGAGTACCAATGGCTTGACTGGTGCGAACGCATTGGGAACGCAGGGTAACAAGGGCGGAAACGGATTGAGTTCCGGTACAATTATAGCTGGTGGTGGAGGCGGAGGATCCAATGCCGTTGGAGCGAATGGGGTATCTGGAAGCGGCGGGATCGGTGGAGCTGGTATAGCAAATCCGATTACTGGAACCGTTCTTGCTGGTGGAGGCGGTGGAGGAGGGTATGCACCTTACTCACAAGCTGCTGGAGCTGGTGGAGCAGGAGGCGGAGGAGCAGGTAGTAATGTACCACAGGGGATAGCAACATCGGGTACTTCCAACACTGGTGGTGGTGGGGGTGGTTCGTCTGGTGGCGGTGGAGGGGACCAAAGTGGTACTGGTGGTTCTGGGATTGTAATTATCCAATATTCTGCTTGCACTACTAGTACCCTTACTACCCAATGGCTAACCCCAGGGGCTCAAACGGTGGCTTTAACCGTAACGGATGCCCTTGGCCAAACCGCCAGTGCTACTTTGGGGGTTACTAGCTACTCGGCGCCTATCGTTACAGTTTCTGGGGCTACTAGTGTCATAGCAACGCCAAACATGCTGGGCACCCTTGTTGATGGTTTTAATGGTTGGGGTACACCAACCACGGGAATTTCAGAATACTTCACTGCGCCCAATGGAGATACCGGAGTTCATGTCAACATTACTGCGTGCAATGGTGGCGTCAATTGGTACAGCAGCGGGGGTCCATTCCTTGCCTTGGCCTCAACGGTCTATACCGTGAGTGCCACGATAAAATACACAGGGACTCCCAATCCAAACCTCTTCTATTTAAGGCAATATCGGGCAGATGGTTCTCAGATCAGTGAGGGGGGACAGTATAGTTCTTACAATCAGGTTTCTTTGGGCAATGGCTGGTACCGGGCGTCTGCAACCTTTACCACTGCAAGCGACTGTACCTCGTTGTACATCCACGGCTATGAATACTATGTCAATGAAACTTGGATTTATGATCTTCAATGTGAGCAGGGAGCGGGTTATACCTATACTCCTGTTGTTTCAGGCGGCTTGGCACCTTACACTTATTCCTGGGCGGTGGAAGAAACAGTTATGAACGATCCTACGGTATTTACAAGCGCCAATGAATATGCGATGAAAGATCTAACCGCGATTGCAAGTGCTCATTTGGGGAGAACCGTTACTATCTCGGCGGATGTAAAAAGTGCGATCCCTGGCCAAATCAATTTCTATTCTTTAGGTGGTTATAGCGTAGGTTTCTACACCCCGATTATGAGTACCACTACATATCAAAGGGTTACCATGACAGGCGTTTTCTCCTATACTGCCGGCGACCCCAATGGTAATGTTTGTAGCCTCTCTTTCTATGGCGGGTATGGGTCCGGCGTAATTCCAACAGTGAGAAATGTGGAAGTAGATGTAGTAGACGCGGCGCAGCCCGGGGCTTCGCTTACTACCCAATGGCCAACCCAAGGAGCAAAAATTGTTGGTTTGACCGTAACGGATGCTCTGGGGCAAACCGGTAGTGCTACTTTGAATGCCACTGCTTACACTGCTCAGTATTTCCCCTTGGCGATCAATGCCAGGAATACGGCTGGAACAATCACGCCCAGCACGGAACTGAATACGTCCTACTACAACGGAGCCGTGTGGGTTGGGCAAGCGACAACCAATCTCTATACGCAGGTTCCTTTTGCCGGCATTTACAATAACTACGGGGTTCCTGCCACGATGACGACCTTGCCGAGCGAAACCTACCTCGGACAACCCATCTCCCGAGTGTCCATGACTCCCAATGCTGGGGCTATTGCTAGTTTCCAAACAGAACGGGGGTCACATGGCGTTTACGGGAACGGCATGACCTTCTTGGCGAATACCCCGTATGCTGTTAGTGTCTATTGGAGACCCATCAGTAACGCGGATACCTATGTCGGTCTGTGTGCTAGTAACATCGGGGGCTGGACGGACATTACCACGGAAGTCTTGCCGAATGGTTGGCGGAGATCAAGTGCTTTCTATGCTGCTCAAGCGACCGCCAAGAGTGATACTATGTACTTTAGTTTCTATTGTCCGTCTTTGTCGGTGGGTTCGACACACGTGATGGATTGGACTTGTCCACAACTGGAAGCGGGGAAAACCTTCTCTTCTCCTTTTGTTGTCGGAACAAGAGGGGTGAGTGTTCTCTATCTTCCTATCGTGAAAGCGCAGAATGCCAACTTTACGATAAGCATTCAGATGTTTGGAAAGGCCAACCCCGGCCCTTCGGATCTTTTCTGTGATGATGCCGATCGCTGGAACGGTCAGTTAAGAGCGAATGATACTGCATCTGTCGAGTTATTAGTCAGAGCAAATGGCCGGGGAGCTACCGCTAATCTCTATGGTACGCTGCCTGTTTCCTCCTACAACTCATGGAATCGCTACACCCTGGTATCGATCGCAGGCTATGGCACGAAGATCTATCAAAATACAACACTGGTGCTGGATGCTCCTGGGTACTATACTCAGTACAATTCCTTGTCCGTAGGCAGAAATGGTATGGGAGATGCAAGTGTGCAGGGTGCCCTGTTTAAAAATTTGCTTGTAACCGACCAGGCATTGACCCCTGCGCAAATAGCGAATGTCTGCAACAACGTCATGCCTTAGAAATGATACTCCGTTGCTGTCCGGCTGTGGCGGAAACTATTTGGCTTTGTTGGAGGGCTTGTATACAATGCAGGCGAGTTCTATTTTGAGAGCGGGAAGCGGGGGTGGGGCTACAACAATAAGAGTACTCTAGCCCTTGGGGGAACGGGATTGAGGCTTTAACAATTTAACTATTCAATTGTTTGTTGCGCTTGCTCAAGAGGTTAGTGTCCCTTGAGCAAGCGCTTTTTGAAAAAGGGTAGGGGATCGTTTAGGTTGTTTTATTGTAAGAAGATGGTTATAATGTTTTTACGGAAAACATTGAGGAACGAAAAAAAAGTAGCGAAAATTAATTTTTTAAAAAGCACTATAACTATAATAAAACATAGGGAGGTGAGCCAGCAGAAAAAGCAAAAGCTAGGGTTAAACTTCAAAACTTCAAAAAGTCAAAAAGTGTTTTCCAAAAGCAACGGGAAGAACTATTTTAAAATAGTACTTTAAGTTTGTTTTTTTATATTCCTTATTCAATATCAGAAGCATAGTACTTTGCTAGGCAACATCTTACTCTTTTTCTTAATTCAAATAAAATTAGGGGGAGCGAAATGATATATGGTCTAGAAGGCTTTAAGAATGAGGCTTTAAAAGCAGCAACTATAAAGTATATAGCTACCATAACGGCTTTTTTCCCCAAAATCCAGGAAAGACTTTTTTATTTTGGTTTTCAGACGGAAATCAATGCTGCCTGTATCAACACTTTGGTTAAAAAGGGCAATACTTGGACGAACGCCAACGTTAAAAATGCAGACATTGTTGCTTGCGATCTGGAAAGTGGGCTTAATGGGGGCACCCTGAACAAGGCTAATGAAATAGCTTGTACCATTAGGTTAGACGGCAAAGCGAACGACGTCGTCGTGCTGCGAGAAGAGGCTTTTCAGGCTTTGGGAATAAAGACCTTGAAGGATGAAGTTTTAACCAATAAGGCGGAAGTTTTCTTTCACTCCGGGTTGCAACAAACTACGCTGGAACATATTATCGCGCATGAATTAGGGCATGTTATCTTAGACGACTATTTCTGCTCCTACGGGGTTAATCCTTTTCTGCTTACCTGCGAAGGTAAGAAGATTAAGTACGACCCGCAGGGCGTCGCGAACCTTGATGCAATTAAGCAGATAAACGATCCTGCAACGGAAGTTAAGGACAGGAAGGAATTGACGAAGTTTCGCGCGGCCTGTATTCTTGCTTTTTACAGTATGAGCAAGGGGAAGAATGAGTGCGGGCTATACTCGAAACTCAGTCTGCTGAACAGTGGCAGTCTGGAAGAGTGGATGGCAGAAACCATTAGTGCACATTTTACTGGTGGTGCCATGGATGCTTATATGAAGACTTTTGTTTGTTTGTTATTTCATGAGGAAAAAAACAATTGCTAAAAAGTATTAAATTTCTGCACGAAGGATAGGCGCTTTCCCTTGGGGACCGCGCCTGTTTTTTTCTTTGGTTTTATGAAAAGGTAGCAAAAGAGGGAAGCAAAAGCTCCCCTCTCTCGAAGTAGAAAATTTGGGAGAAACTCTGTTCCCCAACTTCTAGTCCAAGAGAGGGAAAATTTATTACGTTTCTGTTTGTTTTGGAGCCTAGTCGCCGGGGGTGCAAAGCGCACACGACCCTGCAGCAGTCATCTCCGCAAGATACTTGTCGGAAATAGCCTGTTCGATAGTTGGAATGTTTTCCGTCTGCGATGCAGTGAAGCAGTTGTCGTCAAGACGTACTTGAATCCCTTGCAAAATCCTCATAGAGGATCTCCTTCCCCCGTTCTTTTGAACAGGGCTAGTGGAATTTCGGGAAGCTCTTTGAGTTTCTCTCCACAGATATTGCCTATAATTTCAATAGGCTTGATGTTTTTGTTATACAGGCTTAAAATAAAAAGAAAATTAGGGCAAAATTGGCATTTTTTAGGGAGGTTTTTTTGTATAACAGAGTTATAATATAATATAATATAATATAAGCAGAGGAGGAAGCAGATGCCTATTACAAAAACGCTTTATGGTGATTTATTAGAGTTCCCGGTAATCGCGCATTGTATAAGTGCAGATGCGGCGATGGGCGCGGGTTTAGCGGCCCAAATAACCAGAAAATATCCTTTTTTACCGGCAACGATTAGGGCAAAAAGGTTAGTCCCGGGCGAGGTTTTTATTCTTAATGGTAAAGAGCAGCTGATTTTCAATATTTGTACTAAGAACTTTTATTGGCAACACATAGGGAAGGGCATTACCAATGAAGCGTATATGCAAAACCTTAAAACGGGGTTAGCGGTGGTCTTTGGAACTTTGGACAACCTTGCGAGGTTCGAGCCGGGGAAGGGGCAAACCCTTTGGATCCCGAGGCTGGGTTGTGGGTTAGACCGGGGTTATTGGCCAGAAGTGGCGAATTTGTTTACCGCCGTGAAGCAAGCTATTATTCTAGTGGAGTTGAAAGATGGAAAAAGATTATAAAGCCGCTTGGTTTGCGCTGGAAGGCCTTTTGAACAAGTTGAAGGAAAAGAATTTTCTCTATTTGGAGAATCTCGACGAAGGTTTCCCGGGCAAAGGCAACGAGATAAAAAAGAACAAAGACCTGGTAAAAAATGATTATCTCAATATGCAGCGAGGTTATTATTTTAACGCCAGCCAAGATATCCTGGCAGAAATGAAAAGTATAGAAAAAAACCTTTTTGGGAAAAAGCCCTTAACCGAAGCGGCCTTGGCAAGAAAAAAACAAAGAGCTTACGTTTTTAAAGGTTGGGATTGGGAAGAACTAGGTACTGCGTTGGGCATAGAACAACCAGCAGTAACCTATGACGACGATCCTTTTTCTAATCTAAGAGCGCAAAGAATCAAAGCGTACGTTATGGCACTCAAAGAAGAAGATAGAAAAGCGGCAACAATACTAATGCGAAAGTTCCTGCAAAAATTAATTGCGGGCGCAGAAAAAAACAAGATGGACCTGGAACTGCTACCGCTTTGGAAAGCCTTGGCTGCCATTAAAGAAGATGAGCATGCGGATAGTTTTTGCTACGTTTTCTTAGCTTTACTCGAAACTCTCTGGACGTAAGTAATTACCCCCGAAAAAATCGGGGGCTTTTTTTTATAGGGAACTCAAAAAATAAAAGCAAAAGAGGTTATTTTCTCAATTCCAAATTATAACCTTTTTCTTTGGCTTTTTCATCCAAAATAGAATGAAGAAGAGCGGCACTTTCTTCTAGAGTTAAAGTAGTAGAAGCGCTTAGCACGGCCTCGGCTTGCTCCAGCGCAGCCCGGATTTCGTAAGGCATAAAAACGGTAGCAACGGTACAATAATAAGCGGTGGATTTGCCTTCATCAAAGTCTGAAAGCATTTTTTCTAATAATTTTGTTCGTAACGTTTGAGCAAAAAGAAATTGTTGAAGGCCATTCTTCTTTTCGAAAGTTATATCCTTATCGAGGGTTTGCCAACACCGGAAGGTATCGTGCAGAAGGGAGAATTCTCTCTGAGTTTTCCAAATTTTACAGGTCAAAGCTTCTTTGCAATCCCAGCAAAATTCAACTTCGTGCTTTTTTATGGCACAAGCTACAAAGGGGCATGCAATTGCCCTTCCTTGGGCACTCTTGCAGCCGTGGCAAGGGTTTGTGGAGGTAGGTTGATAATTAGGGCATAACCGGCAGGAGAGCCCGCAAATACCAATTTCTGGATATTTTATTACCATGTTAAAACCCCCAAGAACAAGGAATGGTCGGAGCTGGAGAACTCGGATCTCCAACCTTCTGGTCCCAGGCCAGAAGCTCTACCAAATTGAGCTAAGCTCCGATATATAGAAAAATATTAAAAATGGCAAGTCCAGAAAGAGTTGAACTCTCATTTTTGGTTTTGGAGACCAAAGCCCTACCATTGGACGATGGACTTACAATATTGGAGCGGACAATCGGGTTTGAACCGATGACGTGCAGAGTGGAGATCTGCCATTCTACCACTGAATTATGCCCGCTTTTCAATGTTTTTATTATAGCACTAATTTACTTATTTTCCAATAAATAAGCTTTCACTTTTTGTATAAAGTTTTTATCTAATTTTAGGTTTTCTTCAAAAAGCTGGAGAACTATGTTACATTCAAAACACAGTAGCCCCCTTATTTCCTTGGTTTCATGATCATGATCTACATTAAAATTTATAATTTTATTCTTTCGTTTATTAACTTTTTTACCGCATATAGCACATTTTCCACCTTGGTTTTTTAACCTTTCGTTATATTCGGCAACACTTATTCCGTATGTTTTTTTTAGTTTGTTGTCTCTATATTTTTCTTTATTTTTTTCTCTTTTAATTTTGCCTTTTTCGGGGTGTTTTGCATATCGCATTCTTTCTTTTGCACATATTTTTTCTTTATTTTTCTCACTATATTTTTTGCTAGAAGCAAGATGAGATAATCTTTTTTCCTCATCAGTTTTCGTTTTTCTTTTCTTAAAATCATTATTATCTTTTTTATTTTTAGAAGGCATCTTTTTTCCCCTTTCCAAAAGAAATTTTTTTTATAGCTACCTATTATTATAGCCCCTTTTTTGAGCTAAATTTTATATTTTTG
>JGI24131J36419_10000933_pt1 | contig 10766 bp, 8 predicted proteins | sample BarGraNGADG00211_2_FD_36419 | JGI IMG/M metagenome (IMG submission 36419) | reverse complement strand
CGGCGACATCGCCCGTGCCGAGACCGTCGCCGAGCAGGCCGCGAGCGCCATCTGCAACGCCCACCTCTACCGTGATCTCGAGCGCAGCGAGTCCCGCACCAAGGCCCTGCTGGAGCGCATCACGCGGCTGCGCGAGGCGCAGCGGCTCACGGTCGCCAACGTGCTCCACGACGACATCGTGCAGACGGTCGTCGCCGCTCTCTACCAGGTCGAAGGCCTCCGCGCCGGCGGCGGCGAGACGCGCGCAGAGCTCGAACGCGTCGCGTCCCTGCTCAAACAGACGATCGCCGACGCGCGCAACGTGATCTGGGATCTGCGCCCGCCGGTGCTCGACGGGCTGGGCCTCGACGGTGCGCTCGCGGCGCTCGCGAACCGCATCTCGGCCGACGGCGGCTTCGTCGTCGAGACGGACCTGGCCGACGTGCCGCAGCTACCGCCGCGCATCTCGACCGCCCTCTACGTCATCGCCCGCGAGGCGCTGCAGAACGCCCGTCGGCACGCCCGCGCGAACACGGTGACCGTGCTCGTCCAGTTGCTGGCCGACGGCGATCGCGGCGCCCAGCGGGTGTGTCTCACGATCGCCGATGACGGCATCGGCTTCGATCACGAGGCCGTGCAAGCCGGCGAGCACTTCGGTCTCACCATGATGGACGAGCAGGCGGCGCTGGCGGGCGGCACGTTCACGGTCACGTCGCGGCCCGGGGCCGGTACCACGGTCGAGGCCACCGTCCCCTTCTCCGGCCAGGGGTGACCATGACGAGCTCCATCGCCGACAGACCCACGATCCGNCTCTTCCTTGTCGATGACCACGAGATGGTGCGCGAGGGTCTCAAGCTCATGTTGTCGCACTACGACGACATCGACGTGATCGGTGAGGCCGGCACCGGCCGCGAGGCCGTGAGCGGCGTGTCGCTCGAACGGCCCGCGGTCGTGCTGCTCGACCTGCAGCTACCCGACATGCCCGGCCTCGAGGTGCTGGCGCGCTTGCAGGAACTGCCGGCGCCGCCGGCGGTGCTCGTGCTCACCGTCCACGACGACGACGACTTCGTGATCGGCGCCGCGCGTCTGGGTGCGCGCGGCTACGTCCTCAAGCAAACCTCACACGAGGAGCTGGCGCTCGCCATCCGCCGCATCGCCGAGGGCGGGCTCTACTTCGGTCCCGAAGTGAGCGGCGCGCTGGTCAACTTCGACCGGCGGCTCCAGGAGCAGGCGCTGCTCACGGAGCGCGAGCGCGAGGTGCTGCGCCTGCTGGTCGCCGGCCTCGCCAACCGCGAGATCGGCAAGCGCCTGTACCTCAGCCCCGACACGGTCAAGACGCATCTCGGCAACATCTACCGCAAGCTCGGCGTCGAAGGACGCACGCAAGCCGTGGTCGTCGCGCTGCGCAAGAAGCTGCTCGACTGATGGACGCCGGGAACGACGCGGCGCGCACCGGCACGGCCGGCACGCGGCGCCAGCGGGCCCCTGTGCTGTGGTTCCGCCGCGCCCAGGAGCCGCCTACCGTTTGGTCGCCACTAGACGCCTTTCTCTACAACCTCATGACGACCAACGTCGCGGTCTTCTTTGGCGTGCCGTTCATCGCCGGCGCCGCCTTCTACTACCCGCTCAGGAGCCTCACTCTGTCGATCGTCATCGCCGGCGTCTTCTGCGTGCTCGAGGCGCTCGTCTACGCCTTCCTGGTGTCGACCATGCCGCGCAACGGGGGCGACTACACCTTCCAGAGCCGCCTTCTCGGCAGCGCCGCGGGGGCGACCTTCGCCTTCACCGGGGTGATCGTCGGCGGCGCTCTGTGGATGGCGATCGCCGGGTGGTTCGCTTCACGCATCGCCGTCGGTCCGCTGATCGTGCTCGTCGGCCGGGGTCTTCACCTCGGCTTCGTGGTCGCGGCCGGCGACTGGGTGATGTCGACCGCCGGAGTGGTCCTCATGGGGTTCGTCGTCATCGCCTGGGCGGCGCTCGAGACGTCGTGGAGCATGCGCCTGTACGCGCGCATCCAGCGGGTGCTCATGACGGTGGGGCTGGTCGCCTTCGCCGTGCTCATCGCCTACTTCGCCCTGACGCGTCTGAACGTCAACGTGTCGACCTACCGCGCCATCCTCTACAAGGCGGTCGAGGACGGCTACATGAGGCACGGTCACACGTCGGGATGGCAGGCCGCCCTGGCGCTCCTGCCTGTCGTGGCGTTCGGTCTCATCTATCCCGGGTGGGTGGCGTTCCAGTCGGCCGAGGTGCGCCGTGCGGGCGAGCTGCGCGTGCAGATGTCGACCATCGTCGGTGCCAAGCTGATCGCCGTGGCCTTCGCGCTCATTGTGCTGCCGCTGCCGGTCAAGCACGTCGGCGAGGAGCTCTTCGGCGCCAGCGTCTATCTCGCCCTGCACGATCCAGCCTCGTTCTGGCGGCTGCTGCCGCGACTGTTCGGCCTGCCCACCGCGCCCTGGTTGAGCTACGTCGGCCTCACCTGCCTCGCCGTGGCCATCAACTCCTGGTTCTGGGCCTGGGTGCCAAACCACACCCTCGCGGCCTCGCGCGTCATGCTGGCCATGTCGTGGGACAGGCTGTTGCCGCGCTGGTTCGCCCGCCTGCATCCGCGCAACGGCACGCCGGTGCGCGCGGTCGCCGCCTTCAGCGGGCTCGCCGGCGTGGTCGTGATCGCCTACTCGAGTCTCGGGGTGTGGCGCCTCGTCCTGCACGCCACCCTTGTCAGCCTCATCTCGTTTGCGGTCACGTGCCTGGCGGCGGCCCTGTTCCCCTACCTGCGGCGTGAGCAGTACCGCGCCTCCACGGCTGCTCCCTACGAGCTGCTGCGCGTGCCGCTGCTGAGCATCGCCGGTCTCGCCTTCTGCGCCTTCGCCGTCTTCCTCGTCGGGCGCTACGTGGAGTACGCGGGACCGAGCGGCGAGCTCGGACTCTCCGACAGCCTGGCGTTCCTGCTGCCTCTGTACGCGCTGGCGGCGATCCTTTACGTGGGGTCGCGGCGCTACCGCCGCAGCCACGAGGGCATCGACATCGAGGTCTACTACCGCGAGCTGCCGTCGCGTCGCACTCAGCGAGAGGCGGCGGTGGCGGGGGAAGGCGCGTCGTCCGGCGGTCGTCCGCACCGGGGCGTTCCGGCCTAGAGGGAGGTCTTCGGGCCTAGGAGAGGGCTGCGACGATGGCCGCGCAGGCGCGCACGTGGTCGGCCGAGACGTCCAGGTCGAGGGCGAAGGGCAGCGTCGACAGCTTGACGATCACGACGTCGGCGCCCATGTCCAGGTACACGAACTGTCCGTAGATGCCGGCCGCGAGCAGGATGCCCGCGGGCCCGTCGGGGACCCACCACTGATTGCGGTAGTGGCCGCGAGGGTAGCGCGGAGCGCTTTCGGAGCGCGCGAAGGCCGCGCGACAGATCTCGTCCGCATGACGGGTGTCGTCGACCCACGCCGCCGGCACGATCTGTTCGGCGTTCCACGCGCCGCGCCGCAAGTACATGAGCCCGAAGCGACCGAGGTCGCGCAAGGTCACGCTGAAACCGCCGTCGGTCATGGGGTTGCCGTGCCGGTCCACGGTGATGCGCGCGTCGTGCTCAGCACCCAGGCGGGACCAGACCAGCTCGCTCATGAGGTCGGCGAAGCGCGCCTCGCCGGCGCGCTCGATGATCCAGCCCAGCAGGTCGGTGAGGATCGAGCGGTATTCGAACACGCCGCCGTGCGCGCGATGGTTGCCGAGCGTGAGCATGTACCGGAAGAGGTCGAGGTCGTCGCCGGCGGACGGCGGGCGCCAGCCCGCGGCGCTCTCGTAGCGGCGCACGTCGGACTCGGGGTCGTCGTATTCCTCGGAGAACTTCGTGCCGGTCGACATGTCGAGGACCTGGCGCACGGTGGCGCCGGCGAACGACGTGTCCTTGAGCTCGGGCACGTACTCCTCTGCCAGGCGCTGCGGCGCNAGCAGGCCGCGGCCCGCGAGTACTCCCGCGAGGGCGCCGGTCAGCGACTTGGAGACCGACTGAAGCAGGTGAGCCGTGGCCGGCGTCATGCCGTTGAAGTACTGCTCGGAGACGACGCGCCCGCCCTGGAGCACGAGGAAGCCGTCGGCGTACGTCCGCGTCAGGAACGCCCCCACGGTGGTGCGCTCTCCGCTCGACGTCTCGAAGCTCACTTGAGCGATCGGCTGAGGATCGCCCGGGAGCTCGGCCACGGGACTATCGCCGCGCCGGATACGGGCGCTGGGGATGACTTCGTCCAGGTGCTGGAACGACCAACGGTTCCACGGCGGGCCCTGCCAGTTGTCGAGGGTCACCTGCTTGTCGGGTGGCGGCGGGCTGCCGCGCATGAGGCCGAGGTCCTGAGCCGTTGGCGGTGTGGCGGAGGTGGGGTCGTCAGTCGGCAATCGCGGTCGTCTCCTGTACAGGCCCGTGTGCGTCGGGCCGAGCGAGGTCGAAGTCGTCGGGCAGATGGCAGGCTATCATGCGCGCGCCGAGGCGGTGGGGCGTGGGGTACTCGCGTTCGCAGACCGGCATGCGGAAGCGACAGCGTGGGTGGAAGCGGCACCCCTGCGGCGGCCGGATCGCACTGGGCACGTTGCCTTCGAGCACGCGCATGGTGGCGCGCGCCTCGGGATCGGGCGAGGGTGAGCTGTCGAGCAGCGCGACGGTGTACGGGTGGCGCGGGTCAGCGAAGACGTCGGCGGCGGGTCCCTGCTCGGCCACCTGGCCGAGGTACATCACGGCGACGGACTGCGCCATCGACTGGACCACAGCCAGGTCGTGGGCGATGAACAGGTAGGCGAGCCCCAGGCGTTGCTGAAGCTCGTGCAGGAGCACGAGGATGCGCGCCTGCACCGAGACGTCGAGGGCGGAGGTGGGCTCGTCGAGCACCACCAGCTTGGGCTCCAGGGCGAGAGCGCGCGCGATGGCGATGCGCTGGCACTGCCCGCCGCTGAACTCGTGTGGCCGGCGCCAGAGGTGCTGGGTGCCCAGACCGACCATCTCGAGTAGCGACAGCACGCGGTCCTCGAGCTCCCGGCCGCTCAGCTTGGCGTTGGCGCGCAGCGGCTCGGCGACGAGACTGTGTACGGTCATGCGCGGGTTGAGCGAGGAGTAGGGGTCCTGAAAGACGACCTGGGCGTCGCGCCGCAGCGCCCGCCGGGCGCTGCCCTTGAGCCCCGCCAAGTCCTGGCCCATGAAGCTGATGTCGCCCGCCGTCGGCTTGACGAGCTGCAGCACCGCACGCGCCACCGTCGACTTGCCGCAGCCGGACTCGCCGACCAAGGCGAGCGTCTCGCCGGGGGCCAGGGCTAAGGAGACGTCGTCGACTGCGTGCACGACGTCGTCGGACCGCTTGAGCAGGCCACGGCGGATGCGGAAGTGGACCGTGAGACCATCGACCCCGAGCAGCGTCATGCCGGCGCTCCGTCGTCGGTCCCGGCGGCGTCGGGGGGTGTGGGCGGCCGGGAGGGGCCGGCCGATAGGCCGGCCCGTTCGGCCGCCCAGAAGCACGACACCCAGTGTCGTTCGGCGGCCTTGACCGGNTGCGGCTTCGCGGTCGGGCAGATCTCCATGACGTGGCTGCAGCGCGGGTGGAAGCGGCAGCCGGTGGGCGGGTCGATGAGATCGGGCACGGTCCCGGGGATCGTCTGCAACTCCGCCGCCGTGCGGCCGTGCGGCAGGCATTGGTAGAGCGCGATCGTGTAGGGGTGATGCGGNCGCTTGAGCACCTCGCTCACGGGCCCCTCCTCCACGACCGAGCCGGCGTACATGACGGCGATGCGGTCGCAGGTCTGGGCGGCGACGCCCACGTTGTGTGTGATGAGGATCTGGGCGACGTCGAGCTCGGCGCGCAGCTTGAGCAGCAGGTTGAGGATCTGCGCCTGGATGGTCACGTCGAGGGCCGTCGTGGGCTCGTCGGCGATCAGCAGCGGCGAGCCGCAGGCCAGCGCCATGGCCATGCAGACGCGCTGGCGCATGCCGCCGCTGAACTGGTGCGGGTAGCGCTTGAAGGTGTCCTTGTCGGGGGGCAGCCCGACCGACGCCAGCGCCTTGTAGGTGGTCTCGCGCGCCTCTTTGCGCGAGACGCCCTTGTGCAGGCGCACGACATCCTCGATCTGGTTGCCGACCGCGAACACCGGGTTGAGCGAGGCCAGCGGGTCCTGGAAGACCATGGAGATGTCGCGGCCGCGCAGCTTCTGCATCTGGGCGTCGGTCTTGGCCAGCAGGTCGTCGCCGCGGTAGAGGATGGCGCCCGAGGTGATCTCGGCCTGCGGGCGCTGCAAAAGGCCGAGGACCGCGAGTCCGGTGATGGTCTTGCCGCAGCCGGACTCGCCGACGAGGCCCAGGATCTCGCCGTCGTGGACGGTCAGCTCGACGCCGTCCAGCGCCTTGACGAGGCCGCGCATGCTGCGGAACTGCAGGCGCAGGTCATGGATCGCGAGGAGCTCCGCCGTCGCCGCGCTCATCGCTTGGACCTCGGGTCGAGCACGTCGCGCAGCCCGTCACCGACGAAGTTGAAGGCCAGGACGAGGATGAAGATCGCCAGGCCGGCGAAGGTGCCGATCCACCACTGCTGCAGGATGTAGTCCTTGCCCTCGGAGATCATCAGGCCCCACTCCGCGGTGGGCGCCTGGGCGCCGAGACCGATGAAGCTCAGGGCCGCGGCGGCGAGGATCACGGTGCCGATGTCGAGCGTCATCTGCACGATCACCGGGCCGAAGGCGTTGGGCAGGATGTGGCGCCAGATGATCGTCAGGTTGCGCACGCCCATGGTGCGCGCCGCCTCCACGTAGGGGCGCTCGCGCAGCGACACGGCGACGCCGCGCACGAGGCGCGTGTACCACGGCCACCACGACACGACGATGGCGATCATCACGTTGCGGATGCTCGGGCCGAGGAAGGCAACGAAGGTGATCGCCAGGATCAGCGAGGGGAAGGCGAGGAAGACGTCGGTGATGCGCATCACCACCTCGTCGACGCGGCCGCCGTAGTAGCCGGCGATGCCGCCGAGCGGCACGCCGATGATGACGATCACGGCGGTGACCGTGAACGAGATGATCAGGGGGATGCGGGCACCGTAGATCACGCGGCTGAGGATGTCGCGGCCCTGGTTGTCGGTGCCCATCAGATGATGGGTGCTCGGCGCCTGGAAGCGCTCCTTGAGATTGGAGTCGCCCCGGCCCTGGGCCGGGTAGGGGGCGATGTGCGGCGCCAGCACGGCGACGGCGATCGTCACGACGATGATCACCAGGCCGACGACGGCCAGCTTGTCCTTGAAGAAGACGCGCGCGTTGTAGCGCGCCTCGTCCAAGGACGCCTGATGGCGGACGCGCCAGTCACTGAGGCTGCTGCTCGTCGTCATCGCGTCGTCCCTCCTAGCTGAGCGCGATGCGCGGGTCGAGGAAGGCCTGGGCGAGGTCGACGGCGAGATTCACCAGCACGTAGGCCGCGGCGACCATGATGGTGACGCCCATGATGGCGGGGTAGTCCATGCTCAGAATCGAGGTGGTGGCGTAGTAGCCGAGCCCTGGCCACGCGAAGATCAGCTCCACAAAGAACGTGCCCGTGAGCGAGTAGGCGAAGGTGAGGCCGATGACCGTGAGCACCGGCCCGAAGGCGTTCTTCAGCGCGTCCTTGTAGAGCAGCGTGCGTGGCGGCACGCCCAGGGCGCGCGCCATGCGGATGTAGTCGTTGCCCATTGCCTCGAGCATCGACGAGCGCGTCATGCGCATGATGACGCCCATGGGGTAGGCGGCCAGACAGAGCATGGGCAGCACCAGGTGCCGCGCCGAGTCGGTGAAGGCGGGCCAGTTGCCGGTGATCAGGGCGTCGACCACGGGCATACCGGTGATGGCGGTGATGGGGTGGGCCTGGGCAACGAAGATGTCGCTCTGGCCGGCGACCGGCAGCAGGTGCAGGACCCTGAAGAAGGCGATCTGCAGCATAAGGGCCAGCCAGAACGCCGGGATCGAGACACCGCCGGTCGAGAAGACGCGCATGACGAGGTCGATCCACGTGCCTTTTCGGTGCGCCGTGGTGACCCCGAAGATAACGCCGACGATGGTCGCCACCACCAAGGCCGTGATGATCAGCTCGAGCGACGTCGGCAGGAAGTGCATGATGTCGTTCAGCACGGGCCGCTTGGTGCGCAGCGAGTCGCCCCAGTCGCCCTTGACCAGGTTCTTCATGTAGATGCCGTACTGGACGTAGAGCGGCTTGTCGAGGCCGAGGTCCCGGCGCGCCTGGGCGATCTGTTCCGGGCGGGCGTTGGAGCCGACGTAGACCGCAGCGGGATCGGAGGGCACGATGCGGACCATCAGGAAGGTGATGGTCGCAACGCCGAAGAGCACCAGAACGGCGAGCGCGATGCGACGGACGACGTAGGCCCAGATGGTCACCTGCTGCGCGCTCCTTTCAGGGACTCTCGGCGATGGGACAAGGGGGGCGGAGGGCGGGCGGGCCCTCGGGCCCGCCCGCCCTCCTTCCGGTCACGCGCCTAGCGAGTGACCTTGGTCCAGAAGAGGACCTGCGGGTAGTTGGGGTTGATCGCCCCGGTCCCCAGGGCGATGGTCTTGAGCTTGGCAACGACGAACTGCGCATCGAAGAGGTAGGCCGCCGGCGCCTGGTCGACCAGCATGGCTTGCGCCTCGTTGTACTTCTGCTGCGACTGCTCCAGGCCCGAAGGCACGGCGCTCAGCCCGTACGCCTCAGTCAGGAGCTTGTCGAAGTCGGTGTTGTACCAGTAGGCGAGGTTCCACGCCGGCGACGTCTCGGGCCGGAACATCGAGTTCAGGTTGTCGTAACCGTCGGGGAGGCTCGGCCACCAGAGCAGGACGAAGAGATCCTGACGCTGGGCGACCGGGCCCTTGGCCTTGGCCCACTGCTGGTTCCAGAGCAGCTTTTGGATGTTCACCTTGACGCCGATCTTGGCGAACGACTCCTTGATCACCGGCGCGAAGGAGTTCTCCAGTGTGTTCTCCGCGGCGTAGGTCAGGTTGAGCGTGAAGCCGCCGTTCGGATAGCCGGCATCGGACAGGAGCTGCTTGGCCTTGGTGAGGTCGGTGGTGTACTGCGTGACGGTGCCCTGGGTGTTCGGCCACAGGCCGACCGGGACCGGGCCCTTGGACNGTGTCCCGAGGCCGTTGGCGGCGACGGTGATGATGTCCTGGTAGGGCACCGCGTAGGACAGCGCCTGGCGCACCTTCACATTGTCGAGGGGCTTGTGCTGGGTGTTGAAGAACATCAGGTAGCTGTTCCAGCTCTGACCCTTGACGACGTCGATGTTGGGGTTGGCCGCGAGCGCGTCTACCTGGTCGCGGGCGACGAGGCCGGCGTAGTCGATCTGGCTTGCCTCGAGCTCCTGCTGCTGGGTGCCGGCTTCGGCCACGATCTCGACGACGATCTTCTGGTACTGGTTGTCGCTCCAGGTGCCCCACCACTTGGGGTTGCGCACGAACACGAGCTCCTGGTTGGGCTTGTACGATTGCAGGGTCCAGGGGCCGGTGCCGTCTTCATGACCGGCGTCCCACCACTTGCTGCTCTTGACGGCGGTCGCGGGGCTGAACATCCACGAACCGGAGCTGGCGGCGGCGATGCGGTCGAGAGCGACGGGGTAGGTGAGGAGCATCTTGACCGTGTACGGGTCGACGACCTGGACCTCCTTGACCGGCGCCCAGAGATACGCGGCGCCGAGGTTGAGCTTCTTGGTCCGGTCGATCGAGTACTTGACCGCGTCGGCGTTGAACGGCGTGCCGTCGTGGAANGTGACGCCTTGGCGGAGATGGAAGGTCCAGGAGAGGCCGTCCTTGGCGACCTCCCAGGAGGTGGCAAGCGCGGGCGAGAAGGGCTCCGTGCTGCCGGGCGGGTTGGCGTAGAGCAGGGGCTCATAGAGGTTGGCCATGTAGACGACCTCGGTCGAGTAGCTGGCGCTCGGGTCCCAGGTCGTGACGGTCGAGGTGTAGGCGAGACGAAGGATGTCCGCCTTGGGAGCTGTGCCGCTGGTACTGCTGCTACCGCAACCGGCGGTGAGGACCACCGCGAGCAGCGCCACGGTCACGACCAACACTACCGTGATCGCGACGCGCCCGGGCCGGGATGACCATCGTTCCATGCTGCCCCCTTAGGGTCGTGGGTTCGGGTTGCGAACGAGAAACTCGCGGCCGGATCCCCGTTCGCCTTCCGCGCTCCCCGTCCCGGTGGCTTTGCCGTGGTCCCGCAACGGGGACCGCCACCGGCGCGGATCGGCCGCTACCCGACCCTAGAGAGTGCACGCCTGTACGACAACACCCGTGCGGCGCGTCTCGTCTCACCCGTTCGGGTGGTCCGGACATCACCCTACCGGTGGCGCGGGGTGGAGTCTGGAGAGACCCCAGCCCACGCTAGCGATGCTTCCTTCGCCGCAAGCGCCGGGCACGCTGACCTCCTGCCAGCCGCAGGACAAGAGTCGCTGCACGGGGCCAGCCTTGCTGCCTCAAGCTCAACACGGGAACCTCCAGCAATCGATCCAACCTGCCGTCCTCACGCTGGGTCGGCTCNGCGATGACTGCCGTCACCACTTGGATGTGGGGTACCCCATAAGGCCAGGACGGTGGTGGTAGCATTCCCTCAGGGCCGAGCGCGAGAGGCGGAGGGGCATGGGGGACACCGCGGTAGACCGGGACGGGCGCGAGCATCAGTTGCTCGGCTTTACGCCGCTCGGCTCCCGACCGCGGCCGCCTGGTGCCCAGGTCGAGCTGTTCCGCCGCAATGCGCTCGTCGAGACACTCCAGCAGACGACCGCCTCGCTCGTCCTCGTGTCGGCGCC
>JGI24131J36419_10000930_pt1 | contig 10787 bp, 10 predicted proteins | sample BarGraNGADG00211_2_FD_36419 | JGI IMG/M metagenome (IMG submission 36419) | reverse complement strand
CCACCCTGCCGGCCTACCTGAACGCCCTGACCGGCAAGGGTGTGCACGTCGTCACGGTGAATGACTACCTGGCCAGCTACCAGAGCGAGCTGATGGGCCGGGTGTTCCGGTTCCTCGGCCTGACCACCGGCTGCATCGTGACCGGGCAGAAGCCCGAGGAGCGGCGCCGCCAGTACGAGGCCGACGTCACCTACGGCACCAACAACGAGTTCGGCTTCGACTACCTGCGCGACAACATGGCGTGGCGTCCCGAGGAGCTCGTCCAGCGCGGCCACAGCTACGCGATCGTTGACGAGGTCGACTCCATCCTGATCGACGAGGCCCGGACCCCACTGATCATCTCCGGCCCGGCGTCGGGCGATGCGAACAAGTGGTACGCCGAGTTCGCCAAGGTCGTCATGCGGATGAACGCCGAGGTGGACTACGAGGTCGACGAGAAGAAGCACACCGTCGGCGTCCTGGAGCCCGGTATCACCAAGGTCGAGGACTACCTGGGCATCGAGAACCTCTACGAGTCGCTGAACACCCCGCTGATCGGGTTCCTCAACAACGCGATCAAGGCCAAGGAGCTGTACCACCGCGACAAGGACTACGTGGTGCTGAGCGGCGAGGTGCTGATCGTCGACGAGCACACCGGCCGCATGCTGCCGGGCCGGCGCTACAACGAGGGCATGCACCAGGCCATCGAGGCCAAGGAGGGTGTCACCATCATGGCCGAGAACCAGACCCTCGCCACGATCACCCTGCAGAACTTCTTCCGGCTCTACGAGAAGCTCTCGGGCATGACCGGCACCGCCCAGACGGAGGCCGCGGAGTTCCAGGGCACCTACGGCCTCGGCGTGGTACCGATCCCCACCAACATGCCGATGATCCGGATCGACCAGTCCGACCTCGTCTACAAGAACGAGGACGCCAAGTACAAGGCGGTCGTCGAGGACATCGTCGAACGGCACGCCGCGGGCCAGCCGGTGCTGGTCGGCACCATCAGCGTGGAGAAGAGCGAGCGGCTCTCCCAGATGCTCCGGCGCCTTGGCGTCCCGCACGAGGTGCTGAACGCCAAGCAGCACGCTCGTGAGGCATCGATCGTCGCCCAGGCGGGCCGAAGGGCGCTGTGACGGTCGCGACCAACATGGCCGGCCGTGGTACCGACATCATGCTCGGCGGCAACGCGGAGTTCATGGCCGTCCAGGAGCTCGCCGGGCGAGGCCTTGACCCGGCGGAGAACCCCGAGGAGTACGAGGCCGCCTGGCCGGACGCCCTGGCGAAGAACCAGGCGGCCAGCGCCGCCGAGCACGACGAGGTGGTCGAGCTGGGCGGGCTGTACGTGCTGGGCACGGAGCGCCACGAGTCCCGACGGATCGACAACCAGCTGCGCGGCCGGTCAGGCCGTCAGGGCGACCCGGGCGAGTCCCGGTTCTACCTGTCCATGACCGACGACCTGATGCGGCTGTTCAACTCCGGCCTTGCCGAGTCGATGATGAACCGGGCCGCCTTCCCGGACGACCTCCCGCTGGAGTCCAAGCTCGTCTCCCGCGGCATCCAGAGCGCGCAGACGCAGGTGGAGGCNCGCAACTTCGAGATCCGCAAGAACGTCCTGAAGTACGACGACGTGCTCTCCCGCCAGCGCTCCGTGATCTACGACGAGCGTCGGCGCGTGCTGGAGGGCGAGGACCTGGAAGACCAGATCCAGCACTTCATCACNGACGTGACCACCGCCTACGTCGAGGGCGCGACCGCCGAGGGCACCCCGGAGAACTGGGACCTGCCCGCGCTGTGGAACGCGCTCAAGGTGGTCTACCCCATNTCGATCACGCCGGACGAGGTGATCGAAGAGGCGGGGCACGCCACCCGCCTGACCCACGACCTGCTCCTGACGGAGATCCTCTCGGACGCCAAGCACGCCTATGCCCGGCGCGAGGAGGAGCTCGGGGTGGAGAACGCGCGCCAGCTCGAGCGNCGCGTGGTGCTCTCCGTGCTGGACCGCAAGTGGCGCGAGCACCTGTACGAGATGGACTACCTCAAGGACGGGATCGGGCTGCGGGCGATGGCCCAGCGCGACCCGCTGGTGGAGTACCAGCGCGAGGGCTTCCAGCTGTTCGCCGCCATGACCGAGTCGATCAAGGAGGAGTCGATCACCTTCCTGTACAACCTCGAGGTCAAGGTGGCGGTGCCGCAGACGCCTGAGGAGGCCGCGGCAGCCGTGGCGGCAGCAGATGCCGCAGCGGCGGACGGTGCGGCGACCGACGGCTCGGCCCCCGCCTCCGACGGCGCTCCGGCAGGCGGGGCACCCGGATCGGCCGGCCAGGCTCCGCCTTCGCGTCGCGGCGCGGGCGGCCGGCGTGCGGCCCAGGCTGCAGCATCGGGCCGGACGGCGTTCGGGGCGGGCGCCAAGGCGCCGACCGCGCCAGTGGCCGGTGGCGACGCCACGCCGCGATCGGCCACGACCCCGACTCTTCTGGCCAAGGGCCTTGACGGGCCGGAGCGACGGACGCCGCTGCAGTACTCGGCGCCGAGCATCGACGGTGAGGCCGGCCGAGGCGGCCAGGTGAGCGGCGGCAGCGGGGGAGTGGCGGCTGCGGAGAAGGACGGCCAGACGTTCCCCGGCACCCCCCGCAACGTCCAGTGCCCGTGCGGGTCGGGCAAGAAGTACAAGCTCTGCCACGGCAAGAACGAGGAGTGAGCGCGGCCCGGCCCGATGGTCGGGCGGATCGCCCGGCCTGACCGAGTCGCCGAGCCCCGGCGCGGTCAGCCGATCGTGAGCACCGTCGCGCGCCAGCTGCCCCGGTGCACCTCGAACCGCACAGCGGCGGCCCGCACCCGCACGCCGTCGTGCAGGACAGCGCTCCCCTCGGCGACGGTCGGGCTGATCCGGCAGACCCGCAGGCCCCGGACGACCGCGCCCCGCTGGACGGAGGCCTCAAGGCTGGGCCGGGCGGCGCGGGCGAGCGACTCGTAGACCTCTGGGCTGACCCACCGCGCGAGCTGGCCCAGCGGACGCGCACTCCGTAGCGCCTCGACCGCCGCCAGCACGACGGCGCCGCACAAGCGGGTGGGATCGGGCAGCTCGGTCGTGGGGTCGCCGCCGATCCGGCGGGACGCCACCGGCCACGCGCCGTCGGTCAGGGGCGAGAGCACCGAGCGGACCTGNGGCACAGCCACCTGAGACGCCGCCGGCGCGGATGGGTCCGGTTCCGTGCACGGTGGCAGGAGCATCCTCGGCGGTCGGGTTCGGGCGGTCGACTGCCCGGACGCGGCGGACTGTGCGAGGGTCCGGCTGCCCGGCCGGGGACCGGCCAGTGCGACGGCGCTCACGCGGACTCCTCGGCAGCGGGGGCGGTGAGCACCTGTCCCGGATGGATCAGCCCGGGTTCCGGACCGACCACATCGCGGTTGGCCGCATACCAGAGGGGCCAGGCGGAGGCCACATCGGCGTCGCTGCTGCCGGCCGGAAGGTGCGCCGCCGCGATCCGCCACAGGCTGTCCCCGGCGAGCACGGTGACAGTGCTGGCCTGGGGTCGGGTCGACGGGATCGCCACGGTGGCCGCCGGCTGCGGAGCGGCCGCCGCCGCGACCTGCTCGACGACGTCCTGCTCCGTCGCAGCCGACTGCACGGCGACCGCGGCTTCTGCCGGGTCGGACTGCTCCTGCGCGGAGCGCTCGGGTCGAGCAGGACTGGCCGCCCCACCGGGGGCCGCGTCGGTGCTCGAGGCAGAGCTCGACGTCGTGACCTGCCAACCGAGGTCCGGCTCCGACGCGGACGCCACTCCGGTCGCGGCGGCAAGCCCCAGCCCGGTGCTCACCGTGACGGCTACCGCTCGGCGCAGCATGGCCGGCGTCAGCCTCGCGGCGAGGGCATCGAGCCCGTCGAGCGACCGGCCAAAGGCCCGGCCGAGGGCCGCGACCGTCAGGAGGCCGCAGCCGACCGCGAGGACCACCGCCGCGGCGGCCCCCAGTCCCAGTGCCGGTGTCGCCACGAGCGCGTCGAGGCCGATCGGGCCGGTGCTGCTCGCCGCGGTCTGAGCGGCGGCCGCGCCGAGGGCGAGGGCAAGCGTCCCGCAGAGCAGGGTGGCGGCCGATCCGCGGAGCACGCCCACGCGATGTCCGGGCGCGTGGTTCGGCCTGGGCGGTCGGTGCACGGTGGGTGACGACGTGGGCACGGTTGCCTCCTGAGATCCCTGCGAGCGATATGGCAAGATGGCGATTGACGCTTGATGATGGTGACTGATCTGACCAGATATGTCGACGCTGTGTCCAGGCTGTGGACAAGTCGGGCATCGAGGCGACGGCTGGGCCCTACGGTGTGCGCATGCGCTGGGCCGCCCTGTTCGCCGACATGGAGCTGCAGCTCGACGCCGCCGATGCGCAGGGACGCGACCAGGACGTGGCCGACCTGACCCGCGCNGAGCGTGCCTCGGTCCTCCTTGCCGATCGGGTCCGGGCGTGCGTCGGGGGAGACCTCCGGCTGGCCCTGCGGGACGGTACGACCGTCGCCGGGACGGTTCGCGACGTCGGGCCGGTATGGCTCCTGCTCGCCGACAACGCCCGCGAGCACCTGGTTCCGCTGGCCTCGGTGGCAACGGTGGCGGGCTTGGGGGAGCTGTCAGCGCCTTCGGAGGGCGCCGTGCTGCGGCGCCTCGGACTGGGTCATGCGCTGCGCGCGGTGGCGCGGGACCGGAGCGTCGTGCGNGCGGTCACCACCGGGGGAACGGTGACCGGCCGGCTCGACGGCGTCGGGGGCGATCACATCGACGTCGCTCTGGTCCACCCGGACTCCGGACGGCCGACCGGTGAGCGTCAGGTGGTCGCGCTGGCTGCGCTAGTGCTCCTGACCAGCCTCTGAGGGGGTCCGNTCGATCCGGGCGCGGGTCTGGGAGTACATCCGGGCGATGTATGCCTCCAGCTGGTCCACCTCGACCCGCCACTGCCCGGCCTTGCCCTGTCCGCCGACCTGGATCGCCGGCAGCTCGCCGCTGCGAACCAGGGCGTAGGCCTGCTGGCTGGAGATGTTCAGGATCTCGGTGACGTCCGCCAGGGTCAGGAAGCGCTGCGGCATGACGGCAGTCTGGCATGTCCGACCGGACGGGGCGCGACTGTGCACAAGTCGTGCAGAACGGGTCGGAGCGGGCATGATGTGGGCGCGACGATCAAGGCGAGGGGACCATGAGCGCACATCAGCCGTCCGGACCATCGAGTCCCCCTGCCGTACGGTTGCGTCGCCCGGGGTGGCGTGACACCCGCTTCCTGGTCGGGCTCGTCCTGGTCGCGCTGTCCGTCGCGATGGGTTCGGCAGCCTTCTCCGCAGCCGCGCGGACGGTTCCGGTGTTCGTTGCGGCCGAGCCGCTGGTGCCCGGAGAGGCCGTCGACGCGGGAGCCGTCGTCGTGCGGCAGGTCCGCCTCGCCGAGAGCCTTGACCGGTACCTCAGGGCGGATGTCGCACTGCCGGACGGGCTGGTCGCCGTGCGCAGCGTCGCTGCGGGCGAGCTGGTCCCCATCTCCGCCGTCGCGCCATCGGCCGACCTGCAGGTGCGGCCGGTGGCCATCGCGCCCCATGGCTCGCTGTCCAGCGGTGTCGTGGAGGGCTCGGCCGTCGACCTGTGGTTCGTTCCCGAGGCTGCGCAGGACGGCGCCGATCCCGCCGACGCCGAGCCCTACCAGCTGGCGGCCGCCCTGACCGTCGCCGAGGTCGCCGAAGCCGGCGGCGGGTTCTCCGTCGGATCGGGCGTGACGGTGCACGTTCTCGTGCCGGTCGACGAGCTGGCTGCTGTCCTGGCGGCGCTGGCCGCCGACGGCTCGGTCGAGATCGTCCCGGTCGCGGGCTCGCTGCGATGAGCCGACGAGCGGGCGTGCTGTGCGCACTCCGCGGCCCGGCGGAGCTGGCGGCGGTCCGCGGGATGGGCGGTGACCCCGATCTCGAGGTCGTCCGGCGGTGCGCCGACCTGCCGGAGCTGCTCGCGGGTGCGGCAGCGGGTCTCGGCCAGGTCGCCGTGGTGTCCACCGAGCTGCCGGGACTGGACCGGGACGCCGTCAGCAGCCTGCACAGCTGCGGCGTGTGGGTGGTCGCCGTGCTCGACGGCGGGTGGTCACCGGATCGGGCGCGACTGGTCGGGGTGGATCTGGCGGTCCTGTCGGGCGAGGCCGCCAGCACTGTGCCGGCGGCGGTGCGCGACGTGCTCGGCCGTGCCTCGCGAGGGGAGCACCCGGGAGCCACGGCGGTGCCGGACGGCGTGGCCGTGCCCGCCGCACCCCCGCCGCCCGAACAGGTGAGCGTCGAGGGGAAGGTCGTCGCCGTCTGGGGACCGACCGGAGCCCCAGGTCGCACGACGGTGGCCGTCAACCTGGCTGCCGAGCTGGCCGGGTCCGCCAGGCGAGCTCCGGAGCACGCAACGCTCCTGGTCGATGCCGACACCTACGGTGGGACGGTTGCCCAGGTGCTCGGGCTGCTGGACGAGGCACCGGGCATCGCCGCCGCGGCTCGCGCGGCCGGCACAGGTCGGCTCGACGTGGCGTGCCTCGCGGCGCTCACCCCGATGCTGGACAACGGGCTGCGCGTCCTGACCGGGATGAGCCGTGCGGACCGGTGGCCGGAGCTGCCGGCCGCCAGCCTGGAGGTCGTGTGGTCCGTCGCGCGGGAGCTGGCGTCGTGGACGGTCGTGGACTGCGGCTTCGCGATCGAGCAGGACGAGGCGCTGAGCTACGACACCCGGGCGCCGCGTCGCAACGCGGCGACCCTGTCCGCACTGAGCGCCGCGGACGTCGTCGTCGTGGTGGGTGCGGGTGACCCGGTGGGGTTGCAGCGGCTGGTCCGCGGTCTTGGCGAGCTCAGCGGTCTGGGTCTGGTGGCCCATCGGTTGGTCGTGGTCAACCGGGTGCGGGCCTCGGCGAGCGGGCCGCGTCCCGCCGAGGCGGTCCGTGCGGCGCTGTGCCGGTACGCCGGTGTGGCCGACGCACGGATCATCGGCGAGGACCAGACTGCCTGCGATGGCGCGACACTGCGGGCGCGCACGCTCGCCGAGCATGCCCCGACCTCGCCGGTGCGCCGCGAGCTCGCCGCGCTCGCCGCCGAGGTGCTGTCACTGGGCGTCCCCGTTGGAGCACACTGAGCGGCATGCGGATCTACCTGCCGTCGACCCTTCTCGAGCTGGACTCCCGGCACGGCTTGGCGCCGCGCCTGGTGCACGCCGTGACCCCCGCCCTGCGCGCCGCCCTGCCCGACGAGGACGAGGAGGGCCTGGAGTACGCCGCCCAGCTGCTCGCCGCCGACGACAGCCTGGAGCTCCTGGAGGGGCAGGCGGGTGCCCGCCGGCGCGTCGTGGTCGCTGCCGACGTCCCGGAGGCCGTCGTGGAGTCCGTCGACGACGCGCACGCGCCGAGCGTCGTGCGGCTCACCAGCACCGTCGGCTGGGACGATGTCGCGTGCGCGCACCTGGACGAGCCGGCCGCCGAGGCGGACGTGCTGGCCGCGATCGGGGGAGACGAGGGCGCGATGGAGCGCCTCGCCGAGCGGGACATGCTCTGGTACGACGCGAGCGAGCTCAGCCGGTTGACTGCCGGGACGTACTGAGCCTCGGCGCAGGTTTCGCTCGGAGCGGCTGAGCCCAGCCAGGCGGACCGCCCCGGTCAGTCCTCGTCGAACGGGTCGAGGAACGCCCGGACCTGGTCGTGCAGGTGGCCGTTGGTCACCAGCGCCGAGCCGCCGAACGGTCCCGGCACCCCGCGCACGGACGTGAACATCCCGCCGGCCTCGGTGACGATCGGCACCAGCGCGGCCATGTCGTGCAGGGCGAGCTCGGGTTCGCACGCGATGTCCACCGCGCCCTCGGCGACCAGCACGTAGGACCAGAAGTCCCCGTAGGCCCGGGTGCGCCAGACGCTNCGGGTCAGTTCGAGGAAGCCCTCCAACCGCCCGTGCTCCTCCCAGCCGGTGAGGTTGGAGTACGACAGGGAGGCGTCCTCCAGCTCGGTCACCGACGACACGTGCAGCCGGGTGGCCGCCGACAGGGCCCGCCCGCTCCACGCACCGGAGCCGAGGGCCGCCCACCAGCGCCGGCCAAGGGCCGGGGCGCTGACCAGCCCGAGCACCACCTCGCCGTTGTCGATCAGGCCGATCAGGGTGGCCCACACCGGGACCCCCCGGACGAAGTTCTTGGTCCCGTCGATCGGGTCGATCACCCACTGCCGTGACCCGTGACCGGTGGTCGGCATCTCCTCGCCGACGACGGCGTCCCGCGGCCGGGTGCGGCCCAGCTGGGCCCGCACGATCTCCTCGGCCTGCCGGTCGGCGTCGGTCACCGGTGTCGCGTCGGGCTTGGTCTCCACGTGCAGGTCCTGGGCCCGGAACCGGGACATCGTGACCGCGTCCACCTGGTCGGCGATCACATGGGCGAGCCGCAGGTCGTCGTCGTACCCGGTGCGCATGACCATGGCTGCACGGTAGCGCCAGGCGCGGGCCTCAGTCCCCCGCGCGCGCGGCGAGCAGCCGGCGCAGTGAGTCCACCCGCACCGCTCGCGCCTCGGCCTCCGGGCCGGCCGCCTCGGCCACCCAGGCGTCCAGGGCGCAGTCGCGCGCCTCGGCGACATGGGTGCAACCCCGCGGGCAGCGCTCCTCGGCCACCTCGGCCAGGCCCTCGAAGGCAGCCAGGATCGTCTCCGGCCGCACGTGTGCCAGGCCGAACGAGCGCACGCCGGGGGTGTCGATCACCCAGCCGTCCCGCGGCGGCAGGCGCAGGGCCACGGCGGACGACGACGTGTGCCGACCGCGCCCGGTGACCAGGTTGACGCGCCCGATGGCCCGGAACTGGTCCGGCACCAGGGCGTTCACCAGGGTGGACTTGCCCACCCCGGAGTGCCCGACCAGCACCGACACCCGCCCCGAGAGGAGGTGGCGCACTCGGCCCAGCCCTTCGATCACCGGGCCGCCGTCGGCGGGAACCAGCGAGGTGACCACCACCTCCACGCCCAGCGGTTCGTAGGTCTCGCGCAAGGGGGTGGGGTCCGCGAGGTCCGCCTTGGTCAGGCAGAGCAGCACGTCCATCCCGGCGTCGTAGGCCGCGACCACGCACCTGTCGATCATCCGGGTGCGCGGCTCCGGCTCGGCCAGCGCCGTGACGACCACCAGCTGGTCGGCGTTCGCCACGATCACCCGCTCCACCGGGTCGGTGTCGTCAGCGGTCCGGCGCAGCACGGTGGTGCGTTCGACCAGCCGCACGATCCGGGCCAGGCTGCCGGTGTCCCCGGTGGTGTCGCCGACGATGTCGACGCGGTCGCCGCAGACCACCCGGTCCCGCCCGAGCTGACGCGCCTTGACGGCGGTCACCGCCCGTTCCTGCGGGGTGTCGGGCGCCACCAGCACGGCGTACCGGCCCCGGTCGACGCCGATCACCAGCGCGCGCTCGGCGTCCGCGTGCTCCGGGTGGCGCTTGGTGCGCGGGCGGGTCCCCCGCGGGTTGGGCCGGGAGCGGATGTCGCCCTCGTCGGGGCCTCGGCGCGGGCTCACGAGTCCGACAGCATGTCGGCCCACATCCCCACGAAGTCCGGCAGGGTCTTGGCGGTGGTGGCGACGTCGACCACCTGCACGTCCGGCACCCGCAGGCCGACGAGCGCGCCGGCGGTGGCCATCCGGTGGTCGCGGTAGGTCTGCCAGACGGCGCCGTGCAGCGGGCGCGGGGTGATCACGAGCCCGTCGTGGGTCTGCTCGGCCTGTCCGCCCACCCGGGCGATCTCGGTGGCCAGGGCCGCGAGTCGGTCGGTCTCGTGGCCCCTGATGTGCCCGATGCCGCGGAGCCGGGTGGGGGAGTCGGCCAGCACGGCCAGCGCGGCGATGGTGGGGGCGAGCTCGCCGGCGTCGTGCAGGTCGACGTCGATCCCGTGCACGACGCCGGTCCCGGAGACCGCCAGCGTGTCGCCCTCCCGCCTGGCCAGCCCGCCCATCGCGGTGAGCAGCTGGGGGAGCACGGCGCCGGGCTGGGTGGTCTGCTCGGGCCAGCCCGGCACCCGGACGGTGCCGCCGGCCACCAGGGCGGCGCACAGGAACGGTGCGGCGTTGGACAGGTCCGGCTCCACCCGGACCTCCCGGGCGGAGATCGGGCCCGGCGCCACCTCCCAGATGGAGGGCCGGGAGTCGTCCACCGTCACGCCCGCGGCGCGCAGCACCTCAACGGTCATGGCGATGTGCGGCAGGCTCGGCAGGGTCGGCCCGGTGTGCCGGAGGATCAGCCCGCGCTCGAACCGCGCCCCGGCCAGCAGCAACCCGGACACGAACTGTGACGACACGCTGGCGTCCACGTCCACCAGGCCGCCGACCATCCTGGCCGGCCCGGTGAGGGTGAACGGCAGGGTGCCGCGGCCGTCGTCGTCCACCCGGGCGCCCAGGTCACGCAGGGCCTGCAGCACAGGGGCCATCGGCCGAGCCCTGGCCTCCGGGTCGCCGTCGACGCGCACCGGCCGTGCCATCAGGGCGGCGACCGGGGGCAGGAAGCGCATCACGGTCCCGGCCAGGCCGCAGTCGATCGAGATCGGCTCCTGGTTGCGGGGGCCGTCGACCGGCAACCGCAACGGCTCGACGTCCCAGTCGGTGCCGCGGCGCCGGACGACGGCGCCCAGCCGGGTCAGTGCCTCGGCCATCAGCAGGGTGTCCCGCGAGGCCAGAGCGCCGCGGACCCGTCCCGGACCGTCGGCCAGCGCCGCGAGCACCAGGTAGCGGTTGGTCAGGGACTTCGATCCGGGCACGTCAACGACCGCGTCGAGCGGCGCCCCGGCGACCGGCGCGGCCCAGCGGTCAGCGGTCGGGG
>JGI24131J36419_10000929_pt1 | contig 10787 bp, 10 predicted proteins | sample BarGraNGADG00211_2_FD_36419 | JGI IMG/M metagenome (IMG submission 36419) | reverse complement strand
CCGCGATTCTGAGCGCCTCATAGTCCCGGACGTCGTAAAGGTCGGGGCCCAGGATGGGCAACGGAATCGGCTCGTTCAGTTGATCCTTGCGATACCAGCGCGCCGTGCGGACGGACTGCGTGAAGACCTTTTCGTGCATCTTCGTCAATCCGTAGAGCAATGCCTCCGGTGTGGGTGGGCACCCAGGCACGTAGACGTCGACCGGGAGGAATTTGTCGATCCCGGAGACCACGTTGTAGCCCTCCTTGAATGGGCCGCCCGAGGTTGCGCAGGCGCCCATTGCCAGTACGTACTTCGGCTCGGCCATTTGATTGTAAAGCCGGACGATGTTAGGCACCATCTTCTTGGTCACGGTGCCGGAAACGATCATCAGGTCCGCCTGGCGCGGCGAAGCGCGCATGATCTCCATGCCAAAGCGGCTCAGGTCGAAGCGCGCCGACGCGACGACAATCATCTCGATCGCGCAGCAGGCCAGGCCGAACATCATTGGCCACATCGAGCGCGCCCGTCCCCAGTTGTAGATGTTATCGACAGAGGTCAGGAACACGTTTCCCTTGGGGTCCGGGGGAGCTTGCATCCCCGGAGCGGCTCCTTGCGGAACTTGTTCCCCCGGGACGCCGATTGCCGGTGTTTCACTCATGAAACTCTCCCTCGCTCACGATATTGACNCGTGTCAATCAGCCGACAGAAAACCGGGCCGGTGCCTGGGTTTGTCCTCAGTTCGTGCCAACACGTAGACGGTCGCATCTGCATGATAGCCGATGCTCATCACGCGCCAGCCGTCGTCGAGCAACTGGTTCACCTTGGAAATCTCTTCGTCGGTCGAGACGGTCACCTGGCAGAGCTTGGCGATCGTCTTGTCCTTGCTGGGCACCATCGGCAGTGTCACCGACGTCTCCATCTCCATCTCGGTCTTCATCTTGATCATGGTGCTTATCTCCTTACTACAGCTTGCTGAGGATGGTATCAGTGTCGATCTGCGCCCGCTGCAAGCGGCCGCTGAAGTCGACGTAAATAGATTTCCACTCGGTGAACGTGTCGATCGCGGCTTGTCCGGCCTCGCGGTGGCCGTTTCCGGTGCCCCGCGTGCCACCGAACGGGAAGTGGATCTCCGCGCCGATCGTGCCGGCGTTGATGTAGACAATGCCGGTTGTAAGCTCGCGCATGGCCGTGAAAGCCGCGTTCACATCGCCCGTGTAAATCGAGCTCGAAAGGCCATACTCGGTCGCGTTATTTACCGCGATAGCCTCGTCCAGGTCAGCCACTTCGATAATACTCAGCACCGGCCCGAAGATCTCTTCCTGTGCCACCCGCATGCCGGGTTTGACCTGGTCGAGTAGGGTAGGCACGTAAAAGTTGCCTTCGGCCAGCGCGCCCTCAGTCGCAATGCGCCCACCACTGCGCAGTACCGCGCCTTCGGCGCAGCCAATCTGCACGTAGTGGTGGATGCGTTCGAGCGAGCGCCGGTTGATGACCGGCCCTACATCGGTCGTTTCCAGCAGCCCATCGCCCAGGCGCAGCGCCTCGGTGCGCTTCGCCAGCCGGTCCACCAGTTCCCGATGGATGCCGCGTTGCACGATCAGGCGTGAGCAAGCGGTGCAGCGCTGGCCAGAGGTGCCGAAGGCAGACCAGATCACCCCATCCAGGGCAAGGTCCAGGTCTGCGTCGTCCATAACCGTAATCGCATTCTTGCCGCCCAGTTCCAGGCTGACCTTCTTCAAACCCGGCGCAACCAACGCCGACACGCGCCGCCCGGCCTCGGTAGAGCCCGTGAAGGTGACAACCCTCACGGCAGGATGGCTGATCAAGGCCTCACCGACAGTATCGCCCGGTCCGGTGATAACGCTGAGCACGCCGGCCGGCAAACCCGCTTCCTCGAACAGGCGCACGAGCTCAATGCCCAGGATGGCGGTATCGGAAGCAGGTTTGAAGACGACCGCGTTGCCCGCGATGAGGGCGGGGAGGATTTTCCAACCAGGGATCGCGATGGGGAAGTTCCAGGGTGTGATGGCTGCTACCACGCCCACCGGATCACGCACGGCCATACCGAACTTATCCGGTAACTCGACTGGGGAGGTATAGCCAAAGAGACGGCGTCCCTCGCCCGCCATGTAGAACGCCATATCGATCGCTTCCTGCACGTCGCCGCGCGCTTCTGGAAGCACCTTGCCCATCTCGCGCGTCATGAGTCGCGCCAGCCGCTCTTTTTCGGCCACCAGTTCCTGGGCGATCTGGAACAGTATCTCCCCGCGCTTCGGAGCGGGCACCCGCCGCCAACGCTCGAAGGCTTTGACGGCCCCCTCCACGGCTCTTGCCGCGTCCTCCGGTCCGCACATAGGCGCCTCGCCGATCAGCTCGCCGTTGGCCGGGTTGTAAGAAGAAAACCTCACAGCGGCAAGGGAATCAACCCACTCGCCCGCGATGCAGTTCCTATACATAAGGCACATTTTACCCTATATGAAATGCCGGTGCAAGTAACCGTTTAGGTGATCAGCTATCTGAACCGGCGACCAGCGTGCCCTGCTTGATGACTCCTCTGGCCAGGTTCGTCCCAAAACGGTAGCCGAGCATGCGATAATCGGTCGCGTCCAATATGACCATGTCGGCCAACTTGCCCGGCTCCAGGCTCCCCACCCGCGTTCCAAGTCCGATCGCGTGGGCGGCATTGAGCGTCGCGCCGACCAGGGCCTCGCTCGGCAACAGGCGCATGTAGCGGCAAGCCAACGCGATCACGAATTGCATGCTCTCGCATCAGCATGTGCCGGGGTTCAGATCCGTGGCGAGGGCCAGGGCCCCGCCCTGGTCAATCAGCGCCCGCCCCCGGCGTATAATCTCGCTGCGCCAGTCCGAAGGGCATGCACGGCAGCGCCACCCCTATCGTGGAGGACGAGGCCAGCAAGGCCAGGTGTTCGGCCGGTGTGGTTACCAGGTGATCCGCCGCAATCGCCCCCATCTCAACGGCCAGGGGCGTCCCACCCAGCGGGGCGAATTCGTCCACATGGATCTTTACCCCGAACCCGACCTCCTGTGCGGCTCTCAGTATCCGCCTGGATTGTTCCAGGTCGAAGGCGCCCGCCTCGCAAAAGACATCGCAGAAGAGCGGCCAGCCTGACGAAAAGCCCACGCGCAATTCTTGCCATTTCGTGCGCACCGCCGAGTTCGCATCTCGAACTCGGCTGCGCGATCTCCTGCCCAGGGGAGATGAGTGTGCGGATCGACAAAGCCCGGCGCCACCGCCCGCCCGCCCGCATCGATGCGGGTGCGTGCCTGGTAGCGCGCGCTCAAGTCGCGGCTTAGCCCGGTTTCCAGGATAGGCCGGCTGCCACCGCCACCGTCCCGTTCTCGATGAGGCCCAAATCGCGCATCGCGGCGCCCCGACGCGCGCCTGAGGCACCCGCTGGACCGGCCAGGGTGACCAATTGCCCGCAATTGTCGATCAGTAGGTCGACTTTCATTCTGCCGCCATGTGTGGAGATCGTAGTGTTCCCGTTTTGCGCCATTTCGATGATAGCATGTTGGCGATACTTCCGTCAATCGTTGGCGCAAAATAGGATGCTGTGTTACAATAGGTCCATAATCCTGCTTTCAGGGGAGTCGCATGGTCGGTTGGCCGGTAGTAGGACATGAATGGGCGGTGGATCTGCTGGAGCGTGCCATACTCGGCGACCGGCTTAGCCATGCCTATTTGCTGACCGGCCCGGTGCAGGTGGGCAAAACGACCCTCGCCAGGGCCTTCGCCCAGGCCCTCTTATGCGAGGTGGGTAACGGAGTTCCCTGCGGCGCATGCCGGACTTGCCAGCGGCTGGCCGCGGCCCGCTATCCCGACGTGCAGTTCGTAATGGCCGAGAAGAACACGATCCAGATCGAGCAGGTGCGCGCTCTGCAATCCGACTCCGCGCTGTCGCCGCTGGAAGGCCGGCGCAAGATCTTCATTATACGCGAGATCGAACGGGCCACCCCACCGGCGGCCAATGCGCTGCTCAAGACCCTGGAAGAACCGTCCCCCCACGTGATGTTGTTACTGACCTGTGTCCGGCGCAACCAAGTTCTGCCGACTATTCTGTCGCGCTGCCAGGTCGTCGGCTTACGCCCTTTGCCCCTCGACCAGATTCAGGCCGCCCTGGTTGAGCGTTGGGGCGTGGAGCCGGAACGGGCAGCGCTGTTGGCCCGGCTGAGCGCCGGACGCCTGGGGTGGGCGGTGCGTGCCCACACGCAGCCCGGACTCTGGGAAGAACGGGCACAGCGACTGGACGAACTGCAGGCAGTGACCGGCGGGGGGCGTATGGCGCGACTTAGCTTCAGCGAACAGATCAGCCGCCAGCCCGAAACGCTCGAACAAGTCCTGGGCTTGTGGGCCACCTGGTGGCGTGACATCTTGTTGATCCAGCACGGTACGCCCGGCTCAATCGTCAATCTGGACCGGCGCGCGCAGTTGGTCGAACAGGCCGAGCGCTATAGCCCCCAACAGGTAGAAGGCGCCCTGCAAGATGTGCTGCAGACGGCGCGCCGGATCAGGGCGAACGTCAACGCCCGGCTGGCCATTGACGTCCTTGCGCTGAGGTTGCCGGTCGGAACATGAGGTGCGCCCGGTGCGCGGCCGTCTGTCAAGCCCGGCCGCGCATCATGCAGCGTGCACCATTCATTAAAGATGCTGACAGGGCTGCACGGCTCTGTGACTATAAGGAGCAAATATGCCTTGGGTAGTGGGTGTCACCTTCAAACCCGTAACCAAGATCTATTACTTTGACCCCGACGGGTTGCAGGACCTGCAGGTGGGCGAGCGTGTGGTGGTCGAGACATCACGCGGTCGCACCCTCGGCACTGTCAAGTTGGCGGCCCGAGAGGTCCCGGATGCCGAGATCAGCGCTGCGCTGAAACCGGTCGTGCGGCGGGCGATCGCCTGGGACCTGGTGCAACAGGATCAGGCCGAGCACCGCGAGGTCGAGAGCTTGCAGATCTGTCGAGAGCGCTCGGCTGCGCTCGATCTCCCGATGAAGGTGGTCAGCGTCGAGTACAATTTCGACTGCAGCAGCTTGTTGGTGTACTTTACGGCCGAGCAGCGGGTCGACTTTCGCAGCCTGGTCCACGACCTGGCGCAGTTGTTGCGGACCCGCGTCGAGATGCGACAGATCGGCGTACGTGACGAGGCAAAAAACCTGGGCGGCTGTGGTCGCTGTGGCCTCGCCCTGTGTTGTGCCAGCTGGTTGCGCGAGTTCACCCCTGTATCCATTAAAATGGCCAAGCAGCAGGACCTGCCGCTCAATCCGGCCGAGATTTCCGGCGCCTGTGGTCGCTTATTGTGCTGCCTTAGTTATGAGGACGAATACTACGGCGAGGCCCGGCGGCTAATGCCGCGCATCAACAGCACTATGATGACCCCCGAGGGGCCGGGCAAAGTCCGGCAGGTGCACGTCCTGCGCAACACAGTGACAGTGTTGGTACAGGGCCCAAACGATACCAAGATGTTTATCGAAGTGCCCGTGCCAGAGGCCAATGCGCAGCCTGGTCAAACGGGAACTCCCTGTGAGAACTGCCCGGGCAAGCTGGATGATAATGATGCGGAGGCCGATGACGAGGAGGATCTGGCGGATGATCTGGACCAGGCCCTGGCCGAGCCGGCGCTGAGGTCGTTGGCTGAGCTGGATCGAGAACCGGATAGCGGCGACGAGCCAAAGGCGGAGGGCAAACCAACGCGCGAGGGCGAGCCCGGGGGCCAACGCCGCCGGGGACGCTCACGCCGGCGAGGCAAATAACGAGCTACCTGGGGCAAGCCATAAGCGGGCAAAACAAGGTTGCCTGCTTATTTGTGCGTTCAATTCGGCGGCTGGCACACGACGACCAGCTTGATAGCAGTCCGTTCCCGCCCCTTGATATCAATATTGACGAATTCGGGTATGCAGACGATCTGCAGCCCATCAGCGACCAGGTAATTGCGGGCAATGGCGATAGCTTTAATGGCCTGATTCACCGCGTTGGGGCCGATGGCCTGGACCTCGGCATGGCGCCATTCGCGTACTACTCCGGCGATGGCGCCGGCCACCAAAGTGCAACGTGAGTGAGCCGAGACTTTAATCAGTTCCATCGCTGGCCTCCTGGCAGCATAGTGCTGGTGAGTAATGAGCGAAGCGAAGAGGCGGAGAACCCCCGATTGGCCGGCGAGTTTACATCATGAAGTCTACACGGTCTACAGCCAAGATGCTAGGGTTTTGCAATTGTCATTCCTTACAAGATTGCCCTTTTCTGTACAATCTGCACCGCCCATTTGTTACCCCAACTGTAGCGCAGGGAGCATGATGGCGTGCGGGTTGTGATGCTGTCCAAAGCGCTGGTGGTCGGCGCCTATCAGCGTAAGCTGGAGGAACTGGCCTGCTTGCCGGGGGTCGATCTGACGCTGATCGTTCCGGCCACCTGGCATGACCGGCGCGGCGAGGTGAGATTGGAGCGGGCCTTCACCCGCGGCTACCAGGTGCTGGTGGCACCGTTGGCCTTCAACGGCCAGTACCATCTGCACTGGTACCCCACTCTCGGGCGGATATTGCGCGGCTTGCGCCCGGAGGTCTTGCACGTGGACGAGGAGCCGTATAATCTCGCGACCTGGCAGGCACTACGACTGGGACGTTCCATCGGGGCGCGCGGGTTGTTTTTTACCTGGCAGAACCTGCCACGGCGTTACCCGCTGCCTTTCAGCTACTTCGAGCGAGCCAACTACGGGCTGGCATCTCACGCAATTGCCGGGAACCAGGCTGCTCTGCAAGTGCTGCGCGCCAAGGGTTACGCTGGGTCCGTTTCGGTAGTGCCCCAGTTCGGCGTGGACCCGGAGATCTTCCGGCCGTGCGAACCAGGCGAGAGGCGGATGGCCGAGGAGGAGTTTGTTATCGGCTATTCCGGCGCCCTCATTCCTGAAAAGGGCGTTGATCTCCTTTTGCAGGCCTGCGCCCGTCTACCTTTCGCAGGCTGGGCGCTGGAAATTCTTGGCGACGGAGGCGAGCGGCCGCGCCTGGAGGCGCTGGCTGTGGAGCTTGGGATTGCCTGGCAGGTGCGTTTCTGGGGCCGCGTGCCTTCCACCGAAGCGCCGGACTACTATCGCCGCTTTGACCTGCTCGTGCTGCCTTCCATCACCCGTCCGAACTGGATGGAGCAGTTTGGGCGGGTCCTTGTCGAAGCAATGGCGAGCGGCGTCCCGGTGATTGGCTCCAGCAGTGGGGAGATCCCCCGGGTCATCGGCGAGGCCGGCCTCGTTTTCCCGGAGGGGGACGTCGACGCGTTGTGCCAGGCCATCAGNGGCCTGGCAGGCGATCCCGGGCGTCGGGCTGAATTGGCCCAGCAAGGGCGGCAACGCGTCTTGCAGCGCTTTACCCAGGCGCAGGTGGCGGCCGCGACTTACGGCATTTATCAGGAGATGTTGGGCTCCGCGTGATGATTGTGATAAGTACAGCGCGTGTGCTATAATGTCACGTGTGCCAAATGGCCCCGGGGCCCGTTGCCGCATTGGCCTGAACGCGCACCTGCTTTCCCTGACTGAGACATATCGCGGTGCAGGCATCAATGGCTACATCTATCAACTCCTGCGGCATTTGCCTGCGGCAGACGCACGCTTCCAGTACGCAGCCTATCTTTACGAGCCTGAGTTCCATGTTTCCGCGGATACGCCCTGGCTCGAGGTCTGCCGTTCAGGCTGGGACACGCGCCGCCCCTGGCGGCGCATTTTGTGGGAGCAGGCTCGCCTGGCGGCATTTACGCAAGGCCTGGATCTCTTGCATGGCCTGGCTTTTGCTGCGCCGCTGGCGGCATCTTGTCCGACAATCGTTACTGTTCACGATCTTAGCTTTCTAAGATTTCCCGCGGCATTCCGGCCCTTCAATCGCTGGTATCTGTCGTGGATCACGCGAGCTTCGACCAGGCGCGCGGCGCGCGTGATCGCCGTCTCGGAAAGCACACGCAAGGATGTGATCGCGCTTTACGGGATCCCACCAGAACGGGTCGTGACTATCCCGAATGGCGTGACAGAGGACTTCTCGCCGGCATCCCCGCTTGACTCCGCTGCCTTTCGCCGGCAGCGCGGTCTACCTGCGCACTACATCCTGTTTCTTGGGACCCTCGAGCCGCGCAAAAACCTGGTGTGCCTGATCGAAGCCTACGCATTATGGCGGCGAAGGCAGGTCGGAACGGGGGTTTCGCCGGCGAAATTGGTGATCGCGGGCGGCAAGGGTTGGTTCTACGAGCGGATTTTCGCGCGTGTTAGCGAGCTCGGCCTGGCGGACGAGGTCATTTTCCCCGGTTATGTGCCGGCGCAGGAACTGCCCTGGTGGTACCGGGCTGCTGACCTCTTCGTCTACCCGTCCGTTTTTGAAGGTTTCGGGCTCCCGGTCCTGGAAGCCATGGCTTGCGGGACCCCGACCATTACTTCGACCGCTTCGGCCCTGGCCGACGTGGCGGGTGACGCCGCTCTGCTGGTAGACCCTGCAGATACAGAGGCCCTGGCCGAGGCAATCGGCCGGGTCTTGGGCGATCCGGCCACGGCCGCAGCGTTACGCTTTGCCGGACCGTGCCAGGCTGCCCGTTTTCCCTGGGCGCGGACGGCGGCTGCGACAGCCAGCTTGTACTGCACCGTGCTAGGAGAGTCGCCACGATGAGAGACTTCCGGCGCTGGATGCCCTGGGTGACGTTGGTTGTGGATGCCCTCCTGATCAATGTCGCCTTCATCATCGCGTACTGGCTGCGCTATGACCTGCAGCTATTTGGCTCGGTAGACCCGGCCAATAACGTCCCCTACAAAGTCTACTGGCCGCTGGTCGGATCGCTCCTGGTCGTCCTGCTATTGATCAACCGGCGCGAGGGCGCGTACGACGTGCGCCGGGGAAGCTCGCTGTTCGACGAGTTCTACGGCGTGATCAACGCGACCACCACGAGCATCATGCTCCTGGTGGTGTTAGTTTTCTTCTACCGCCGCCTCTTCTACTCCCGTATTATCTTCATCTACGCCGGCATAATGATCGTGGTCTTATTAACCGTTGCGCGGGTCGTGCGTAGCCTGGTGATGACCCGCATGCGCCAGGCGGGTATGGGGGTGGACCGGGTATTGATTGTGGGCGCCGGCGAAGCGGGGCGCACGGTGATGCGCAACTTGATCGCCCAACCCGAGTTAGGCTACCGGGTAATCGGGTTCCTGGATGATAACCCGGGCAAAAGCAATGATATCGGTCCGATCATGGCCCTGGGGCCTGTGGACAATTTGCCCGCCGTCACGCAGCAATACGCGATCGACCAGGTCATCATCACCTTGCCCTGGCGGTATCATCGTAAGATCCTGCGTTTGATGACGGAGTGCGGCCGGCTGGGTGCCCTGCCACGCGTGGTCCCGGACCTGTTCCAGATGAGCCTGGGCGGCGTGGACGTGGAAGCAATCAACGGCATCCCCTTGATCAGCTTGAAGCAGACCAGCCTGACCGGCCTGAACCTGGCCGTCAAACGCGCTTTTGATCTCGTCTTCACCATCATCGCCTTGATCTGTATCGCCCCCCTCTGGCTGGTTATCGCGCTTGCCATCCGCTTGGATTCTCCCGGCCCGGTCTTGTTCCGCCAGCCGCGCGCGGGGCGCTACGGCAGACCCTTCACCGTCTTCAAGTTCCGCTCCATGTATGTCAATGCGGAGGCGGAGCTCGAGAAGCTGCGCGCGCGCAACGAAGCGTCGGGTCCGCTGTTTAAACTACGTGACGACCCGCGCCGTACCCGGGTAGGACGGTTGCTGCGCGAGACAAGCCTTGATGAGTTACCCCAGTTGCTCAACGTGCTGCGCGGCGACATGAGCCTGGTGGGCCCACGGCCTGCGATCCTGAGCGAGGTGGCTCAGTACCAGGACTGGCATTTGAAGCGGCTGGAGGTCTTGCCTGGGATAACCGGGCTCTGGCAGGTGAGTGGGCGCAGCGACCTGACCTTTGACGAGATGGTAATGCTGGATATTTATTACGGTGAGAATTGGTNTCTGGGTCTAGACTTACGTATCATTCTGCGCACTGTTCCCCAAGTTCTGTTTGGGGAGGGAGCCTATTGAGCAGGGAGGCACACGGGCGATGAGGCAAAACGATGTGTCAACGGCCGCAAAAGGCAGGGGTGTCAAAAAGCCAAAGGCCAAACCCTTTAGCTTCCTGTCGGCCCAACGCTTCGATTCGATCCCGGTCACGCGTCCGGCATCTCCGACGGGTCTGCCGCGGGTGACGATCCTGATGACCGACGCGGGCGGCGGGCATCGCAGCGCGGCCCGCAGCCTGGCGGAGGCTCTGAACGGGCAGGCCCACGTCACGATCCTGAACCTGGTGGATGATTACGCGCCTTTCCCGTTTAATCAGTTGTCGCCGACCTATGGTCCGTTCGTCAACCGTGCTCCGTGGCTCTATCGCCTTGTGTACAAGGCCACTGAGGATCGGAAGTTTGTGGTAGCCGCGGAAAACGCCTGTTATCCCCTGGTCCAGAAGCGCATCAGCGCGCCGTTGCTGGCCCTGGCTCCCGACCTGGTTATCAGCGTCCATCCTTTGCTCACCGACCTGCCGATCAGGCTGTTGCGCAAAGCCGGCAGCCGGGCCCCGTTCGTCACAGTGGTCACCGATCCGGTCAGCGTGCATCCGGCCTGGTTCTGCCCGGAGGCCGACCTGTGCGTGGTTGCCACCGATACCGCCTACCGTTCTGCCCTCGAAGCAGGCATGGATCCGGCGCGCTTGCGCGTCATAGGCTTGCCCATCCGGCGCGCATTCTCCGAGATGCGCGACCAGCCACGGAGTGACGTGCGGGCC
>JGI24131J36419_10000922_pt1 | contig 10813 bp, 8 predicted proteins | sample BarGraNGADG00211_2_FD_36419 | JGI IMG/M metagenome (IMG submission 36419) | reverse complement strand
GAGTCTGTTTTAACACGGTTGCTGCTGCAGAAATACCATCAACTTTAACAAGATAGAGAACTAAAAAGACCAGTGAGCATGCACATAAAATGAGACTGAACAGATGACTTTTGATTCCTTGATTATTTTTTTCCATGTTTCCTCGCTTTTGCATCATAACAATAACTGTGAAATTTGTGAATACAGGTTATGAAGCATAATAAAAACCACATAATTCAGTATATTATATATATAATAATCATGTTTTACTATAGCTTATAGTAAAAATATCTCAGGGAGTGCCGTCCGGTTCCCGAAGAAGTGTTATATCAGCAGAGGAGCACAATACAGTATGGAATTCGATGATCAGAGCAGCGAAGTCAGTACGGCTGCTTTTGTGACAATTCCTTCCAGATGGTTTTGGCTGTCGACTACTGCAATCGGGAAAAGTGCGGCAGCGGCGATAGGAATCAAATCGGCTATTTGTGTCTCCCGGGATGTTGTCAGTGTATCATAAGTATAAGAATATAAATTGTTTTTTGTTTGAGCGGAAAGTGTTATGATTTGTTATGGGTCATTTTTCTCTGGCAGAACTCTCTTGAATTTTTTGCTGCCAGGGGAATTGAATAACAATTTAATCTGTCAAAATTCAGAATCCGGAGGCTATTCACAATGATTGATCTAACCAAAAACACTGATAATTTAGCCCGCAACATCAAAAAAGCCCGTGAGAATAACGTTATTATTCCGACATACGCCCAGATGAAAAATCCTGAGACAATTCCTGCCCCGATTCAGGAGAAACTGAAGAATGTCGGGCTGTGGGATGTCAACCCTTTGAACCTGTTTCGTATTACATGGAAAAATGAACCCAAAATCAGCGGAGGTCTGTTTGGACCGCCGAACTATATTGAGCTGCCTTCTGAACTTACTGGCGTTGATGCCCGTATTATCTGCATGATTGGCAAATGGTTCCCCACCGGCTGCCATAAGGTCGGAGCAGCCTACGGGTGTCTCGCTCCGCGTCTGGTAACCGGACAGTTTGATTCCACACGACATAAGGCTGTCTGGCCGTCCACCGGCAACTACTGCCGCGGCGGCGCCTTCAACTCCAAACTGCTTGCAGTCGATTCCATTGCCATCCTGCCTGCCGGAATGAGCAAAGAGCGTTTTGAATGGCTCAGGACGATTGCCGGGGAGGTTATTGCGACCCCTGGCTGTGAATCGAACGTCAAGGAAATCTTTGACAAGACATGGGAACTTAAAACTACACGCGACGATGTGATGATTTTCAATCAGTTTGAGGAGATGGGCAACCATCTGTGGCACTACCAGGTGACAGGACGAGCGATTCAGGAAGCATTTGAACTGGCAAAAAAGCCGGGGGACCGTCTGGCGGGCGCCTGCTTTACATCCGGTTCTGCCGGAACGATTGGCTGCGGGGACTATCTGAAGGAACAGTATCCGGAAATGAAGCTGGCAGTGGGCGAAGCCCTGCAGTGCCCAACCATTCTGAACAACGGATTTGGGGACCATCGTATCGAGGGTATCGGCGACAAGCATATTCCTTGGATTCATAACATTAAAAATACCGATATGGTTATCGATATTGATGATGAGGACAGCCAGCGCCTGCTTCGCCTGCTGAATAAGCCTGCCGGCCGCAAGTATCTTAAAGAGGTAATGAAGATTGATCCGGCCCTTATTGAAAAGCTTGGTTATCTCGGTATTTCCGGTATTGCTAACGTCCTCTGCTGCATAAAGATGGCAAAGTATTATGAGATGACGGACAGGGATGTTATTGCAACAGTCTTGACGGATTCCGTCGAGATGTACGGATCCCGGATCGCGGAGCTGGACGAAGAGTACGGCCCTTACACGGCGGTGTCTGCTGAAGTGGACCACAACCTTCATATGCTGGGTCTTTGTACGGACAACATGGAAGAACTGAATTATCTCGAGCGTAAACGCATTCACAATTTGAAATACTATACCTGGGTTGAACAGCAGGGCAGGACGGTGGAGGATCTCAACGACCTGTGGTACGACGAGGACAAGACATGGAAGGGCGTCCATAATCAGGGTGATCAGCTCGACGACCTTATCAATGAATTTAATGACGCAACCGGTCTTCTGAAAGGTCTGTAAAGTTATGAATAATGTAATTTCTGCAAAATGTGTCAAATGCGGTAAAGAATACCGGGCAGAACCAAATGTGACCATCTGCTCCTGCGGCGGAATTCTGGATATCCAGTATGACTATGACTATGCAAAATCGCGGATGACGATGCAAACGCTCTCAAAGCGTCCCCATACCATGTGGAGGTACCGCGAAATCCTGCCTGTTGAGGAGAGCACCCCCGACACGCAGCTTCGAGTCGGCTGGAGCCCCCTGTATGAGGAAAAGATTCTTGCGTCACAGTTCGGCATCAAAGCCCTTTATGTGAAGGATGACGGGCAAAACCCGACGGCATCGCTGAAGGACAGGGCTTCGGCAATGGCAGTAGCCAAGGCGTGGGAGGCAGGCGCAGATACGATTGCCTGCTCGTCGACCGGCAATGCCGCATCCTCTTTAGCCGGAAATGCAGCAGCGGCAGGACTTACGACTTATATTTTTGTTCCGTCCCGCGCACCTAAGGGCAAGATTGCCCAGCTGATGATCTTCGGAGCACACGTGATAACAGTGGAAGGATCGTATGAAGATACATTCCGTCTTTCGGCAGAAGCCATTGACCACTGGGGCTGGTACAACCGCAATGCGGCGATAAACCCCTACCTTGTGGAAGGCAAGAAGACAGTATCCCTGGAAATCTGTGAACAGCTGGGCTTTAAAGCGCCTGATTTTGTCGCACTTTCCGTTGGGGACGGCTGCACAATCGCCGGAGTCTGGAAAGGGTTTAAGGACCTGTATGCAATGGGACTGATCGACCATCTGCCCAGGCTGATTTCTGTACAGGCACAAGGCTGCTGTCCGCTCAACCGCAGCATCCGGACCGGGATGCCATGGGAACCGATGGAGGAAAATACTCTTGCGGATTCTATTGCAGTCGGTGTTCCCAGAAATCCCGATAAGGCTATCCAGGCGATTCGCGAATCCGACGGTATCGCCGTCAATGTTTCCGACGAGGAAATCCTGGATGCCATGCGCCTTCTCGGCCGTACATGCGGAGTATTTGGGGAGCCGGCCGGAGTAACCGGTACGGCAGGCCTCAAAAAAGCCTGTGAGCAGGGCCTGATTCCTTCGGATGCAACAGTAGTAACGATCGTAACCGGCAACGGGCTCAAAGATGTCAGCAACGCAATTCTTGCAGGCGGGCAGCCGATCTGCATTTTGCCTGAGATGAACCTGCTTAAAAAAGCTTTTGCAAAAGAAGACCTGCATCCATGAAGCCAGTCTGAATACACCAGGCAAGGAGAGAGTCATGAATGTATTTGATATTGTCGGACCGGTAATGATTGGGCCTTCCAGCTCACATACAGCAGGTGCTGTCCGTATCGGGTATGTAGCAGGCCTTATTTTAGGAAGCTCTGCTGTAAAGGCGGAAATCCATCTCCACGGATCCTTTGCCAAAACATACAAAGGGCACGGTACAGATAAAGCTCTGATTGCAGGTATTTTGGGAATGATGCCTGATGATGAGCGAATTCCCAAAAGCCCGCTGCTTGCCAAAGAAGCAGGTCTTGACGTAACAATTATTCCTGATTTTATTGCAGGAGCACACCCCAACACCGCCCGGATTATTTTGACTGCTGCTGACGGCGAGCAGGTAATTGTACAGGGTGCCTCGATTGGCGGCGGCAATATTGTGATAAATCAAATCAACGGATTGCCTGTCGAATTTGCAGGGCAGTGCGACACCCTGATCGTAATTCACAGGGACACGTCCGGTGTAGTAGCGGAGGTATCCCAGTATCTGGGGGGCCTCGGGATAAATATATCAAGTTTCCGTATGTCCCGCAGTGAAAAAGGCGGGATAGCGATTATGACGATAGAAGTTGACGGTAAGGTTGAACCGGTAATGAACGAGCATATCATGCGGATGCCGAATATCCTCCGCGCGATAGCACTTAGGCTGCACTAGGAGAAGCATATGGATTATTATGATAACTTAGAGCAGCTGCTCACAGCAGCGCGCCTGCAGGGCTGCAGACTCTCAAGCCTGGTACTTGCGCAGCAGGCAAAGGAAATGGAGTGTACCCCCCAAAGTGTTTTTGATCGAATGGAACATCAATATGATGTGATGACACAGTCCGTTCAAAAAGGAATGCAGCCGGGAGTGCGCTCCAACAGCGGACTGACGGGCGGTGACGCGAACAGGCTGGCAAATCAAATCAAAAGCCAAAAACATCTTTGCGGTAATTTGTTTGCCGGAGCACTTGCACGTGCCATGGCTGTTGCGGAAATAAATGCTTCCATGGGTTTGATTGTAGCAGCTCCTACAGCCGGCTCCTGCGGAATACTACCAGCTGCTGTGATTACCATGCAGCAGGAGAAAAATATCTCTAAAAATGAATGTATCATGTCGTTGTTCACAGCTTCTGCCGTTGGTATGGTGATTGCAAAAAATGCATGCCTGTCCGGCGCCCAGGGCGGATGCCAGGCTGAATGCGGTTCTGCCAGTGCGATGGCTGCAGCAGCAATTGTGGAGCTGGCGGGGGGGACCCCGGAAATGATCGGACATGCAGTAGCCATTGCAATCAAAAACACTCTTGGACTTATATGTGATCCAGTTGCCGGCCTTGTTGAAATTCCCTGCATCAAACGCAATGCGTCAGGTGTTTCGAATGCATTTGTGGCAGCTGAACTTGCACTTTCCGGTATTAAAAGTGCCATTCCCGCAGATGAGACAATTGCTGCCATGAAGAATGTGGGGGACAGTATGCAGACGGCATGTAAGGAAACGGGTGAGGGCGGGCTTGCAGCAACCCCAACAGGCCAGCGGATTTTCCGGCAGTTATTTGGCACGGATGCTCCCGGAAACAGTCAGGGATCATAAGATAATTTATTAAAAAGTCAAAATTTTAATAGATTTAGAATCTGAAATTGATTATTATAATAATATAAAATATGCGTTTGAAGAAACGACGACCATTATTTATTCACCTTTGAATAAAAAACATCAGCAGATGGAATCAAGGAGGAAAATCAATGGAAAGACGAATACGCGTAATCAAAGCCATGAGATACCCTGAAATTGCAATTGAGATTATCCCGGGACATTTTGCCACCCGCCACTCCCATATCAATTATTATGTGGACCTGATAAAAGTAACCTGTCATCAGAAGATGGCAATGGAAGCCGGTCAGGCATTGGCAGTCCAGTATGCATCGGTTACACCCGTTGATACAATTGTGTGTCTGGACGGAGGGGAAGTGGTAGCCGCTTTTATGGCCGCTTCTTTATCACGAAAAGACAGCCGTTCCATTAGTGCCGGTTCTGATATATCAATCGTTACACCCGAGACAAATTCAGCGGGCCAGTTGATTCTGCGTGATAATACCCAGAGCATGATCAAAGAAAAGAGCGTTATGCTGATGGTGGCAAAGGCTACTACCGGTAAAACCCTCGATCAGGCAATTGAATATATTCAATATTACGGCGGCCGGGTCAGCGGGATATGTGCCATGTTCAGCGCCATTAAACAGGTGGAAGGAATTCCGGTTAATGCTTTATTTACTACGGATGACATTCCGGGTTACGAAACATACGAACCAGACGATTGTCCGCAGTGCAAGGAAGGCAAAAGGATCGATGCACTTGTCAATAATTACGGTTATTCCAAGCTCTAAGCGCCGGTAACTTGACACCATTGACTTGCTTATGGTATGCTTCCCACATTCTCTTTGCACTGCATATTAATCTACAGTACAATCTGAGCAGGCGATGGACCGTTTTCCGGTTTGTGGGGCTGGGCCGCTGAAGCGGCAGCAGGGCGATTTTACGCATCTGTGGGACAGGAATGTTTCACAGGTGTTTTTTTTATACCTTGAATCACGTATTTTAAGATCAATTGAAGTGTTATAGAGCTATCTTACGCATGCAGAAGCAAACCGGAGGTAACTTTTATGACAGACCAATCTCAATCTCAATCTCAGGCACAGGGGCTGACAACAGCCGAGGCACAAAAGAGACAGGATCAATACGGCCGAAATGAACTGACTCCAGAGAAGAAACAGAATTTTTTCCGCAAAGTGCTCCACACGGTCAGCGAGCCTATGTTTATGCTGCTCTTCATTGCAGCCGTAATCTATTTTATCCTGGGCGAGCCGCGGGACGGAGCGATTATGCTGGTTTTTGTGGTTGGTATAATCAGCATTGATGTCATCCAGGAATGGAAGACCGACAAGACCTTAAGTGCACTTAAGGATTTGTCGGCGCCTCATGTCACTGTTCTCCGGGACGGCAAAGAAACAATCATTGCCAGTGCGGATCTGGTGCCGGGTGACTTAATGATGATTGCAGAGGGTGTTAAAATACCTGCCGATGGCGAAGTTGTCAAAGCAAGTGACCTGTGCGTCGATGAGTCTTCCCTTACAGGAGAAGCGGAAGGTGTCTGGAAGGTTACCGTCGGAAGTACGGAAAAGTCGACAGATTACTGGCGGAGAGACTATTGCTATGCAGGTACTCTGGTAACCATGGGTTCTGCCTATATTTTGGTCGACAAAATCGGTGCGGCTACCGAATACGGTAAGATTGGCACGGATGTCGCTGCTGCGCAGGAAAATCCGACACCCCTTCAGAAGCAGACCGGTCATCTGGTCAAGCTTTGTGCAGGAATCGCTGCCGTTCTTTTTGCCCTGGTCGGCACAATTACATACTTCAATATTCCTGACCATGCATTCGGCGCGCGTATCATCGAGAGCATTCTGTCCGGAATTACTCTTGCGATGGCAATGATCCCGGAAGAATTTCCTGTTATCCTTACCGTTTTTCTGTCGATGGGGGCATGGCGTCTTGCTAAAAAGCAGTCGCTCGTAAGAAAGCTTCCGGCAGTTGAGACGCTTGGGGCCGTATCCGTGCTGTGCGTGGACAAAACAGGTACGATTACCATGAACCGGATGACGGTTCAGGATGTGTGGACGCTGAGGGAAGACATCAACAGTAACGACAGTATGGAGGAATTGATCGAAGTCATGGGTCTTGGCTGCGAGACGGATGCCTACGACCCGATGGAAAAAGCAATGCTCCGTTACTGTGAAGAAAATAAAATAACCAAAGACCACCTTTTCGGAGGTGAACTGATTACGGAATATGCCTTCACGAATGAACTCAAAATGATGGGACACGTCTGGCATCACGACGGAGAAATCATTGTAGCCGCCAAAGGATCCCCTGAAAAAATTCTTACGATCTGCAAATTGACGGAAGACGAGAGCAGACTGACAAATGACAAAATCCTGGAGATGTCCCGGAAAGGTCTTCGTGTCATCGCTGTGGGGATGATGAAGCCTGCCTCGGAAGACCGGATTCCGACGACTATTTCAGAGTGCTCCCTTACTCTGTGCGGATTAATCGGCCTTGCCGACCCGCCCCGGGAATCTGTAAAAGAAGATATAAAGAAATGCACCAGAGCAGGTGTGCGTGTTGTCATGATCACGGGTGACAACGGGATTACTGCAAGCAGCATTGCAAAACAGATCGGCATGCCGAACAGTGATCATATTATTACCGGTGATCAGCTGAATAGCATGAGCGATGATGAACTCAGGGAACGCGTCAGGGATGTCAGCATTTTCTCCCGCGTTGTACCGGAGCATAAAATGAGGATTGTAAAAGCGTTCAAAGAGAACGGGGAAGTGGTCGCTATGACCGGCGACGGCGTCAACGATGCCCCGGCTCTTAAAAATGCGGACATCGGTATTGCAATGGGCAAGCGCGGCTCGGAAGTATCCCGTGAAGCAGCTGATCTGATACTTATGGATGATAATTTTTCAACGATTGTGGACACCATCCGCGATGGTCGAAGAATCTATGACAATATCCGAAAAGCTGTCGGCTATGTGTTTTCAATTCACATACCCATTGCATTTGCCTCCCTGCTGGCACCTCTCATAGGTATTGCACCGGCAAGCCTGATGCTGCTTCCGTTACATGTTGTACTCCTGGAGCTGGTTATCGATCCGACATGCTCCATTGTATTGGAGCGCCAGCCGGCTGAACAGGATATCATGGACAGAAAACCCCGTGATCCGAACGAAAAGCTTCTGTTAACATCCACGCTGGTGAAAAGCGTTTTACAGGGAATGGCCATTTTCGGAGCATCTTTCGGTTCGTATTATTTTTTCCTTCAGCAGAATCCGGACAATGCACCGCTTGCCCGTACGATGGGACTTTCCGTCATTATGCTTGCCAACCTGTTCCTGGTCCAGGTCAACAGTTCCAATAGTAAATTCGCCTTCCGGACGCTGGCTCTTTTAATCAGGGACAAAGTTATGTGGGCCGTAAATATCGGAACATTTGCAGGACTTCTTCTGATGCTGTACACTCCATTGAGTGGGTTTCTGAAGCTGTCCGCTCTTTCCGTCACGCAGTTCCTGCTGGCGTTTGGAATAGCGGCCGCGTCAGTGCTTTGGTATGAAGCTGTTAAATGGGTCCGCCTGATAACAAAAAATAAACAGGTTATATGAAAAGGAAGTGCTTCAATGACATCCAGAAATAAAGTGAAAAGAATGAAAAAAATAAGGGCACTGGCCTTCACTGCAGCCGTTCTTCTAGTGGGAGCAGTTATTGTCTGTTTAGCCGGCAACATCATTCAGTCAGCGAAGGATAATACAGATCAGGCCGGAGGGACTGCAAACCCACAGACTGCCAATACATCAGTCCTTAACGGTATTTCTACGGAAACCACACCTGTACCTGCTCCAACCTCGATCCCCTCGGCTGATCCCACACCGCTTCCGCCGTCGAACCCGGACGATTTGAAAATGTCATGGCTGACCCCTGCAGTTTTTGACGGGGCAAATGCCTTGCCGGAAAAGAAAATGACGGTCACAGGCACAGACGGAGCAACGATTGATTATTGGATATTCAAGAGCGGACAGGCTGTTTCTGAATATCAGGCGAACGAACCGATTTCATTTGGCAAGCCTTCAGACTACACGGGTATTGAAGGGGTCCTCGCTTTTCGAGGAAACAATTACCGGAGTGCACCGGCTTGGGGCTCTGCCCATGTCAGCCAGAAGAAGCTTGAGATCGTCTGGACGAAAGACATCGGCGCCGTCAGCAGTACGGATAGTTACTGGCCGGGCTCAGGCTGGACAGGGCAGCCACTGCTTGTCCATTGGCCGGAATCAACACGGATGGCCATGAATATTTCTTCTGAAATGAAGCAGAAAGATCTTGTCGAAGTCATTTACCCTGTTTTTGACGGAAACATTTATTTTCTGGATCTTGTTACAGGGAAGGAAACACGCAAGCCCATCGACGTGGGATTCACATTTAAGGGTACAGGAGTCATTGATCCGCGCGGTTACCCGATTCTCTACTGCGGACAGGGATTAAATGAAAACGGCGGCACTTATGGGGAATTCAACTACCATATCTTCAACTTGCTCGACCAGACGGAAATGTATGCTTTATATGGGCGTGATGATTTGGCATTCCGCAAATGGGGTGCCTGGGATTCTTCGGGTCTGATAGATGCCAAAACCGATACCTTCATTGAGTGTGCAGAAAACGGCATGGTTTACATGACTAAGCTGAATACCCAATATGACGAAGCAGCCGGAAAACTGTCGATTACCCCGCAGATCACGCGTTATCGCTATCACACGAGCTACTCGGATGAGCTTGGCATAGAAAGTTCACCGGCAGCATATAAGAATTTCCTGTATTTCAGCGACAACGGCGGTGTTGTGCAGTGTCTGGATATCGATACGCTCAAGCCGGTCTGGATTTATAATGCTGAAGATGACAGTGATTGTACGATTACTCTTGAGGAGTCATCATCCGGTGTTTCACTCTATACTGCAAATGAGATTGATAAACGCTCTGCTGTTTCCAAAGTAGGTGCTGACTGCAATATCCGTAAACTTAATGCACTGACAGGGGAACTGATCTGGCAGTACGATATCCCATGTGTCTATCACTTCTACCTTAATGGTGGCGCTTTAGCTACCCCGCTTGTCGGGCAGGATGATATCTCAGATCTGATTATTTTTAATGTATGCCTGACTTCTTCTGAATCAGACGGCAAACTGATCGCACTTGATAAAGAAACCGGCAAGCTGATCTGGGAACGCGACCTGGCTGCCTATAGCTGGAGTTCACCGGTGCCGATAAAGAGTGATGACGGCAAAACGTACGCTGTGTTCTGCGATTCTGCCGGTAATATGCATCTGTTTGATCCAAGGACCGGTAAGGACCTGGATGTCATTTCACTCGGTGCCAATGTCGAAAGCTCGCCTGCGGTCTACAATGATATGTTGGTAGTCGGATCCTATGCTAAAAAAATATTCGGTATAAAAGTCAAATAATCGTTCATTCATCTTGAAACATCAAAAAGGGGCAGTCATATGACCGCCCCTTTTTATCTGCTGAAATCAATGGATCATCTGAGGAATAACCCGTGTTTTTACAATGCCCTGCGAGCTACAACAAAATGTTTTATCCAGTATGAAGTGACGCAGGATCGTTGAACAACTTTGCCGCTTGAAGAAGATGCATCTATCATATTCCCATCGCCGATATAGATTCCTGTATGTCCGATTTTTTTGCCTCCGACACTGAAAAACAAAAGATCTCCCGGCTGCAAATCATCCATTGAAGTTATCTTCTCCCAAACCTTTATCCTCGAATACCCGTATGCCGTATTCCGATCGACGGATACCCCC
>JGI24131J36419_10000921_pt1 | contig 10817 bp, 7 predicted proteins | sample BarGraNGADG00211_2_FD_36419 | JGI IMG/M metagenome (IMG submission 36419) | reverse complement strand
ACGAGGCGTTCGGCGCGGCGCGGGAGGCCGTCGAGCGGGCCCCCCAGGACTGGGCGGCCTGGTTCCGGCTGGGTTTCGCCTACGACGCCGCCCACGATCGGCGGCGGGCCCGCGCGGCACTGCGGACCGCGGCCCGGCTGCGTCGGACCCCGTCAGAGGTCTCCTGAGTCAGATCTGGGCGGTCCAGCGGTTCTCGACGACGCCGCGAAGCCGACCACCCGCGGTCCGTCACAGGCGACGAGCAGGCGGTGAGCAGGGGAGGGGGTGCGCTGATCGCGGCGGCCCACTGGTCCCGCACGGCCGTCACGTCCAGGTTCTCCAGGGTCTCGGCGCCCAGCACGTCCGTGTGGCTGGCGCGCCAGGCGCGCAGCTGGAGGCGGGTGATCGCCGCCTCGTCCTGCGCGATGGCCGGTCGGACGGAGACGTCGGCATGCTCGCGGAAGAGGCCCATCGCAGGCAGGTTACCCGCGGTGTCAGAGCGCGGCCGTACCCTGGGCGCCATGCCGGACGTCACGCCTCCCGAGGCAGCCGAGACAGTGGACACCCAGTTCGAGGACCTGCTCCGTCACGTCCTGGCGAACGGGACAGCAAAGTCCGACCGGACCGGCACCGGCACCAGGAGCGTCTTCGGCCACCAGATGCGGTTCGACCTGTCGGCGGGGTTCCCGCTGGTGACCACCAAGCGGGTGCACCTGAAGTCCATCGTCTACGAGCTGCTCTGGTTCCTGCGTGGGGAGTCCAACGTTGCCTGGCTCCGTGAGCACGGGGTGAGGATCTGGGACGAGTGGGCGGACGCCGATGGCGAGCTGGGCCCGGTCTACGGAGTCCAGTGGCGGTCCTGGCCGACCCCCGACGGGGGGCACGTCGACCAGATCGCTCAGGTGGTCGAGGCTCTGCGGACCGACCCGGACTCCCGGCGGCACATCGTCTCGGCGTGGAACGTCGCGGACATCCCGGCGATGGCCCTTGCGCCGTGCCACGCCTTCTTCCAGTTCTACGTCGCCGACGGCCGGCTCTCCTGCCAGCTGTACCAGCGGTCGGCCGACCTGTTCCTCGGTGTGCCGTTCAACCTGGCCTCGTACGCCCTGCTCACCCACATGGTCGCCCAGCAGACCGACCTGGCGGTCGGGGACTTCGTCTGGACCGGCGGCGACTGCCACATCTACGACAACCACGTCGAGCAGGTCAGCACCCAGCTGTCCCGCGAGCCGTACCCCTTCCCGCAGCTCCGGCTGAGGCGCGCGGCATCGATCTTCGACTACGCCTACGACGACGTCGAGGTGGTCGGGTACCAGCACCACCCGGCGATCGCCGCGCCGATCGCCGTCTGATGCTCGCGGCGATCTGGGCGCAGTCCACCGACGGGTTCATCGGGCGCGATGGCGTGCTCCCATGGTCCGTTCCGGAGGACATGGCGCACTTCCGGCGACTCACCGACGATCAGGTGGTCGTGATGGGCCGGGCCACCTGGGAGTCGCTGCCGGACCGCTTCCGGCCGCTGCCCGGCCGCGACAACATCGTGCTCTCCCGGCATGCGGTCGTCCTCGCCGGAGCGAGCGTCGTGCCCGACGTCGCCGCCGCTCTGCACGCCGTTGCCGGCCGGCCGGCCTGGGTGATCGGGGGCGCGCAGGTGTACGCCGCCCTGCTGCCGCACACGGACCGGCTCGAGGTGACCGACGTCGACGTCGTGTCGGCTCCGGAACCCCGGCCCCGGACCTGGGAGCCGGGTGGGTCTCCGTCGGCCGGGACCCGGACGACGGGTGGTACACCTCGCGCACCGGCGTGCGCTACCGGTTCCGCTCGCTGAGCCGGTCGGCGGGCGAAATGGCGGCGCAGGTCCCGGACGGGCAGCGGTAGGTTGTCCGCCATGGCCCCCGCGTCCCGGCCGTTCGGCTACCTCCTGACTGCCATGGTCACCCCGATGGCCGCGGACGGCTCGGTCGACATCGACGCCGGGGTCGCGCTGGCTCGCCACCTGGTGGACCACGGCCACGACGGTCTGGTGCTCAACGGCACCACCGGAGAGGCGCCGACCACCCACGCACCGGAGAAGGCGGAGCTGGTCCGCGCCGTCGTCGAGGCGGTGGGTGACCGGGCCGTCATCGTGGCGGGTGCCGGCTCCAACGACACCGCGCACGCCGTCCGGATGGCCGAGCAGGCCGCCGAGGCCGGCGCGCACGGAGTGCTGGTGGTGACCCCGTACTACTCCCGACCCTCACAGGAGGGCATCTACCAGCACACGGTCGCGGTGGCCGACGCCACCGAGCTCCCGGTGATGCTCTACGACGTCCCGGGCCGGACTGTCGTGCGGTACTCGGCGCGGACCCTTGACCGGCTGGCCGCGCACGACCGGATCGTCGCGGTCAAGGACGCCACCGCCGACCCGCAGTCCGCGCTGCGGAACATCGCTCGCACCGGGCTGGCCTGGTACTCCGGGGACGACGGGATGCTGCTGCCGTACCTGTCGGTCGGAGCGGTCGGCCTGGTGAGCATGACGGGCCACCTCGCCGGCGACGGCCTCGCCGAGGTGATCCGCGCCTTCCACGCCGGAGACCTGGTGGGCGCCCGGGCCCGGTTCATCGCCCTGCTGCCCGTCATCGACCTGATCTGTGGTTCGGGCAACGGTGCCCTGCGCGCCAAGACTGCCCTCGCCCTGCTCGGACTCATCCCGACCGCCACCATGCGCCTGCCGCAGGTCGGCGCCGACGAGGCCGAGACCGCCGAGGTCCGCGCCGCCCTGGTGGCGGCGGGCCTATTGGACTGAGCACGATCCGAGGCGTGGCCTCGGCGCACGAACCGAGGCGACTCGGCCGGATGTCACACCGAACACGGAGGTCCCATGTCCCACCCGCACCCTGAGCTCGGCCCGCCGCCGCCGCTCGAGCCCGGCACGCTGCGCATCGTCCCGCTCGGCGGTCTCGGCGAGATCGGCCGCAACATGACGGTCTTCGAGTACGACGGCCGCCTGCTGATCGTCGACTGCGGCGTCCTGTTCCCCGAGGACCACCAGCCCGGCGTCGACCTGGTGCTGCCGGACTTCGACTACATCGCCGAGCGCCTCGATGACGTCGAGGCGCTGGTCCTGACGCACGGGCACGAGGACCACATCGGCGCCGTGCCATACCTGCTCCGGTTGCGGCCCGACATCCCCGTCGTGGGGTCCGAGCTCACACTGGCGTTCGTCGAGGCCAAGCTCAAGGAGCACCAGATCACGCCGCTGACCCTTGGGGTCCGCGAGGGCCAGTCGGAGCGCTTCGGGGTGTTCGACTGCGAGTTCGTCGCCGTTACGCACTCCATCCCGGACGCCCTCGCGGTGATGATCCGCACCCCGGCCGGCAGCGTGCTGCACACCGGCGACTTCAAGATGGACCAGCTGCCGCTGGACGGGCGGATCACCGACCTGCGGGCGTTCGCCCGGCTCGGCGAGGAGGGGGTCGACCTGTTCATGGTCGACTCGACCAACGCCGAGGTCCCTGGCTTCACCACCCATGAGATCGAGATCGGCCCGGTGCTGGACCAGCTGTTCGAGTCGGCGGAGAAGCGGGTCATCGTTGCCTCGTTCGCCTCGCACGTGCACCGGGTGCAGCAGGTGCTGGACGCCGCACACACCCACCGGCGCAAGGTGGCAATGGTCGGACGCTCGATGGTCCGCAACATGGGCATCGCGGCCGAGCTGGGCTACCTCACCGTCCCCGAGGACGTTCTGGTGGATGTCAAGGCGGTAGACGACCTGCCGCCGGACGAGGTCGTGCTGATGTGCACCGGTTCGCAGGGCGAGCCGATGGCCGCCCTGTCCCGGATGGCCAACCGCGACCACCGGATCGAGGTGGGCCGCGGCGACACCGTGATCCTCGCCTCCTCGATGATCCCGGGGAACGAGGCAGCGGTGTTCCGGGTGATCAACGGCCTGACCCGGATGGGTGCGAGGGTCGTGCACCAGGGCAGCGCGCGGGTGCACGTCTCGGGTCACGCGGCTGCCGGCGAGCTGCTCTACTGCTACAACATCGTGCGACCGCGCAACGTCATGCCGGTGCACGGCGAGGTGCGGCACCTGGTGGCCAACGGNGCCATCGCGGTCCGCAGCGGTGTGCCTCCCCAGCGGGTGGTGCTGGCCGAGGACGGCGTGGTGGTCGATCTGGTGGACGGNCGTGCCCAGATCGTCGGGGCGGTGCCGTGCGGGTACGTGTACGTCGACGGCTCGAGCGTCGGGGCGATCACGGAGGTCGAGCTCAAGGACCGCCGGATCCTCGGCGAGGAGGGGTTCATCTCGATCTTCGTGGTGATCGACTCGGCCACCGGGAAGGTGGTCGCCGGCCCGCAGATCCACGCGCGCGGGGTCGCGGAGGACGAGAGCGTGTTCGACGCCGTCCTGCCGGATATCGCCAGGGCCCTGGAGGAGGCGGTCTTCGCGGGGAGCTTCGATCCACAGCAGCTCCAGCAGGTGGTTCGGCGTGTGGTCGGGCGCTGGGCGTCCAACCACCTGCGCCGGCGGCCGATGATCATCCCGGTGGTGATCGAGGCCTGAGGACCACGCCCGACCCCTTGACGTGAGGCCGAGGGAGGTCGCGAGCCGGTCGATCTGCTGATCGACGGCTGCCTCGAGCGCGAGGTCCGCCGGGTCCCCATCGGTGCCGGGCTGCTGATCGTCGGACCGCGACACGGGCGCCCCGTCCCGGGCCGTCGGTGCCCTCACAGGTACCGTGGGACCATGGCCAGTCGTACGTCCGCGCCCCGACGTGGAGCGCGGACGCCCGCGCCCCGGACCGGCGCGCGGGCCTCCGTGCCCCGGGCGGCGTCCCGTTCGGCGCGTCCGGCCGGCCGGACGCGCACGCCGGTCCCCACGCACTCGCTGCCGGTGCGCATGGTTCGGGGAGTCTGGATGGGCGGTGCGCACCTGGTCGGCGGCACGGCGCGGCGGATCGGCCAAGGCGCGCGGGACCTGGACCCGGCGCACCGCCGGGACGGGGCGGCGTTCGCCTTGCTGGCCGCGGCGGTCGTGGTCGCCGCACGGGAGTGGTGGGGCCTGTCGGGCTCGGCCGGTGAGGTGCTGCACGCGGTCGTTGCCGGGACGTTCGGCGTCCTCGGCGCCGCCGTACCGGTGCTGCTCGTCGGCGCCGCCGTGCAGCTGATGCGTCACCCCGACCGGGTGGAGGCGAACGGGCGGCTGGGGGTCGGCGTGTCGGCCCTGGTCCTGGCCACCTGCGGGATGATCCACCTGTCCGCCGACCTGCCATCGCCGTCCGACGGCTTCGGACCGGTCCGGGCGGCCGGCGGAGTGCTCGGCTACCTCGTGGCGACGCCGCTGGAGAGCCTGCTGACAGTCTGGGTGACCGTCCCGATCCTGGTGCTGCTCGGCGTGTTCGGGATCCTCGTCCTGACGGCCACCCCGGTGCACGCGATCGGCGCGCGGGTGCGTGACGGCTTCCGGTGGCTCACCGGCGCGCGGGCCCCGGAGGAAGCGCCGACATCCCTTGCCACGCGGCCGACCTTCGCGCAGGAGCAGGTGGGGCCGCGGCGCCGGTTCGGCCGTCGGGATCGGTCCGGCGCGACCGGGGACGGTCGTGCGGGCGATGACGCTCTCACAGCCGCCGCGACGACCGAGGCCATGCCGGACGGTCACTCGGTCGACGTCTCGAACGACGACGTCTTCACCAGCGTGCTGCCGAGAGCCGAGCTTGCTGCGCCACCGGTGAAGACGCCCGTCCCGCGGGGCGAGCAGCCGATGCTGGACGGCGACGTGATCTACCTGCTCCCGTCCGAGGAGCTGTTGGCAAAGGGGATGCCGCACAAGGTGCGTTCCGCTGCCAACGACCGCGTGGTCGAGTCGTTGACGAACGTGCTCGAGGAGTTCGAGGTGGACGCTCAGGTGACCGGGTTCACCAGGGGGCCAACGGTCACCCGCTACGAGGTGGAGCTCGGGCCCGGCATCAAGGTGGAACGCGTCACGGCGCTCAGCCGGAACATCTCCTACGCGGTCGCCAGCGCCGATGTGCGGATCCTCTCGCCGATCCCTGGCAAGTCCGCGATCGGCATCGAGATCCCGAACACCGACCGCGAGACGGTCTCCCTCGGTGATGTGCTCCGCTCGTCCGCATCTCGCCGCAGCGAGCACCCCATGATGATCGGCGTCGGCAAGGACGTCGAGGGCGGCTACGTCGTGGCGAACCTCGCCAAGATGCCGCACCTGCTCGTCGCCGGCGCCACCGGTGCCGGCAAGTCGAGCTTCATCAACTCGATGATCATCTCCGTCCTGATGCGGTCGACCCCGGACGAGGTCCGGATGATCCTGGTCGACCCCAAGCGGGTCGAGCTGACCGTCTACGAGGGCATCCCGCACCTGATCACACCGATCATCACCAACCCCAAGAAGGCCGCCGAGGCTCTGGAGTGGGTGGTGCGGGAGATGGAGCAGCGCTACGACGACCTGGCGAACTTNGGCTACAAGCACATCGACGACTTCAACGCCGGCGTGCGGGCAGGCAAGGTGCGCCCGCTCCCGGGCAGCCAACGGAAGGTCGCCCCGTACCCGTATCTGCTTGTGATCGTGGACGAACTTGCCGATCTCATGATGGTGGCACCGAGGGACGTCGAGGCGTCGATCCAACGCATCACACAGCTGGCCCGCGCGGCCGGGATCCATCTTGTGCTCGCCACCCAGCGCCCGAGCGTCGACATCGTCACCGGGGTGATCAAGGCCAACGTCCCGTCCCGGATGGCCTTCGCGACCTCGTCGCTGACCGACTCAAGGGTGGTGCTCGACCAGGGCGGTGCGGAGAAGCTGATCGGCCAGGGCGATGCCCTCTTCCTGCCGATGGGCGCGGCCAAGCCGATGCGGGTGCAGGGCGCGTGGGTCACCGAGACCGAGATCCACGCGGTCGTGAACCATGTGCGCACCCAGCTCAAGCCCAGCTACCGCACCGACGTGACGATCGTGGCCAGCCGCAAGCAGGTGGACGACGACATCGGCGACGATCTCGACCTGCTGCTCCAGGCAGCCGAGCTGGTGGTGACGACGCAGTTCGGCTCCACCTCCATGCTGCAGCGCAAGCTAAGGGTCGGGTTCGCCAAGGCCGGTCGACTGATGGACCTGCTGGAGTCGCGGGAGGTCGTCGGGCCGTCCGAGGGCTCCAAGGCCCGTGAGGTCCTGGTCGCCTCGGACGACCTGGCCGGGACCCTCGCCATGCTGCGCGGTGACCCACCGGAAGCCGAGGATCTCTACGACCAGACCGACGACGGCGTCGGCAGTGCCGGGGGACAGCCGTGGGCGACGCAGGAGCGCTGACCGGGGTCCTCGTCGTCCTCGTCGTCGTCATAGCGCTGCTCGCGCTCGGTCTGTGGCAGGTGGCGGTGGCGGCCCGGCGGTCCGCGGCGCGTGGCGTGGCGGCCGCCGCGACGATGGAACGGCGGGTTGCGGCGGTCCTCGCCGCCGGGCGGGACGGCATCATCGTGCACTCGACCGTCGGCGAGGTGCTGGAGTTGAACGAGGCTGCCGCGCGCGTCCTTGACGTTCCGGTCGCATCGATCGTCGGGCAGTTGGTCCAGCAGCTGCCCGTCCGGTGGGTCACGGAGAAGGGCCAGGACGCGTCGCCCGGCGCGGTCTTCGCCCCGTCGCCGTCCGCGCTACCGGATGCCGCGCCGTTCGTCGTCGGTGCCATGCCGCACTCTGGTGCACCGGTCCGCTTCGTCCAGGTGAGCACCCGCGCCGTCGCCATGCCGGACGGTGACAAGGAGATGCTCACGATCCTGGCCGACGTGACCGGACCCCGGCAGATGCGGGCGGCGCTGGCTCGGTCGGAGACGCAGTTCCGGCTCGCCATGGAGAACGCACCGATCGGGATGGCACTGGCCGACCCGCAGTGGCGGCTGCAGGAGGTCAACGCGGCGCTGGCGGCCCTCTTCGCCACGGAGCCCTCGGTCCTCATCGGTCGCGACCTGTCGGCCCTTTCTCATCCGGACGACCGGGCGACCGAGCGTGCCCATGTGCAGCGCCTGCTGGCCGGCGAGGGGGACCGGTTCAGCCTGGAGAAGCGGTACCTGCGGCCCGACGGCCATACCATCTGGGCGGTGCTCGACGTCGTGCTGGTACGAACGCCCGAGGGCGCACCGGACCATTTCGTCGCCCAGCTCAGAGACGTCACCGACGCTCGGATGCAGTCCGAGATGCTCACGCACCGGGCGATGCACGATCCTCTGACCGGGCTGGCCAACCGGATGCTCATGCAGGAGGTGCTCCAGAAGGCCGTCGAGCCGCAGGATGCCCCTGGCAGGGTTGCCGTGCTGGCGATCGACCTCGACGAGTTCAAGGAGATCAACGACCGGTACGGGCACCNGGCCGGTGACGACGTGCTGGTCCATGTCGCCGGCGTGCTGCGGGCGGCGACNGCCGGGCGCGGAACNGTCTCGCGCACCGGTGGCGACGAGTTCGTCGTCGTGATCCAGGACAACGACGCCGCGCGGGCATCCTTCGAGGTGGCGGCCGGGATCCACCGGGGGTTGCTGAATCCGGTCCGCACGCACCGCCGGCAGCTGCCGGTCCGCGCCAGCATCGGTATCGCGGTGGCCGAGCCGTCGGTGCTCACGGGCGGCGCGATGGGCATCCTCGCCGCTGCCGACGCCGCCCTCTACCGTGCGAAGGGTGCCGGCCGGGGCAGGACCGAGGTGTTCGACCGGTCGATGACCATGGCGACCGGGAGCAAGCACGGCGCCGTAGCGGAGCTGGTCCAGGCCATCGAGCGCGGTGAGCTGGTGCTGCACTACCAACCGACCGTCGACCTGGCCACCGGTGTGGTGGTGGGTCACGAGGCCCTCGTGCGTTGGCAGCACCCGGAACGGGGGCTGCTGCTGCCCGGGTCCTTCCTGCCGACTGCCGCGGAGTCCGGCCTGGCCGTGAGGCTGGGCACGAACGTCGTCCACCAGGCGGCGGCGTTCCTTGCGCGGACGCAGGCGACCGGCCACTGGGTGTCGGTGAACGTGTCGGTCGAGCAGCTGGGGGACGGCGAGTTCGCCGCGCAAGCCCTGATGGCGATCTCGCGCAACCGGGTGGCACCGGGCCGTCTCGTCGTCGAGCTCACCGAGGCGGGCCTGGTGGAGTCCGGGAGCCGGGTGCGCCACGAGCTGGCCGAGCTGCGCGCAGCGGGGATCCCCGTGCTCCTTGACGACTTCGGGACCGGCATCGCGCCGTTGTCCTACCTGCGCGACCTCCCGGTCGACGGGGTCAAGCTCGACATGTCGTTCACCGCCGGCATCCCCGAGGACCCGGCCGCCGCGCGGGTCAGCCGCGCCCTGGGGGCGCTGGCCCGGGAGATGGGGTTGATCACCATCGCCGAGGGCATCGAGACGTTGGAACAGGCGCGGTTCCTGTGCGAGTGCGGCTGGCACTACGGCCAGGGCTGGCTGTTCGGGGCGGGCGAGTCGGAGCCGTCGAGCACCCGTGACAGAGGCGCTCAGCCGGCGCTGCGGACCCTGAGCAGGCGCAGCGGCGGCTGCCCGGTCGGCTCGGTGGGGTTCGGCCGCTCGGTAGCAGCAGTCCCCACGACGGCGGCCACCCGTGCGTACCTCGCGGCGAGGTCCGCGGCAGAAGCCTCGCCGGCGCCCGATCCGGCGGCGACGTCTGCCGACAGCGGGTAGACCCGGTAGCCGCCCTGCCGGTCGACCGTTACCGCCGACCACTCGACAGACTGCACCGTCGCCGGCCCGTCGTGCGGTTTGCGGAACGTCGCGGTGAGCAGCAGCCCGGAGTCGGTCTCGGCGGTGCAGCACTGCGCGCTCTGGTTGGAGATGAAGTTGCCCAGCCCGTAGGCCACCCACATCCCCTCGCCACGCGGCCCACCGGGGAGCTCGGCGATGGGCTGCGGGACGTGCGCGTGGTGGCCGATCACCAGGTCGATCACGCCCGAGGCGGCCAGCTCGGCGGCGATCTGCTCCTGGCGGTCGGTCGGAGCTGAGACGTACTCGACGCAGCAGTGGATGCTCGCGACCACGATGTCGGCGCCCGCTTCCCGCGCCGCGATCGCCTGCTGGATGAGCGTTGCCGTGTCGATCAGCGAGACGCTCCACGGAGCGTCCGCCGGGATGGGCATCCCGTTCGTGCCGTAGGTCGCCGCGATGTGCGCGACCCGGATGCTCTGCTGGTTCCGGTTCAGGGCGTACACCTGCGGCGCAGCGGCCTCCTCCGCGGTACGCCCGGTGCCCACGTGGCCGAGCCCGGCCGCGTCGAGCGCGTCGAGGGTGGCGGTGATGCCGGCCGCACCTCTGTCGAGGCTGTGGTTGGACGCCGTCGAGCAGCCGTCCCAGCCGTTTGCCTTCAGGGCCGCCGCGATCTCCGCCGGCGCCCCGAACATCGGGTAACCGGACGGTGCCGTCCCTGGTGGGGCGATCGGCACCTCGAGATGGCACAGCGCCAGGTCCGCACCGGCGATCCACGGCTGCAGCGGCGCGAGCAGGGGGGTGAAGTCGTAGCCGCCNTCGGGGGTCCGTGCCGCGGCGAGCACCGGTTGGTGCAGCAGGACGTCGCCGGCCGCGACGAGGGNGAACACGGCGTCCTCGGGCGTGGTCGGGGTGGGTGACGGGGTGGGCGTCGGCGTCGGCGTCCGGACCGGGGTGGTGGGCTCCGGTGTGTTCTGCGCGACCTCGTCCGCCGGCGTCCAGGGGAGCCCGCCGGCCAGCGCCGCGCCGGCCCCGGCCGCGCCGACCAGCACCGCGAGCACGGCCAGGGTCACCCGGCGGGACGCTGCGGTGCGGTGGGCCTGCGAACGGGCGTGCCGCGTCACGGCGCGACACTACCGCGCGACGCCCCGCCGCCCTGGGACCGGCGGCCC
>JGI24131J36419_10000919_pt1 | contig 10827 bp, 10 predicted proteins | sample BarGraNGADG00211_2_FD_36419 | JGI IMG/M metagenome (IMG submission 36419) | reverse complement strand
CTTCAAGACCACTCCGACCGTACGGGCATGCGCATTCAAATCGAGCTCAAGCGCGACGCGATTCCCCAGGTGGCGCTCAACAAGCTCTTCAAGCACACGTCTTTGCAGACGACCTTCGGCTACAACGCCGTGGCGCTGGTCAAGGGCGTGCCGCGTACCCTCTCGCTGCTCGAGCTTGTGCGCGAGTACCTCGACTTCCAGCGTGAGGTCATCGTCAGGCGCTTGAAGTACGAGCTGCGCCAGGCCGAGCGCCGCGCCCACGTTCTCGCCGGTTATCTGATCGCGCTCGACAACCTTGACGCCGTGATCGCGCTGATCCGCGCTTCGAACGACGCCGAGATGGCGCGCAACGGGCTGATGGAGGAGTTCAAGTTTTCCGAGATCCAGGCTCAGGCAATCCTCGACCTGCGCCTGTCGCGCCTGACTCAGCTCGAGCGCCAGAAGATCGATGCGGAATACGCCGATTTGCAGGAGCTAATCGCAGAGCTGAGGGCGATTCTCGGCGACCAGACGAGGGTCGACGGCCTGATCCGAGAAGAGCTGCAAGACATTCGGTCGGTCTTCGGCAAGCGCGACGATCGCCGCACGGAGATAATCGCCGGCGAGACCGAGCTCGAGCTCGAGGACATGATCGCAGAAGAGGACATGGTGATTGCGATCACGCGCTCCGGCTACATCAAGCGCCTACCGGTGACCGCCTACCGCGAGCAGCGCCGCGGCGGCGTCGGCGTGATGGGGATGGATCTCAAGGAAGACGACTACATCGAGCACCTCTTCGTGGCCTCGACCCACGACTACATCCTCTTCTTCACCAATGTGGGCAAGGTCTACCGGTTGAAGGTGCACGAGCTTCCGCTTGGCTCGCGTCAGTCGAAAGGGCGCGCGATCGTCAATCTCCTTCCCTTCCGCCAGGACGAGAAGGTACGCGCCGTCATCCAGACGCGCGAGTTCAAGGAGGCCGAGTACCTCGTCTTCGCGACGCGAAAGGGTCTCGTCAAGAAGACACGCTTCGCCGACTACAACACGCCGCTAAAGGCAGACGGGATCATCGCCATCAAGCTCCGCGAGGACGACGAGCTGGTCGGTGTCCGGCACTCCACGGGAAGCGAGGACATCCTGCTCGTATCGCGCAAGGGGCAGGCGATTCGCTTCCACGAGACCAACGCGCGTCCGATGGGCCGACCGACCTCGGGCGTCCAGGGCATGCGCCTACGTGCCGACGACGAGGTGATCGCAATTGCGATCGCCCAGGACGACATGGAGTTGCTGGTCGTGACCGAGAACGGTTACGGAAAGCGCACCCGTATCGCCGACTATCCCGTCAAAGGGCGCGGCGGGCTCGGCGTGAGGACGATTCGACTAACCGAGGCGCGCGGCCGTCTGGTCGGCGCCAAGGTCGTCAGGAACGGCTACCAGGTGATGCTGATCTCGAACGAAGGCACGATGATCAAGATCCCGGTCGAGGACGTCAGGCGTATGGGCCGCTCGACCCAGGGCGTAATCGTGATGCGCCTGCGCGGCGAGGAAGAGCGCGTCTCGAGTCTGGCGCCGGTGGTCGAATCGGAAGAGCCAGTAGTCGAAACCGAAGAGCCAGTAGTCGAATCCGAAGAGCCAGTAACCGAATCGGAAGATAACGACGAAGAAGGCGAGCCCGTCGCCGAGAGCGAAGAGGGCTCGCCGGAATAGACCCTAGAGCGAGGCTTCGCGCAGCCGCGTGGCCGCTTCCTCGGGAAGCAGAGTGTTGATGAAGATGCCGCCGCCGAGCTCGATGGCGGCGTAGGTGTTGAGCCGCGGCACCAGCTCGAGGTGCCAGTGGCCGTCGGCCTGAAAGTTGTGCAGCCAGAGATTGAAGGGCGAGGCGCCTTCGACCGCGTTCAGTCGCCGTACTCCCTCGGCCGCCAGCGCCAGCGCCGCAGCCAGAAGCTCGCCGCTACCGAAGGCATCGGGCTGGTGATCGTCCGGCGCGACCAATAGCTCGTAGGGCGCCCTGCCGGTTGCTGCAACGGCGAGCGAAACGGTGCTGTCGCCGAGCTTGCGCTCGGCCAGCTTCAGGGCCGGATCGAGGTCGTGCAGGAGAGCGCAAAGCGCGCAGCCGTCTCGCCGCAACCGCGGCGCCTCGGCCGCGACCTCCGGTGGAAGACGGTCGAGCCAGACCAGCTGGGAGTGCGAGTGCGGTCGGCTCGCGCCTGCGGCGACGCCCTCGTTGATCACTGCCAGGAGATGGTCGAAGCCCTGCGCCCAGGCGCGCTCGGCTGCCTCGGCCCAGGACGCGGCGATCAGGACGAGCTGCTCATCGGAGAGGTCGGCCAGCGAGCGAGTGTGAGCCGGCGTGTGCACGACGACCTGCTGCCGCTCGAAGGCGGGGTAGAGGTTGGGTACGACGCGCACCTTCCAGCCCGGTGTGTCGGGCGCCCGGCCCTTCTCGGTGCCGAGCGCAAAGAGCTCGGGCGGAGTCTCTTGCTCACGCCCTTCGCAGAACGGGCAGTTTTCTGCCTCATCCGGCGCCGCGGGCTCTCGCAGGGCCTCGTGGTTACCCGGGCGCTTCGTGCGCGCCGGCGCGAAGATCACCTCGCGCCCTGAAAGCGGGTCGCTGAGGATTTGCGCCCTGGTGCTGGGCTCGCTAGAGCGATTCGCGTCCGTCATCGGCCGAAGCAGCGTAGCGAAGCCGAGCGCAAGCGCAAAAGCGGGCGCGGAAAGCAGCACTACTCAAACGGTCACCTCGGCCAGCCAGAGCTCGTAGTGCCGCTCGAGCTGCTCGAGAATGCAGACGAGTAGGTCGATGCGGTCAACCGGGCGCCCGAGCTCGAGAGCAAGCGAGCCGGCCGGAAAGACCGGGCGCTCGGGCAGGTCGCCGGCCTCCTGGTCGACGTTGACTCCGACTCCCAGCACAACGCGCCCGGCGCTCGACTCGGCGAGGATGCCGGCGATCTTCTTCCCCCCGAGCAAGACGTCGTTTGGGTGCTTGACCGTCGCCCGGCCGCCGAACGAGGCGATTGCCTGGACGATTGCCTCGGCAGCGACGGGTGTGAAAGAAGCAAGCCGGGCAATCTCGACCTGCGGCCGCAAGCAAAGCGAGAAGAGCAGGCCTTTCCCCGCCGCTCCCTGCCAGTCGCGCCCTCTACGTCCTCTTCCCCGCGTCTGCTCCTCGGTCAGCGCCAGCGCGCCCTCGGGCGCGTCCGCGGGGAGCAGGTCCTGAGTGGAGGAGCAACGCTCCGCGTAGAGGAAAAGAGGCGCTCCGAAGCGCCCCCGCAGGCGCGGCCTGACGGCTACAGGCGCGAGCGTAATGGCCACGATCTCTACACTAGTTCAGCCGTGAAACCCCAGGGAGCCAATCGCCGTCGAATCAGTAGCCCACTCAGGGCCGACTCGATAATCCGTTACGAAAGGCTCAGCGATCCCATCTTGATCAAGCGCGCGAAAGACGGCGACGAGAAGGCGCTCGGGGCGCTCTGTGAGCGCTACGCGGAAAGAGTCGGGCGCATCGCTCGGCGCGAGCTCTCCGATCAGCGCGACGCCCAGGACGCGGCGCAGGAATCACTACTCAAGCTCTGCCAGAGGATCGGGCAATACCGAGGCGAGGCGCAGTTCGCGACCTGGCTGCACCGGCTGGTGGTCAACACCTGCCACGACACGGCGGCCCGCGAGGGTCTGCGTCGTGCGGCGCCGCTGCCAGAGGAGTTTGAACTGGAGCAAGCCAGAGACTGCGATCCGGTTGCCGAGACGCTGGGCGCGGAGTTGCGCGCCGAGCTCTCGAGCCATCTGAGCGAGCTACCCGTCGAGCAGGCCCGCGTGGTCGTGCTCAAGGACGCTCTCGGCTTCTCGTTCGAACAGATCGCCGGCGCGGCTCGGATGCCCGTCGGCACTGCCAAGTGCTACGCGCACCGTGCTCGCAAACGGCTTCGCGAGCGGCTCACAAAGGAGGCAGCCGCATGACGCTGACGCTCCCGCTGGGAAAGGCGGAGATCGAGGCGATACTCCCGCACCGCGACCCCTTTTTGCTCATCGACGAGGTGGTCGAGCTGGAGCCCGGAAAACGGGCCGTAGCGCGCAAGACCGTGCGCGCGGATGAGTGGTTCCTCGCCGGTCACTTTCCCGGCAGGCCGATCATGCCCGGCGTGCTCATGGTCGAAGGTCTCGCCCAGACAGGTGCCGTCATCGTTCTCACGCTCGAGGAGAACCACGGCAAGATGGTGCTCTTCGGCGGTATCGACGGCGTGCGCTTCAAGCGCCTGGTCGAGCCCGGCGAAACGCTCGAGTATGTCTGCGAGATCGAAGCAATGCGCGGGCCGTTGGGAAAGGCAAGGTCAAGGCCACGGTCGACGGGCAGATTGCTGTCCGCGGCGCGCTGACCTTCGCGGTGGAGCAGTGATAGGCGTCTGCTCAGGAAGGCCCGTCTCGATCACGGGACTCGGTTGCTACGCGCCCGAACGCGTGCTCACGAACGACGAGCTTGCGAAGACGGTTGAGACAAGCGACGAGTGGATTCAGACGCGCACCGGTATTAAGGAGCGGCGAATCGCGGCGCCGGACGAGGCGACCTCCGACCTCTGCCTTCCCGCGGCCGAAGCGGCTCTTGCCGATGCGGCCGTCAAGGGCTCCGAGATCGACCTGGTCATCGTGGCCACGATCACGGCGGACATGCCCTTTCCCTCTACGGCCGCGATTCTCGCCAGTCGCCTCGGTGCCGCGAACGCGGCGGCCTACGACCTCTCGGCGGGATGTACGGGCTTTGTTTACGCGATCACGCAGGGCTACAGCGCAATCGCCGCCGGCCTCGCGCGTCGAGTGCTTGTGGTCGGTGCCGACACGCTCTCACGGATCGTGGACTGGAGCGATCGAGCCACCTGCGTTCTCTTTGGCGACGGCGCCGGCGCCGTCGTGCTGGAGCGGGTCGAGGCGGGCGGCTTTCACGTTTTTGAGCTGGGCGCTGATGGAGCGGGCGGTATGGAGCTCTTCATGCCGGCCGGCGGCTCTCGCCGGCCCGCAAACGCCGAAACGGTTGCGGCGCGCGAGCACTATGTGAAGATGAACGGGCGCGAGGTGTACAAATTCGCGACCAGAGTGCTGCCGAGCTCGGCCAGGGCGGTGCTCGAGGCCTCGGAGAGAAGCATCGCGGACATCGACCTGTACGTCCCGCACCAGGCGAACCTTCGTATCATCGAACACGCCGCCAAGAAACTGGGAATCGAAAAAGAGCGCGTTTTCGTCAACGTCGATCGTTACGGCAACACCTCGTCGGCCTCGATCCCGCTCGCACTTTGCGAAGCGCGAGCAGAAGGACGTCTGAAGGACGGAATGCTCGTGCTCATGACGGGAATGGGCTCGGGGCTGACCTGGGGGTCGAGCGTGATCACGTGGACAGAAGGGAGAGACAATGAGCACTGACGCTGGAGAGGGCCGAACGAAGGGGAAGGTCGCCTTCTGCTTCCCCGGCCAGGGAGCGATCGAGGCCGGAATGGGCCGTGAGATCGCCGAGGCGGTACCCGAGGCGATGGCGGTATATGAGCGCGGGAGCGAGAGTTGCGGTCTAGACCTGCGCACGCTCTGCTTCTCGGGCCCCGTCGAAGATCTCGTCGACACGTCGATTCAGCAGCCGGCGCTGCTGGCCACCAGCCTGGGCATTCTGGCGGCGATCGAAGCGCTTGGTTTCAAGCCGGATTACGTGATCGGCCACTCGGTTGGAGAGTTTGCGGCGCTGGCGGCCGGAGGGGCGCTGGACGCGGTGGACGCGATCGGTCTCGTGCGCGAGCGCGGGCTGGCCATGGCCGAGGTCGCCAAGGAGAACCCGGGCGCCATGGCGGCGATTCTCGGGCTCGAGGACGAGGTCGTTGAGGAGCTTTGTCGCGAGATTCACTGCGTCTGGCCGGCGAACTACAACTGCCCGGGCCAGGTCGTCATCTCCGGACAGACCGACGCGGTAGACGAATGCTGCGAAGAGGCTCAGCGCGAGGGCGCCAGGCGAACGGTCAAGCTGCCGATCTCGGGCGCGTTCCACAGCCCGCTGGTGGCGCGCGCCGCCGAGCGCTTCCGCCCGGTGATCGAGCGAGCCCGCTTCAGCGAGCTCCAGATCGCCTTCATGTCGACCGTCAGCGCGCAGCTCGAGAATCGCCAGAAGCTGACAGGGCTTCTCGTCGACCAGCTCACCGCGCCCGTGCGTTTCACGCAGGCGACCAGAGGTCTGATCGCAAACGGCGTGCGCACCTTCGTCGAGGTTGGTCCGGGCAACGTGCTGTCGGGGCTGGTCAAGCGCATCGACCGCAGTGTGGAGACGATCTCGGTCAACAGCCTGGCCACGCTCAAGAAGGTCGAGGAGGTGCTCTCGGTTGCCTGATGCTTACGCTTCGCTGGAGGGAAAGCGGGCGCTGATAACAGGTGCCGCGCGCGGCATTGGCCGCGCGATCGCCGCCCGGCTCAAGGGCGCCGGCGCCGAGGTTCTCTGCTGCGACCTCCCCGGTACGAGCGAAACCGAAGAGGTGGCGCGAGAGGTCGGCGGGCAGGCGCTCTATGCCGACGTCACCAAAGCCGACGAGGTCGAGAAGCTGATCGCGGAGGCCGGCGACATCGACATTCTGGTCAACAACGCCGGCATTACTCGCGACGGACTGCTGGCGCGCATGTCGGAGGAGGACTGGCGAGCCGTCATCGACGTCAATCTCACCAGCGTCTATCTGATGTGCCACGCCGTGATTCGCGGCATGATGAAGCGACGCTCCGGCGCGATCGTCAACCTCTCCAGCGTCGTCGGGCTGCACGGAAACTTCGGTCAGACCAACTACGCGGCTTCGAAGGCGGGCATCGTCGGTTTCACCAAGTCGCTCGCGCGCGAAGCCGGCACTCGGGGCGTTCGGGTCAACGCCGTTGCGCCCGGCTACATCGAGACCCGTCTGACGGACATCCTGCCCGACGAGGTCAAGAAAAAGATGCTCGAAGCCACCTCGCTCGGCCGCTTCGGTAAACCGGAAGATATCGCCCGCGCGGTGCACTTCCTCTGCTCGGACGAGGCGGCTTTCATCACCGGCGAGGTGCTCGTCGTAGACGGCGGGATGGCGATGTGACGGTGGAAAACGAACGTAAAAGAGTCGTCATCACCGGGCTGGGCCTGGTCAACTCGCTGGGCAACGACATGGAGACCGCCTGGCGCAACCTGCTCGCCGGCGATTCCGGCGCCGGGCCGATCACGCTTTTCGACACCACGGGATACGCGGTCAATTTCGGTTGCGAGCTGAAGGATTTCGACCCCACCCTGTGGGTCGAGCGCAAGCAGACGCGGCGAATGGATCGCTTCGCGCAGATGGGACTGGCGGCAGCGCGGCAGGCCGAGGCCGACTCCGGTCTCGACATCGCCAAGGAGTCCGAGCGGATCGGCGCGGCGATCGCAACCGGCATCGGCGGTCTCCTCTCCTTCCAGGAATGCACGCTGACGCTGTTCAATCGCGGCGTCGACCGCGTCAGCCCGTTCTCGATCCCTTCGATCATCCCGAACATGGGCGCGGCCTGGATCTCGATGGAGTTGGGAACGCACGGGCCGCTACTGGCCGAGTGCTCTGCCTGCGCCGCCTCGAACATCGCGCTCGGCAATGCCGCCGACACGATCCGGCTCGGTCGCGCCGACGTAATGCTCGCCGGCGGCACGGAGGCGGGGATCACTCCGGTTGGGATCGGCGGCTTCACGGCCATGCGCGCACTCTCGCGGCGGAACGATGACCCGAAGGCCGGCAGTCGTCCCTTCGATCGCGACCGCGACGGTTTCGTGATGGGCGAGGGCGGCGCCGTTCTCGTGCTCGAGGAGTTGGAGCACGCACGCGCGCGCGGCGCCAAGATCTACGCGGAGTTTGCGGGTCACGGCCTGTCCTCCGACGCGCTGCACATCACCGAGCCCGATCCCAAGGGCGAGAATCCGGCCCGGGCGATGACGATGGCATTTACCGACGCGGGGATCGATCCGTCCGAGATCGACTACATCAACGCGCACGGAACCTCGACGCCGCTTGGCGATGCAAGCGAGACGAAGGTGATCAAGCGTGCTCTGGGCGAAGAGAACGCCTACCGGACACCGGTGTCTTCGACCAAGGGGGCGACCGGGCACTGCCTCGGCGGCGCCGGCGCGGTCGAGGCGATCTTCTCGATCCTGGCGATACGGGATGGCATGCTTCCACCCACGATCAACCAGGAAAACGCCGATCCGGCCTGCGACCTCGACTACATCCCGAACGAGGCGCGCAAGGCCGACGTGCGCGTGGTCGTGTCGAACTCCTTCGGGTTCGGCGGGCACAACGCAGCGATCGTGCTGCGGCGGTTCGAGAATTGAGGCCGGGAATGCCCACCGTCGAAGCAAGAGAGGGCTAGACTTCCGAGGCTTTATGGAACTCATCTCTATGCGAAGCACTCCACCGCCTGGCTGCGTCCGGCGGCACAATGCTTCGTTCTGAAACGAGCTTATGGCCGGTCGAATAGACGTCTCAATCGAGCACAAGAACTCGCCGCCCGAGCCCGGGGGCTCCAAGAAGCACCCCAACACCTGCCCCAAGTGCAACTCGCACTACCGCGACGACGAGCTGGCGGCGAATCTGCGCGTCTGCGCCCAGTGCGATTATCACTTCCCGGTCGGGGCGCTGGAGCGGATCGAGCAGCTGCTCGACAGCGGCAGCTTCATCGAGGAGGCTGCCGATCTTCGCTCGGCCGACCCGCTGGGCTTCTTCGACCTTCGCTCCTACAAGGAGCGGATCGCCGAAGCCGAGCTGAAGACGGGTCTTGGCGACGCGATGCTGATGGGGCAGGGGAAGATCGAAGGCCTCGATTTCCAGCTCACCGTCATGGACTTCTCCTTTATGGCCGGCTCGATGGGAAGCGTCGTGGGTGAGAAGTTCACCCGGGCCTGCGAGCGTGCCATCGAACGGAAGGTTCCGCTCATCTCGGTGAACGCCTCGGGCGGCGCGCGAATGCAGGAGGGAATTCTCTCGCTGATGCAGGTGCCGAAGACCGTCTGCGCGGTCGAGAACATGCGCGACGCCGGCATCCCCTTCATCAGTGTGCTCACCCACCCCACCACCGCGGGCCTGCTGGCCAGCTTCGCGACTCTGGGCGACATCACGATCGCCGAGCCCGGCACGCTGATGTGCTTCACCGGTCCGCGCGTCGTGCAGCAGACCGTGCGCGAAGATCTTCCGGACGACTTCGGCCTGGCCGAATCCAACTTCCGCTTCGGGCACCTGGATGCGATCGTTCGGCGGCGCGAGCTCAAGCCGACCCTTGCCAAGCTACTGAGGTTGTTCGGCCATGTCGGGTGAGCTAGAGCTGAAACTCCGCGACCGGCTGGCCAAGCTGAAGCGGCTGCGCTTGCCGGGCGGCGGCATCTCGGATGAGGTGCGCCGGATCGAGCAGCAGCTCGAGAAGATGGACAACGGCGACGAGCGTGACGAAGACGAGATCTGGCGCTCGGTCGAGTTTGCCCGGCACCCCGAGCGTCCCTACACGCTCGACTACATCGAGCGCCTCATCGGCGACTGGATCGAGCTGCACGGCGATCGCGCTCGTATGGACGATCCCGCCGTCGTCTCGGGCCTGGGTAGCTTCGCCGGCCGTACGGTGGCGGTCATCGGCCATCAGAAGGGTCGCGGCGACGCTGTGCAGAGAGTGAAGCGGAACTTCGGCATGTCGAACCCCGAGGGCTACCGGAAGGCCATGCGGGTGATGGATATCGCCAATCGCCACGATTTCCCGGTGATCACATTCATAGACACTCCCGGTGCCTATCCGGGCGTCGCGGCCGAGCAACACGGTCAGGGTGGCGCCCTGGCGGCCTCGCAGGCGGCGATGGCGCGCCTCACGGTGCCGACAGTGGCCTGCGTGATCGGAGAGGGCGGCTCGGGCGGCGCGATCGCCTTCGCGCTGGCCAATCGCGTGCTCATGCAGCAGTTTGCGATCTACTCGGTGATCTCACCCGAGGGTTGCGCCTCGATTCTCTGGCGCGACGCAGGCCAGGCTCGCAAGGCCGCCGCCGCCTTCAGGCCCGACGCGGGTCACTGCCTCGAGCTGGGCGTGATCGACGCCATCATCCCCGAGCCCAAAGACGGTGCGCACACCGACTTCGACGAGGCGGCGAAACTGCTCGGCAAGTCGCTTCGGTCGACGCTGGAGGAGTTGAAGAAGATGAGCGGCAAGGATCTCCGCCGCGACCGTCGTGCCCGCTTCCGCTCGCACGGCGTCTTCGCTTCCTGACGAGCTGACGCCGATATGGGACATCGCCGGGTTCGGCCGCCTTGGCGCGGGCGATCCACAGAATCCACAGCCGTGTACACAACTTTCTACACGAGTTTTCGACAGCGGTTGAAGAGCCGGCGGCGCCCGTTAAAAAGCTGATTACCGGCGCTTTTGCGCGCGAAGACGACCATTGGGCAGGTTCCGTACCCGAGTTGAGCACCGATTTTCCGCGGGGCTGTTGTTGAGAACGCGAAACGACCCGTCCGCGGGCTCGTCGCGGGTGACGACCCGCCCGGCGTCGAGGGCTAGCCCGCGCTTCCGCTCTCGAGCTCGCTCGGCTCGGCGGCGGAGTCCTTGGGCATCGGGTCGAGCTTGTAACCGACCCCGAAGCGCGTTTGGATGAAGGTGTGGCGAGACGCACGCCTGTCGACCTTGTCGCGCAAGCGCTTCACGCAGACGTCGACCGTCCGGTCGCGGAAGGAGCGCCGGCGGCCCCAGATCTTCTGTAACAGCTCGTCGCGGGTGACGACCCGCCCGGCATCGAGGGCGAGCGCGTAAAGCAGCTTGAACTCGGTGGGAGTGAGCTCGGCGCTGACACCGTCTACGTAGGCCTGAACTTCGCGGGGG